>CENV01023520.1_pt1 | contig 11295 bp, 13 predicted proteins | sample 530231 | NCBI WGS metagenome assembly CENV01 (sample SAMEA2619815, study PRJEB7988) | marine metagenome | biome: marine biome (ENVO:00000447); feature: surface water layer (ENVO:00002042); material: "saline water (ENVO:00002010), including plankton (ENVO:xxxxxxxx)" | depth 5 m | reverse complement strand
TTGACGATAATCAAATATGGTCAATCACTGAACACGAAAACACTTACTGTTACGGCGCACCGCAGCACTACATAAATCACATAGGTCACATTGCTACTAACGAAAGGCACGACTTCGAAACTTACTACGAAGAAACACTAACCAACTAATACTATGAGGAATAATCAAATCACCATATTATCAATACGAAGATCGGGCGATGAAAACGATGTATATGTTTTTAATGGCTATTTAAAACGAGCTACTATTCAACCTCAAATTAATAATTGGCTCAAACTGTCATTTGAGGGAGATATAGACAAACCAATAGAACACGAACATTACTTTGTTGACATTCAACACGATATGTTAAGAAACATAACCGACTAATAATTAACTACTAACAAAAGCAAAATAATGTATTACGAACCAGCAAGATCTACTTTAGATTTTTGCAAATCAATGACCCAAAAATATCGTGAGTTACTTAAGACTGGAGATATGGTAGAACCAGTCAAGCGTCGACCAGGAAGACAAAAGATATGCGTTAGCCCTGAAGCTGAAGCTAATTGGCTAGCGTTAGTAATCAAAAGAATTGAAGAAGATGGCATGAAGTGGCCTCAGGCAGCCAAGGGTACGCCATGGGACGGTAGACCTGAAGCACTACGAGACTTAGCGATCAGGCGAGGTATATTTAATCCAGCTATGTTTAAGGCTAAGAAGGCAAAGGCTAGGGAAAGAATTGATGCTGAGGCTAGGAGAGTAAACGATACTGCGCGTAACAGCCACAAGACTCTAGACGAAGTTATTAAAGAAAGTAGCATAGATATAAATCAGTACTATGCAGCTAAAGGAAGGCTTAATTTACCTCATATAGTGAATCGTGTAAGAAATTAAATATCGTTGATAATCAAGGAGAACCACCAAAAAAAAACTTTTTTGCTTGACATAGCCTTTTTGGGAACTCTAAATAGAATTAGGTGGAACCCATAGCAATCAATAGCTGAACCATATTACTAGAATGCTTTTACTTAACATCCGATCGCTGTTACATAGCACTAGAATTTTCTTGCACAGTTTTTAAGTGGAGCTGTGCCTACACAAAACGAACCAACCAATAAATACATGAAAATAAAAATACATACTTACCCGCAAGGGCCAGCAGCTACGCTACCTCAGGACGAGGTAGTTTCAGTAATGAATGACTGGGGACGATTCAATGAACTTCGTATAGGGATGTTGGATGAGGGAGATCAGTACACTATGCCTGTACGGAGTGAAATTGTACCTCGATCAGACACTCAGCTGTTAGCTCTATTGGCTCACAAAAAATTGAGTACTGTTTATACTGATAACATTATAGATAAAACGAAAAGGAGTATATTAATTATGTGTCCTGAAGGCGCAGAGCTTTTTAAGTTTGATTACGTAAAACAAGATTATACTGACCTTGATGCTCTTAGGGATGGGCTGAATTTTATCCTTGATCAGGAAGAACTATGAGTCATTTTTACAGTTGCAAGAACCCATCAGAGCCTCAGTTTGAGGCCGAGGTGGGTACTCCTGCACAAGCTCGCAAGGCTGGAGAAGATGTTTATCCATCGGTTACAACTGTATTAGGCATAGTCAAGGACTCGTTCCTTGATGATGTGTACAAGCCTAGAATGCTGACTGAACTTGCGAGAGACAATCCAGACTTACCGTGGTCTGACCTTACAGAGATGGTATACGGTACAAGACCTCACCCAAAGGATGGTGAGCTAATACCATCTCATGAATTTGGAACATCGGTTCACGCTACAATAGAGCGTATGATAAACCATCAGATACTAGGAATACAAAAGGATCCTGGTGAGTCCTGTTGGGATAAGTGGGCGTCGCCCTTTTTAGATTGGATCACGGAAAACAATGTGCAAGTCATTGCTTGTGAGAAACTTGTAAGTCACGGTGGTATTAAGATAGCTGGCTCAGTTGACTTCGTAGGTATGAAGGACTCAAGAATATTTTTAGCTGATTACAAGTGCAGAGTTAATACTAAGGGCAAGGCTAAACGATATCAAAAGGACTGCTCGCAATTAGCTATCGAGGCTTATATGATTATGCAGTTACAAAAACTTCCTTACCTCCCAAAGATACGCTCGGTCATAGTGGACTGCGATACAGCAGAGCATATGCACTACGAGTGGACCGAAGAAGAAACTCAGTGGGGTATAAGAGTAGCCAAGACTGCTGCAAACCTTTATTGGATGTTAAGAATGCAACCTGTAGTAAAACAATAATATGAAACCATTACCAACTGACGCAAAAGAACGCAAGACTTACCCTGTATATTCAGGGGTAATAAAATACTTTCCTCACGCTATAGCTAGGGTATCGCATGTAAGCTATCTTGGCGGTCAACAGCATCACCCTGGCCAACCAGTGCATTGGGATCCCGAGAAGTCCAAAGACGAACTGGATGCGCTTATGCGCCACATGATTGAAGAAGAGTGGGATAAGGTAGCGTGGCGAGCCTTAGCGAACTTAGAAAGGAAACTTACTGGTCAATGTTCATACAGCGATGGAATCACGGAATGATTAAGATTGAGCTTACTGACGAGGAGGTAATGATGTGTCGGCACATAGGACACCTACGCTCTGTAATGTCACGTAGCAATAATGTCCAAGATAAGAAGCATGCTGATATGTCGGGATTAGACATAGACGCTCAGGGAGTCACGGCTGAGTACGCAGTGTCAAAGCACTTCAATACATTCTTTGATATGGGACTGAGTCCAAGATCAGGCACGGCCGATGGGATTATGAAGGGGTTCACTTACGATGTGAAGAGTACTCAACACGAATTTGGAAAGTTACTAGCTACACTAAAAGAAAACCGAGATGTGGATATGTACATTATGTGCCTTACACCTGATCGGTGGACCGTAAAGATAGTCGGCTGGTGCTGGAAGAAAGAACTAATCAACGACAAAAATATACAAGACCTAGGTTACGGAAGAGGCTATGCACTGGAGCAGAACCAACTCCGTACATTTAAAAAGTAATGAGCATATCACAAATAGAAAGTAACGTAGAGCGTATACAGACACGCATCGACATGATTCGTCAGGAGTCACGCACAATGTCATTTAGAATCGAAAGAATGTTAGAGCAGCGTAAGCAACTCAGCCAAGAGAAAAAGAATCTCAAGGACTTACTAAAAATATTGTACGAGGATGTACCTACCGCAGAGCAGACTGAAGAAGTGGAGGACTGAGAACACACCTAAGCGGTGTCCCTTGTTGTTACGCAAGACCTCGGACTGGGTGGTGGATCACTGTCACAAGTCTGGTATGGTACGAGGCGTAGTGTCCAGGGTAGGTAATGCTTTGCTAGGCAAGATAGAAAACTTCGCGTTCAGAAGATGCCAAGTTGAGCCAAAAGAGCTACCATCCGTTCTAAGAAGTATAGCCAATTACTTAGAGAGAAAGCAACTCGATGTACTGCACCCAGTAGGACTAACTCAACTATGCAAAAAATTTAAATGCTTGACATCACAAGAACAGAAAGCCACTTTAGTAGATCTAGGGGCGAAACGAATACAACTCATGGAATGTTCTAACGCCTCAGAACGAACCAAACTATTCCGTGAATTAACTAAACATAAATATGGAAAAAAGAACCATACATGAAAAACTACAAGGGATTCAGTCATCCCTCAAAGCTCCTAAGGGGCAGACTAATAAGTTCGGAGGGTACTCGTATCGCTCCGCTGAAGACATACTCACAGCAGTAAAACCGTTACTATCTGAGTACAGTTGTACGCTTGTTCTCTCCGACGATATAGTTGGGGTAGAGGGCAGAGTATATGTCAAAGCCACCGCAGTCCTAGCTGAAGCTGAATCGGATTATTCTATACAAGTACAGGGCTTTGCAAGAGAAGCTGAGTCACGCAAGGGTATGGACGATTCACAGATTACTGGCTCCGCTAGTTCTTACGCACGTAAGTACGCACTCAATGGACTCTTTGCTATCGATGATACAAAAGACGCTGATGCTACCAACGATCATGGCAAGAAGCCAAAAACGCCAATGGCTACTGTTAGTACAAATTTTGATTTCTAACTAACCATAATCAATATGACTAAATACAATAATGAAAACACAGGGGTGCTATTCCCCGAGAGTAACCGTGAGTCCGATTCTGCGCCTCACGCAACAGGAACACTTGAGGTAACTCAAGCTGGTAAGTATCGTGCAGCTGCATGGAAGAACCAAAGCAAGTCAGGACCTGTTATGAACCTAAGACTAACACGTCTTGACGAGGACAAACAGCCTGAGCAATATCGAAGAGGCAGTGTCCTAAGTCAACCGACCGCTGCTGCTGTAGAGGACGATCCTTTTTAGGGTTAGTGGTACAAGGGGAGGGGGTAAGTCCTCTCCCCTTTTTTTATCTTAACATTAAATATAAATACTATGAAAGAATTAGAAAGAAGTCTCTTAGGGACTATACTCAAAGCAGAAATCAATGACGGCTCCAATGCTTTACTAACAGAAGCAAGAGAAGCTGGCATAAGCTCTGAGTTTTTCCTAGCGTACGATACACGTGCTATGTGGGACGCTATGTGCGAACTGGATTCCAAGGGTGTAGTCCTTGATACGGTATCGCTGTTTACTCATCTACAAAAAGGTGACAATGAACTAAAGCCTAACGAGGTATGGTCAATTAATGACGATGGGCTAAGTGAACTGCACTACAGTAATCTAGTCACGGAAATGGTAGAGGGCTACAGAACAAGTAGACTGTCTCGGCTGTCACTTACAATTAAAGATGCGCTATCTGAGGGCAAGGAATCAGAAGAGATCCTTACTACTGTTCAGAGCCATTGCGATAGTATATCTTCACTAGCTCCGTCACAAGATACCCTAGAAAGTATTGTCGATGAGACTTACAAGGACGTTACCAGTAAGGTTAATTATTGCAAGTATTTAAAAACTGGTATTCAATCCATCGACGATGTGCTTTACAGGAATGGCTACGGACCAGGTCAACTCTGTGTACTAGCATCAAGACCAGGGTGCGGTAAGACCGCCTACGCTCTGAACTTTCTACGTAACACCTGCATGAATAACAATGCAGCACTTCTCTTTAATCTAGAGATGGGTGCTAGTCAGATTATGAAGCGTATATTTAGTATTCACTCGAATCTTAATATGCGTAGGTTCGAAGATGGACTAGCTCCAGAGCATAGGGTACAGGCACTGAAGGACACCACAAAAATTGTAAAGGGATGGAAGTGCCATATCCGTGACCGAGTGTACAAGCTTGACCACATACTAGCCACGGCAAGAGGTATGCACCGAAAGCATTCCTTAAATGGAATCATTATTGATTACTGCCAGTTGATCAAGCCTATGTCTCAGAATATATCGAGAGAGCAACAGGTAGCAGAGATTAGCCGTGAGATGAAGTTGCTTGCTAAGGATCTTGACGTACCAGTTATATTGCTGGCTCAGGTGAACCGTGAATCAGAGAAGGATGATCGGTCACCTATTATGTCTGACCTACGTGAGAGTGGAGCCTTAGAACAGGACGCTGATAGTATAATATTTCTTTGGCAAACTTTGTCGGAGAAAGAAGAGCAAGCTGACTTTGTGCGGTGGACTCTTGCAAAACAAAGAGAGGGCATTGGTTACTCCCAAGGCCGTATCAACTTCTACAAAGCAACCCAAAGGATGGAGGACTTTTCACAATTCATATAGAATGAAGCAACACCAGAAGCGGACTGTTAGGTACCGGAAAATTATAGAAGATTTTTTTGGTGGCTATGTCTGCAGCAGGTGTCACTTCAAGGGACAGGCAGTGCAGTTCGATTGTCACCATTTACCTGGTCACGAAAAACTAAAATCCATAAGGGACTTTGTTAGGTCCGGCACTAAGGAGGAGTTCCTACAGGAGTTAGAAAAGTGCGAACTTCTATGCTCGAACTGTCATAGGCTAGAGCATTCTTCTTGACATAAGAACACAAGTCAGGCATGATATACTTATTCTATCACACGGTGGTTTGTGTGTTAGTTGGTTCACATATAAAATACAAGGTAAGCTGAAGGAGTAATCCCAAGCGAAGTGAGGTTTTCATAGTCCTCCCTTTTGTTCAATCCTTGGGGCTGTTCCGTTTTATCAATTTCGCGGAGCAGCCCTTTTTTATTTGTTTTTTTTTAACGTGTCCCACGGCCTCGTTGCTGACCAATTTTTTTAGATTTAGGAGAACCTGCAAAAGCCTTAGCCTCTTCTTTGGCTTCCTCTAATAGTTCTGGGTCAACTAGCCTGGATCCTAATGGAGAGATCATATAGTTTCGTATTACTCTCTCATTGGCTTTGTTAGCAGTTCTATGTTGCAACAGAGTCACCATTAGCTCTGGATCACGGACTGCATCAATTAATAATTGTTTTGCTGTTCTAGAAGTTAAATTGTTCAACCACTTTCTAGCAACAGTAGAGCCAATGGATGCTGATTGTATTGACCCACCAGAAGTGCTAGATAATTTAGCCCCAATTTTAGCACCAATAATTTGAGCAATTTTTTCTACAATAAATCCAGCACGGTCATCTGATATTCTTGTTAATGGATTTATTTGTGATTGTAGTTGCAAAGATGACATCTGTTTAGCAACATTACTTAACTCCGAAAGTTCTTGTGGATTAAATATTAAACTTAGAGTTTTAGATACTTTTGTATCTTTTAGTAACCGTTGTAATTCTAATCCATTTAATACTGGCCTTCCTTGACTATCTAATCTACCAGTAGTAATTCTGTTTATTAAGTACTCTGAAACTGATGATTTTAATCCATCAGACGCTTGACCTAATTTATCCTTTCTTGCGGCATTGATTAATCGTTGCATTGCTGATTGTGGATCAACATTATTAAATACTTGATTAATTGCTACGTCCGCAGGTTGATTAATTATTGATGCAAAACTTGATATTTTAGGATTATCTAGACTCTTTCTCAAAGCATCTGATCTGTTTGTAATTAATCTTAAAGCATCATCTGCATCTCTAGCTGTGGTTAACTGAGCCTTTACAGTTGGAACTAAATCAAGTATATCTTCATTTTGTCTTAAAAAAGTATCCACAGAAGATTGATTACGTATTCTACCAGTTGTTGGATCAACTACTTGGCTGAAAAACTTAGATTTTAGAAAGTTAGAAATAGCTTCAAAGGCTAGTGGATCATCTGTTGCTTTTTTTAAAGCCTCAAAGCCAATCGTTGCTTTTACTCCTGGTTGCAATATAGTAGAAATAGTTAATTCAGTAGCAATCTTTTCACCGCCCTCTCTTGAAAAAGCAAGTATTTTACCAACTGGGCCTCGGTTAAATTTTTCATTCATTTGACGGCTAAAAGTTCGTGCGGCATCAATAGCCTCTGATACAAATACTTCATCTGACGTAAAGCTACCTAAATCGTTTAAAATAGCCTCTCTAAGGTCTTCCGCGATTCTAGCTTCGTTAAAGAATCCTGATGCTCTAGCATCTCTAGCCTCTTCTCCTAATTTCTTATATAAACCATCAAGCTCTCTTACTGTTGTACGTGTTACTCGACCCCTTCCCTTTCTTCTTGCGCTAGGTCCTATAATTCGTTTAGCTGAATCCGGAATATCACCTATCTGTGCGCTCGCAGTTCTTGATACTATATCTTTGTAAGTTTGTATAGTGTTTTTAACAGGTCCTCTGGCACTCTGTGGTATAGCTTTCCATAACTCGTCTTGTTGTTTTTTAGCGTCATCTAAAGCTCTTTCAAGTGCATCTCTTACTATTTGATTGGATGATTGACGCACTTCTGTTGGGCTTAGGTTTTCATCACCAAGTATGCGTAAAGCATCAGCAGCTTCTTCTGTAGCTTTTTCAATCCTTGCTTGCATAGCTAGATTTAGTCTTTCTGCTCTTAGTTTGAAGAAGTCTTGTGTACTGGCTGCATTACCGCTTTTAATAATTGTATTTGATAAATCGTTCATTATGTCAGAACGCTTAGTAGACATCTGAGAACTTTGTTGTGGCGTTTCTCTAATAACAGTTTCTTCTAAGGCCATTAGACCTGGATCTTCTGATCGAGCAGCAGGCAATAGGTCTGTGCCTCTTAGATCTTCTATTCTTCTTGCAGCGTCTAGTGGATCTTCTGCTAATGTTTGAACACGTCTAGCGGCTCTTGCTTTTGCACCAGCTTGGGTAAATGGTGCTATGGCTTTTAGACCAAGATTACCCAGTGTAAATTTAGAAGCAGTTTGTACTGCGGTAGCCGGCAGAACCCCAGCAGCAGTTTCAGCAAGAATCTGTTGTGTTGGACCCAAGTCTCCAGACTCTCCTGCTTGACGAGCTAACGCTATAGGAGAAACAAGCGCGGCTTCAGTAGCTGCTGTTCTGACAGGTCTATTTATTAAGTCATTAATAAGTGTTTTTGATATATTCGCTACTGTACCTGAGCCTTTTGACAAGGCTAAAGCGGTAGCACTTACCGGTGCGCTAAATGCAGCTATTTCACCTGCTACTGTACCAGCAGTTTCAGCAAATGTTTCTGGATCTCTATCGGGTGTTGGTGCGCCAATCGCTTCCATACCTGCGCGAATGCTTTGGCTACCACCAAATGGTTGCTCTGAACCTAAACCTATGCTTTGTAATAATGCGTTAGTTACATCAACAGGACTACCTGCTATTTGGGCTAGGCTTCTGTTAAGAAACGGCATGAACCCAAGATCATCGGAATCTTCTCTTTGAGAGCCTCTTTTAGTAGGATCAACAGATGCTCTGTTTTGCATAAATGCACGGCTTTGTTTAGTGCGCTTATTTGTTATAGGCTCTTCAACAGGAACACTCTCGACGAATGTAGCATTCTCTAAAATATCTAAACCTTCATTAGATATTTTTGAAAAATCATTTTGTTCAAGAGCATCTAAATCTGAATCACTTAATCTTGAAAGATCTATTGCCATTATTTTATTTTAATCCTCTTCTTGCTTTTTCTTGTCTAGCTAGTTCAGCAAGATCAAGAGTAGATAAGTTTACAGATTGAGTTTCACCTGGCATTACCTTCGGAACCCCTAACTTTTTTTGAAAGTTGCTTAAATCAGTACGAAGTCTACGTAGCTCTCCTTTTTCACGCATCGGATATTCAGGGTCTTCTAAAGTTTTGTTTATGTCATTAATTCTATTGGTTATTGTCTTATCAATACTACGCATTTTAGATCTTAAAGTTTTTGCGTCCGTAAAGACACCAGGAGATATGTCTAAGGCCTCAGCTAAATTGCTCATCTCAGTAGCTAACACTTTTGGACTTGCTCTTAGTGCCTTAACTATGTATTCTTGCTCAGTCTTAAAGGTTTGTTGAGCCTCTATAACTTCAGGACTTTGAATATTAAGATCAGCACCAGTAAGTCCACCTAAAATTCCTTGAAGTTTTGTTAGAATTGTAGGAGCAGCACCTGTTATATTTAGATCTACAAGCTCAAATAATGTTTCTTGAGGAGTACCAGTTCCTGTAACGCCCATATTTGATGTATCAATAACACCGCCATCATCTGGTGTTTCTATTGTAGTTTCAGAAACAGGAGTCATTGTTGCATCTAATATATTTACTAAAGATACTTGATTGGTTGCTGGGTTTTGTACGACCTCTACAATCCCTAATGCTACGTTAGCAGCATCTTTGTATGATAAACCAGGGTTTGCTCTCATTACAAGATTAATTTTTTCTTCTCTAGCACTTAAATCATTTTGCGCTTTTATATTAGCTAACTCTCTGGCTTGTTCTTGCTTTTTAGTAAATTCGTATGCGCTTCTAACAGTAGGATCTTTGTATATAGATCTAGCTTGCTCTTGATCAACGTTCAATAAACCTTGTAATGTTTCTATATTTACCTCGTCTTCTTTTTTCTTATTGTATTTTTCTATGGCTCCACCTATAGCATCACCAAGACTAGCAAGACTAGCAGCCTGTATATTAGCTGCGTTAGTAAATCCGCTGAAGTCCAATGCCCCTAAGCTAGGGTTAACTTGTGTTCCTGTTTGAAATGCCATCTTATTATAATCCTCCTAAAATTTACTTACGGTCTTGATAAAATTCCACCTAGTATACCACCAGCAAATCCAAGTCCACCTGCACTACGTGTTGCATCAGCCTGCGCCTGCGCGCCAAGTAAGCCGAACTGGTTAGCTTGGTTTTGTAATGCCATATTTATACCTACGTTAGGATCAAACAACTGAGGACCCATAGGACCTGCAGCACCTGCTTGAGCTTGTCCTAGTGTCTGTTGTCCTAGTTGAATAGCTGATGAAGGACGACCTAAGATAATGTTACCTAAATCACCGGACAAGTTTCTGCTCATGTCGAACGCTTGACCTAAACGATTGGATTGCTGTCCTTGTTGTTGTCCAATCAACCCTGAGCCTAACTGTATACCCTGTAGCTCCTCTCCTCTACGACGAGCTGCTAGGTTTTCTGTAAGACCAAGAACACTTGTTCCAAATTGTTGTCTTTGTAATTGTTCGGCTCTACGACGAGCAGCTTGGTCATCCGTTAATCCAAGTGTAGATACCCCAAATCGCTGCCTATTTAAAAGGTCTTGTCTTCGAGCAGCCTCTAAGTCGCCAGCAAGTCCAAGTGTTTGTATTCCTGCCTGTTGACGCTGAAGCTCCTCTGCCCTACGACGTGCTTCCATATCATCGGCTAGCCCAAGCGTTTGTATACCAGTTTGACGACGCTGAAGCTCCTCAGCCCTTCTTTGTGCAGCTAATGCTTCCGATTGTGCAGTGGTATCTACACCAGCTTGCTGTCTTTGGAATTGTTCGGCTCTTCTTTGTGCAGCTAATTCTGCAGCTTGTCCAGTTGTAGCTATACCAGTTTGTTGACGTTGTAACTGTTCAGCTCTTCTTTGTGCAGCTAATGCTTCAGCCTGTGCCGTTGTCTGAACGCCGGTTTGTTGACGTTGTAATTGTTCGGCTCTACGTTGTTCCGCTAATCCTGCAGCTTGCTCTATATTTTGCGCTCCAAACATTTGACGTTGTAACTGTTGTTGCATACGACGAGCAATTTGATCATCTGTTAAACCAAGTCCCTGTAGTCCAGCCTGTTGACGTTGGAATTGTTCAGCCCTTCGTTGTGCTGCTAGACCCTCCGCCTGAGCAAGATTTTGTGATCCAAACATCTGACGCTGTAGTTGTTCAGCACGACGCTGTGCAGCTAATCCCTCAGCTTGATCTAAAGTCTGCGTTCCTAATTGTTGACGTTGTAATTGTTCTAATCTGCGCTGTGCTGCTAATGCTTCGGAGTCTTGTAGTAA
>CENV01035006.1_pt1 | contig 11345 bp, 11 predicted proteins | sample 530231 | NCBI WGS metagenome assembly CENV01 (sample SAMEA2619815, study PRJEB7988) | marine metagenome | biome: marine biome (ENVO:00000447); feature: surface water layer (ENVO:00002042); material: "saline water (ENVO:00002010), including plankton (ENVO:xxxxxxxx)" | depth 5 m | reverse complement strand
GCTGGCCAGGGGTTTGGCGGCCTGGCTGCCGAACCATTGGCCGGCGAGGTAGCTTTGGAGGACGGCCATGGCGTGGCTCCTTGTTTTGTCTGCGTATGGGCGCGGCTTCTTGGGGCCGCGGCCTGTGTTTTTTCCCGGGCCGCCGTGGTTGCGGCAGCCTTGGTTATCGCGGCTTAAGGCTTACCGCGTTTTGTCTGCGCGGATGCCTGTTTGCGGCGTGGGGTATCGCGACTGAAGTCGCTCCTACAGGGGCTTCGGATCGGGCCGTAGGAGCGACCGGGCGGCGCTCCGCTTCAGTCGCGATGGGTTTTTAAGCGTCTGGCGTCCGGCGTCCGGCGTCTAGCGTCTGGCTCCGGGCAACAACGCCCCACACCTCGATGCATTCCCTACGGCTGATCGAAATCGAGGACGACCTTGTCCGTGACCGGATAGCTCTGGCAGGAAAGCACGTAGCCGGCGGCGACTTCGTAGTCTTCCAGGGCGAAGTTGTTGTCCATTTCCACTTCGCCTTCCACTACCTTGCAGCGGCAGGTGGAACAGACGCCGGCTTTGCAGGAGAACGGCAGGTCGGCGCCGTTTTCGTTGGCGGCGTCGAGGATGTTCTTGGAGTCCCGGGGCAGTTCGACCTGGACCTGGCGGCCGTCGGCGATGATGGTGACCTGGGTTTTGGTTTCGTCGGCGGCGATTTCTTCCGGGCGGCGTTCACGGCCCTTTCTTTGTGAAGAGATCTCTCCTTCCACGCCGAACAGTTCGAAGTGCACGCGGCTTTTGTCCAGGCCGTTGGCGACGAGGCGGTCGCGGACGGTTTCGGTCATGGATTGCGGGCCGCACAGGAAGGCGGCGTGCAGGTTCGGGGTGTCGAGCCAGCGGGAGAAGATGGCGTCGCATTTGTCGGCGTCGATGCGGCCGTTGTAGAGGTCCACGTCCTGTTGTTCGCGGCTGAACAGGTAGATCACGTTGAAGCGGCCCAGGTAGGCATTCTTAAGGTCGCTGAGCGCTTCGCGGAACAGGGTGGAGTTGCTGGAGCGGTTGCCGTAGAGCAGCGTGAACTGGCTGTTGGGCTCGCCTTCCAGGGTGGTTTTGATGATCGACAGGATCGGCGTGATGCCACTGCCGGCGGCCACGGCCAGGTAGTGCGCCTGGCGTTGCGGGTCCAGCTCGATAAAGAAGTGGCCGCTGGGGGGCATCACTTCCAGGGTGTCGCCTTCTTTCAGCTCGCCGTTGGCGAAGCCGGAGAAGCGACCACCGGGGACTTTTTTCACCGCCACGCGCAGGTCGCCGTCGTTGACGCCGGTGCAGATGGAGTAGGAGCGGCGTACTTCTTCGCCGTCCATGTGGGTGCGCACGATCAGGTGCTGGCCCTGGGTGAAGCGGAAGGTGTCGCTCAGTTCCTGGGGCACATCGAAGGCGATGGAAACGGCTTCCCGGGTCTCGGGGCGCACTTCACGAATTGTCAGCGAGTGGAATTGGTTCATGGCGCGAACTCTTCACGGTTGTTGGCGGGCGCAGCGCCGTCGATGGGCGGCGGCCCGCTCTGCGTTAAAGGTGCCGGTTCACAGGCACTTGAAGTAATCGAACGGCTCCAGGCAGTCGCGGCACTTGTAGAGTGCCTTGCAGGCGGTGGAGCCAAATTCACTGACCTGCACGGTGTCGGCGCTGCCGCAGTGGGGGCATTCCGCCGGGCCCGGGTCCGCCAGGGTGGCCCTGCCCTGCCCTTTGGGCGGCGGCGCGATGCCGTAGGCCTTGAGCGCGTGGCGGCCCTGGTCGGTGATCCAGTCGGTGGTCCAGGCCGGGGCCAGCACCCGTTCGATGCGCGGGTTGCGGAAGCCGATGTCTTCCAGGGCTTCTTGCACGTCGCGCTCGATCACCTCGGTGGCCGGGCAGCCGGAATAGGTGGGCGAGACCTTGACCTTGAGACGGTCGCCGTCCCATTCCACCGCGCGGATCATGCCGAGATCGACCACGCTGACCACCGGCACTTCCGGGTCCATGACCTGGGCAAGGCACTCCCAGGCGCGGGGCAGGTCGGCGTCGCTGAGCGGTTGGCCCTGGTAGGCTTTGCGCTCGCGGTAAATCAGATCACCAGGTTGCATCGGGGTAGGCCCGCGGCAGGTACTGCATCTCGGCGAGCAAGAAGCCCAGATGCTCGGTGTGCTTGCCGTTCTTGCCGTCCATGTAGAAGTGGCGCGCCGGTTCCGGCAGCTCCAGGCCGGCTTCGGCGAACACCCGGGCCACTTCGGCGCGCCAGGCGTCGCCCACGTTGCCGGCACCGATGCCGGCCTCGGCGAGCTGGTCCTCGACGTCATCGGTGTCGGCGAGCTCGTAGGTGAAGCGCCACAGGTTTTCCACGGCGTCGACGAGGCGGCGGTGGCTCTCGTCGGTGCCCTGCCCCAGGCGCAGCATCCATTCGGTGGAGCGGCGGCGGTGGTAGGTGACTTCCTTGAGGGCCTTGGCGGCGATGCCGGCGATGCGTTCGTCGCTGGATTCGGTCAGGCGCGTAAGCACCAGGTGGTGCCAGACGTCGAAGAAGAACTGCTTGGCGGTGGTTACCGCGTAGTCGCCACGGGGTTGTTCGGCGATCAGCAGGTTGCGGTACTCGCGCTCGTTGCGACGGAACGCCAGGTGATCGGCGTCGCGGCCGTCGTCGAGCAGCTCGGCGGCGTAGTCGTACCAGTTGCGCGCCTGGCCGATCAGGTCCAGGCCCACGTTCATCATCGCCATTTCTTCTTCCAGCGCTGGAGCGTTGCCGCACCATTCACAGAAGCGTTGGGCGAGCACCATGTCGGTGTCGCCCAGGCGAAGCAGGTATTCAATGAGTGCTTGGTTGTTCTTCATCACCACCATCCTCACATCTGGTCCACTTCCGGGGGCAGCTTGTAGAAGCTGGCGTGGCGGTAAACCTTGTCGTCGGCGGGGTCGAAGAAGGGTTCTTTTTCGTCGCCGGCGCTGGCGGTGATTTGCTCGGCGGGCACCACCCAGAGGCTCACGCCTTCGCTGCGACGGGTGTAGAGCTCGCGGGCGTTTTCCAGGGCCATGGTGGCGTCGGCGGCGTGCACGCTGCCCACGTGTTTGTGGTTGAGGCCGTGCTTGCTGCGCACGAAGACTTCGAAGAGGGTCCAGTCTGCCATTGTCGTTTCCGGTTCGTTGATTCGGTTGCGGCGGCAGGGCCGCCGGTTCGCGGCTGAAGCCGCTCCTACGGGGTGCTATCCACCTGCTGTAGGAGCGGCTTCAGCCGCGATCGCCGCCTTCAGGCGGCGCTGTTCGTCTGCTGCTTCTCGGCATAGGCCACGGCGGCGTCGCGTACCCACTGGCCGTCGTCGATGGCTTTTTTGCGCTGTTGGATGCGCTCGATGCCGCAGGGGCTGTGGCCCTTGAGGACGTCGAAGAATTCCTGCCAGTTGATCTCGCCGAAGTCGTAGTGGCCGGTTTCCTCGTTCCATTTCAGGTCCGGGTCCGGGGCGGTGCAGCCGAGGAATTCCAGTTGCGGCACGGTCTGGTCGAGGAAGCGCTGGCGCAGTTCGTCGTTGCTGTGGCGCTTGATCTTCCAGGCCATGGATTGGGCGGAGTTCGGCGAGTTGGTGTCGGACGGGCCGAACATCATCAGCGACGGCCACCAGAAGCGGTTGATGGCGTCCTGCACCATCTCTTTTTGCTCGTCGGTGCCTTCGCGCATCATGGTCAGCAGGATTTCGTAACCCTGGCGCTGGTGGAAGCTCTCTTCCTTGCAGACGCGGATCATGGCCCGGGCGTAGGGGCCGTAGGAGCAGCGCTGCAGGGGCACCTGGTTGACGATGGCGGCGCCGTCCACCAGCCAGCCGATGGCGCCCATGTCCGCCCAGCTGAGCGTCGGGTAGGTGAAGATGGAGGAGAACTTCACTTCGCCGCGATGCAGCTTCTCGATTTCCTCGTCGCGGTCGGCGCCCAGGGTTTCCATGGCGCTGTACAGGTACAGGCCGTGGCCGGCCTCGTCCTGGATCTTGGCCATCAGCTGCAGTTTCCGTTTCAGCGAAGGCGCCCGGGTCAGCCAGTTGCCTTCCGGCAGCATGCCAACGATTTCCGAGTGGGCATGTTGGGAGATCTGGCGGATCAGCGTTTTGCGGTAACCGTCGGGCATCCAGTTCTTGGGCTCGATGCGGACTTCCGCGTCCACCTTCTCCTGGAAGTGGCGTTCTTCCGGGCTCATCTCGTCCAGGCTCTTCAGGCCCTTGCTGCCGGTGTCCACCTGTTGTGCGTACATGGGTGCCTCCTAAATGCGTGCGCGGAAGGCCCGGAGCGCGCCCGGGGTTTCCGCCATGAATGGCTTCCTTTTTATACGACACATAATTTAGTGTCAATATTCAATTTACGTATCATTTCATAAGGCATTACGTTTCCGGCCGGCCCACACCATTGTAAGCTGCTGTTTAGTATGGAATTAAATAGGACAACAAGACTGCCTAAACAGCCGTAAAGGGTGCCGTTATACCTCCGTCATCACGGCAATCCGATACAGGTTTCCTTCTCCATCCCCGCCGGCGCGCGGCAGGAAACAAATCCGCAACGCTTTGATACCTGCATAAGCGGCGGCGGCGATGGGCTTTTGCTAACCTTTGCACGGGCTGCGTATTGACGGGATGGGGTGGTATGCCGAATGAAATAGTGGTGGCCGGGCTGGCTGGCTCGGGCGTGGACACCTGGGCGCTATGGGTGAAAATCATGGCCGTGGGGGCCACCGCTACCCTTTCCACCCTGATGCTGGTGTTCACCATCACGCTATATCGCAACGGCGACCACGAAGCCCCGGTGGCCCTGCATTTCAGCATGGCCAACCTATGTGCCACCGCCTATGTGGCCGGCGATATCGGGGTCCGCATCTGCCTGCTCGCCGGCACCCTGGACAATGTGATGATTCCCTACCGGGTGTCGCTCAGCGCGGTGCCCATGGCCCTGGCCTCCCTGCTCGCTTTGCGGCAGGTGCTGGCACACCGGGCTACCTCACGGCGGCGGTTATTCGGTACCTATCTGGTCGGCACCCTGGTCGCCGGCCTGCTCTGGGTGGATAGCCCGGCGCTGATCATCGCGTCGGAGCGCTATCGAATCACGCCGGTGGGCGTATTCGCGGACTACGGCGCGCTGGCGGCGCCGTTCTTCCTGGCTTGCCTGGCCACGCTGCTGGCGCTGTCCGTGGGCATGTTGCGATTGGCGTTCCAGGCTTCCGGCCGGCTGTTGCGGCGGATGACCCTGTTCGGCTTCGCGGTGTTCTTTTGCGCCGGACTGCACGACACCCTCCGCGAGCTGGGCGTGGAGCTGCTGCCGTTCAGCGGCCTGACCCTGGGCTGCGCGGTGTTCCAGATCGGCGCCTTCGGCACCATGGTGCTGCACTACTCCCATACCCTGCGCGAGCGCGCCCAACACGATCATCAGTTGCGGCGCCTGGAGGATCGGGTGATCCGCGACCCGCTGTCCGGCCTGTTCAACCGCGCCCATCTGGAGCAGCGACTGGATCACCTGCCGCCCGGGGTGGGCGGCAGCCTGCTGTTTATCGATCTGGATCACTTCAAGGGCGTCAACGACCGCTTCGGCCACGACCACGGCGACCAGCTGATCCGCGCGGTGGCGGACGCCATTCGCGGCACGGTGCGCGAGCAGGACATTGCCTGCCGTTGGGGCGGCGACGAGTTCGTGGTGTATCTGGCGGATGCGGACGAGGCGGCGTCCCGGGTGGTGGTGGAGCGATTGCTGCGTGCCTTCCGGCATTTGCAGCTGGACGGCACGCCGAGCCTGGACGTGGGCGCCAGCATCGGCCTCGCCACCTTGCGCGACGAGGACTGGCGCACCACGCTGCAGCGCGCCGATCAGGCCCTGTATCAAGCCAAGGCGGAGGGCCGCAACCGGCTGGCGGTGGGCTGAAGCGTCAGCCGCGGATCAAGGAGCGCGCGGCGACGGAGTCAGCGCCCGCGCTGCCCGGCCCGATAGGCACGGGGCGACACCCCGTAGTGGTCGCGGAAGCGCCGGCTGAAATGGGCCGGGTCCTGGAACCCCCACCGATAAGCGATTTCGGCGATCTGCCGGTGGTTGAAGGCGGGGTCGGCCAATTCCCCGGCGCAGCGCGCCAGGCGCGCCAGGCGCGCCAGCATGATGTAGCGCCCGAGGGAGGTGTTCTCGTGATGCAGCAGTTGATTGATGTAGCGCGGCGTCACCTCGAAGGCGGCGGCCACCCGGGCGGGGCCGAGATCCGCGTCCCCCAGATGGGCATCCAGATAGCGCTTGATCCTGAGCAGCAGGGTGTTGCGCCCGGCGTCTTCCAGCAACGGCGTGTTGGCCCAGCGCGCCAGCGCCGTGGCGAGCAAATCCAGGCCCTGCCCGGCCACCCGCTCCTGGGTTTGTGAGTCCAGCGTTTCCGAAATGCCGCCCAGATCGCGGAGGAAATCGAAGGTCAGCCGGCCGAGCGGATCGGCGCGGGAAAACGCCCGCGCCGTGAGTCCTTCGAACGGGCCCAGGCGTCGCTCCAGTTGGCGACAGGGGAGTTGCACGATCTGCTGCTCGAACTCACCGTCGAAGCGTAACTGGTAGGGCCGGCGGGTGTCATAAAGTACGAAATCACCGGCGCTCAGGCCCGCTTCCCTATCGTCCTGGATCACCCGGGAACGGCCGCGCAGCGCCAGGCCCACCAACACGTATTCCCCGTCGCCGCGGGCAATACGCCGGCGGGTCCGCGTGACCCTCTGTGCCGAGGAAGACACCCGCACGCAGGACAAGTCCGCCACCGAACGCGCGTCCAGGCTGCCCCGGAAGGCATCCTGGTGCGGGAACCGGCAATCCAACGGCACGAAGGTGTCACACACCACTTCCTGCCAGTAAGCCGTGCGTTCCCGCGCCCGGACCGAATCGGTGCTGTAGTAGCCGTTCATCGGATCACCTCGTGATCAGATTTTGCGCCCGGTCGGTTCCCTCCCGATCAACAATCGCTTCCCTGTCGTCCTAATGGCGCCCCCTTACACCCGCCTAAGCTTGTGCCATAACTCAAAGCAAGACAACAGAGGGCATCTTTATGCAATCCCCCATCAAAGTCGCCTGCGTACAGGCCGCTCCCGTGTTTCTCGACCTTGAGGCCACCATCGATAAGAGCATCGGGCTGATCGAGGAAGCCGCCCACCAAGGCGCGCGGCTGATCGCCTTCCCGGAAACCTGGCTGCCCGGTTACCCCTGGTTTTTGTGGCTGGATTCGCCGGCCTGGGGCATGCAGTTCATTCAGCGTTACCACGACAATTCACTGGTGCTCGGCAGCGAGCCGGCACGCCGCATCAGCGACGCCGCCGCGCGGCACGGTATTTATGTGGCAATGGGCTACAGCGAACGGGATGCCGGCAGCCTGTATATCGGCCAGTGGCTGATCGATGACCGGGGCAAAACCCTGAGCACCCGGCGCAAACTCAAACCCACCCATGTGGAGCGCACCCTGTTCGGCGAAGGCGACGGCTCCGACCTGCACACCGTCGATACCGACCTGGGCGTGATCGGCGCCCTGTGTTGCTGGGAGCATTTGCAGCCGCTGTCCAAATACGCCCTGTACGCCGGCAACGAACAGATTCATATCGCCGCCTGGCCCAGCTTCAGTCTTTATCGGGGCGCCACCGAAGCGCTCGGCCCGGACGTGAACAACGCCGCTTCGCGCATCCATGCGGTGGAGGGGCAGTGCTTCGTGCTGGCGCCCTGCGCGGTGGTCTCGCCGGAAATGATCGAGATGCTCTGCGACGACGACAGCAAACGGCAACTGCTGCAGCCGGGCGGGGCCTTTGCCCGTATTTATGGTCCGGACGGCCGTGAGCTGGCCAGCCCGCTGGGCGAAACCGAGGAAAGTCTGCTGTACGCCGACCTGGACCCCACGGCCATCACCCTGGCAAAGGCCGCCGCCGATCCGGTGGGCCATTATTCCCGACCCGACGTGACCCGCCTGCTGATCAACCGCGCCGCCAATTCCCGGGTGGTGGCCACCGACGAACCGCTGTCGCGGCGTACCTTCGAGCAGGTGGCCGTTTCCGACCAACCGGAAACCGAGGAGCACTGAGATGGAATCCGCGATCCCTGAACATCTGCGCCGCGAGCCCCGCCGCCCCAATGGCAAACCCAACGACTACGCACCGCCCTTTCCGGCCTGGGTAGCACGCTTCGAACCGCTGGAAAAACAGGTGGTGATGGCGTATTTCGGCGTGCAATCCCGCCGTCAGCCGACACCGGCCGCGCTGTCGCCGATCACCGACCGCTTCGAAACCGGCGGCGGCCCCGGTGTGTGGGACCTGGCCGGGATGGTGGACGCCGAGGGCTTCCACAATCTGTTCGCCATCGCCTACTGGACCGATATCGATGTGTTTCAGCGTTGGTGGGACGACAGCGGTTTCGCCGCCTGGTGGCGGGACCCGGCCCGGGAAACGGAGCAGGTCGGCTGGATACTGGAGCTGGTCACGCCGACCCCGGAGCGTTTCGAGACGCTGTTTTCCAGCCCGGATCGCCAGGAGGGCATCGGGCGGCTAAACCATGCCATGAGCGGCGAGATCGTGGAACACGGTTACTGGGGCAGCGCCCGGGACCGCCTGCCGCTGGCGCAAACCGAAGCATTGCAAGGCACCGCCGCGGGGCGGCCGGGGGCGCCGGTGTCATCGGTGCGTTATCGCTCCGCCGGCCACGACAATCTGTGTTTGATTCGTTCCGGACAGGATTGGTCCGATACCGACGGCGAGGAGCGCACGCTGTACCGGGACGAGATCGCGCCGGTGCTGGAAGCGGGCATGACGTATCTGCGCGATCACGGCGACGAGGTGGGCTGTCTGAGTTGCCGGTTCATGACCGCTCTGGACCCGACCACCGGCGAGCCGATGGAGAAGACCTTCGGGCTGGCGCACTTCAACGACCTGGCCAACCTGGAGAGCTGGGCGAAACACCACCCCACGCATCTGGCGATCTTCGGCGGTTTCATGCAGTACGTGCAGCGGCTGAATTTTCAGGTCAGCCTGCGGCTCTACCATGAGGTGACGGTGATTCCCGCTTCCGCGCAGCACTTCGAGTACATCGGTTGCCACCCGGGCAGCGGCCTGCTGGGGGCCTGAGATCAGGCCGGTGTAAGCGTCAGCCGCAGGTCGTCGCCGACCCGGCGCACGTCCTGCCAGTGCAGCGGGATCTTGTCGGCCATGCGCGCCAACGGCAGGGCCAGCAAACCCCGGGCGTCGGTGCCCAGCAGCGCCGGCGCCAGGTAGACGATCAGTTCGTCGAACAGGCCTTCCTGAACGAAGGCGCCGGCCAGGGTGGCGCCGCATTCCACCAGGATTTCGTTGCATTCCCGGCGGGCCAGCTCGGCGAGCAGCGCTTGAAGGTCGATCCCCGAGCCGGAGGCCGGCAATTGGATCACTTCGGCGCCAGCGGCTTGCAAAGCACTTTGCCGTTCCGGGTGGGCTTCGCCGCCGACGATCAGGCATTCTCCCTCGGCGGTGACCACCGGCACGTCCACCGGCGTGCGCAGGTCACGGTCGAGGATCACCCGCAGCGGCGGGCGCACCCAATCGCTGCCGTAATCCGCCCGGGTCCATTGCTCCGGGCGCACCGTATACGAGGGCCGGTCCGCCAGCACCGTGCCGATGCCGGTGATAATGGCACTGCTGCGCGCGCGCAGCCGCTGCACGTCCTCGCGGGCGGCGGCGCCGGTGATCCACTGGGATTCGCCGCTGGCCATGGCGGTGCGGCCGTCCAGGCTGGCGGCGGCCTTGATGCGGATATAGGGCCGCTGGCCGCCCATGCGCCGGATAAAGCCGGGGTTGAGCGCCCGGGCGTCCTGTTCCTGCAGGCCCACTTCCACGCGAATACCAACATCGCGCAGCTTGCGCAGGCCCCTGCCGGCCACTTGGGGATTGGGGTCCTCCATGGCCACCACCACCCGTGCCACGCCGGCCGCCACCAGGGCGTCGGCGCAGGGGCCGGTGCGGCCGGTGTGCGAGCAGGGTTCCAGGGTGACATAGGCGGTGGCGCCACGGGCCCGGTCGCCGGCGGTGGCCAGGGCATGGCGTTCGGCGTGGGGCTCGCCGGCGCGGGCGTGGAAGCCCTCGGCGATAATCTCGCCGTGCCGGGCGATCACGCAGCCCACCCGGGGGTTGGGGTCGGTGGTGTAAAGGCCACGGCGGGCCAGCTCCAGCGCCCGCAGCATGCAGCGCTGGTCAAAGTCGGAGATGGGGGTGGCGCCGCTCACGCGTCGCCTTTTTTGTCGCTTTTCTTGCCGCCCTGGCGCAGGCGGTCCACCTCGGCGGCGAACTCGGAGATGTCCTGGAAACTGCGGTACACGGAGGCGAAGCGCACATAGGCCACGTCATCCAATTCCTGCAGGGCTTCCATGACGAACTCGCCCATTTCCCGGGCCGGCACTTCCCGCTCGCCGGTGGCGCGCAGCCGGTGGCAGATGCGGCTGATCGCCGCCTCCAGGTCCTCCACGCTCACCGGGCGTTTTTCCAGCGCCCGCTGCATGCCGGCGCGCAGTTTGTTCTCGTCAAACGGCTCACGGGTGCCATCGGACTTGATCACCCGGGGCATCACCAGCTCGGCGGTCTCGAAGGTGGTGAAACGCTCCGTGCAGCTCAGGCACTCACGGCGACGCCGCACCTGACCGCCGTCGGCGACCAGGCGGGAATCGATGACCTTGGTGTCCTGGGCTCCACAGAACGGGCAATACATGGCGGCCTCCGGCCGAAACGAACAAGTTGAAAGTGAAAAGTTAAAAGTTAAAAGTTGAAACGCGGGCGAAAACGCTCTCTTGTTCGGCGCTTCAGGCCGCGCTCAAGCAAAAGGCGCGGCGACCAGCGTCAAATATCATGACGAGGGCCGCGCGCGCCTTCAACTTTTAACTTTCAACTTTTAACGCGCTTGCTCAGCGCTCGTAAACCGGCAGCCGGGCACAGATCTCGCTGACCTTGCCGCGCACCGCGTCGATCACGGACTCGTCACCCATGTTGTCGAGGATGTCGCAGATCCAGCCGGCCAGGTCGGTGGCGTCCTGTTCGTTGAAGCCACGGCGGGTGATCGACGGGGAGCCGATGCGCAGGCCGGAGGTGACGAACGGGGAACGCGGGTCGTTGGGCACGGCGTTCTTGTTAACGGTGATGTGGGCGCGGCCGAGGGCGGCGTCGGCGTCCTTACCGGTGATGTCCTGCTTGATCAGGCTGAGCAGGAACAGGTGGTTCTCGGTGCCGTTGGAGACCACATCAAAACCACGGTCGATGAACACCTTGGCCATGGCCTTGGCGTTCTTCACCACGTTCTGCTGGTAGGTTTTGAAGGACGGGTCCATGGCTTCCTTGAAGCAGATCGCCTTGGCGGCGATGACGTGC
>CENV01052902.1_pt1 | contig 11393 bp, 6 predicted proteins | sample 530231 | NCBI WGS metagenome assembly CENV01 (sample SAMEA2619815, study PRJEB7988) | marine metagenome | biome: marine biome (ENVO:00000447); feature: surface water layer (ENVO:00002042); material: "saline water (ENVO:00002010), including plankton (ENVO:xxxxxxxx)" | depth 5 m | reverse complement strand
TACAAATCTATATACACCAGATGCTCCTTCCGAAAAGAAATCTCCTACATCATTATACCATTTTTGCTCGGTACCACCATACATTACATGCTCTTTATCATTTTCTTTTAAATAATTTTCCATCTCTTCAATAGAGACTTCATTTTGTTCTAAGTATTTAGTAGCTTCTTCTTCCCATCTGTTAGCATTGTTAGCGTACCATGGTGCTAGTTCTTCACCTTTATATCTTTTATAACCAGTTCTAACTCTTTTTTCGTATTCTTCTCGCTTAATTCTTTGATCTTCTTGATCTTGTTCTTCTTGATCTTGTATCTTTTGATTATGTTCAGCTATTTTTCTTTTTTGTTCTGCAATATCTCTGTTGTAAGCTTCTATAATTCTTTTGTTTTCTTCAGGATCAATAAATTGATTTATCTTCATTAAAATTTCTTGACCCGGCATGTCAATACCCTCTGCTTCAAAAAACTTTTTAATAGCATCTTGTTGATTTTCTTGGTTTGCTAACCAGTTAACTTTTTTCTTACGCAACTCTTGATTGTCAAAATCAGGTAAGTACTGATCAAAAAGTCTATTATAAGTTGCTATTCTTCTTTCTATGCTACTCATAAATTAATTATTATGTTGGGTATTCATCACCTGGTCCTAAAGTATCACCTTTTAAGTCTTGTTGATTTAAGAAATTACTTTCGTTGTCTTGTGTAAAGTCTGGATTTAAAGCTATTCTTCTTGAATCAAAATCTTGCATCATTTCATCTCTAATTTGTCCTAACATGTAGTTTGTATATAAGGCATTAAATAAATGTTTTTGACCTACAGTTAAATCTTCTCTATAACCAAATTTACTTTGCTTACCATTTTCATCAAATACACCCATTGTTTTATTAAATAACTCTCTTATCTGGTCATCTTCCATGTCTGTAGTATCAGGTAGCGTTGTACCTTCAGGTAAATTTTTACCATAATCGCTTAATGTAGATCTCATTAATTCTACATCAAAAGAGTTCATATCTGTTTGGTTGCTAAGAACTTTATTAAAAAATGCTCTAGCTTCACCATCATCTATACCAGCTATATCATCATTTACATTACCAGTAAAATTCTTTAACTGAGCACCTATTGCACCCATAATTCTAGTATCAGCTTTTAGTTTGTCCATATCTATAACACCATATAAAGTGTCAGGTACACCTTCTTTGTTAGATTTACTAACTTCATAATTGCTTTTTATTGGATAATCACTATCTTTAAGATATTTTTTTACATCATACGTTCCAGTTCTATTACCGTCTTTATCATACTTATAAATACCAGCTCCACCGGCTTCACCTAATATCTCTTGTTTTTGTTGATCAGGTGTAGGTGTAGACGCGAAATAACTTTTTTCATTATGAGCCATATCAGCAAACGCAGCGCTGTTTAATTTAAACTCATTACTATATTCACCTGTTTCTGGGTTGTAAAATTCATCTTTCTGTGATTTAAAAACTATATCATAACTACCACCACCAGCATTTACAAGCTCGTAGCTATATCCATTTGCTTCATTAAAACCACTTTTACCTCCAAGTATATTAGAAGCTAAAACACCATTTGAATTTTGTCCTTCATCAAAGTTTAATATATCTTCATAATCTAATTGATCAGATAAGTTAGTTATAAAATCTCTAACCGTACTTGGACCTTTTTTTAACTCAGCTAGTTCAGCTTGAAGCTCTTCACAATTACCATCAGTTGCACATTGAGGATTAGTACCTTGTGTTAATCTTATTAATTCACCAACTCTTTTACCTGTACCTTCAAATAATTTTGTTACAGCTCCTTGTGTTGCTTGATTACCAACACTATTATATTCAGCTGCTTTATTTATATAAGCTTGTGAACCCGCTCTACCTTTAGCAGCTAGCTCTTCACCACGCTTTCTTTCTGTTTCAATTTTACTTGCAATAGTAGAAGCTGCCTGAGTAAATTGCTGCTGCATTCTTTCATAAGCTGGTTGGCTTGATACGTATGTATATTTTGGACTTGTATATGACATAATTTATTTTTTTAACTTCCTGGAGTATACGCGCTAGCTAAACTATTTGCAATACCACCAATCATACCAGTCATTGCTGAAGTTCTATCAGCTCTTGCTTGATTCATAGCCATACGCGCATTGTCTAACTCTGCAGCTGTTCTATCTATTTTTTGTTGTTCTCTATTTTCTCTAGCATTAAACACGAATTGTTTACCATCAACTTCTGCTTGTTGTACTCTTTGAGCTTCACTCATTTGTATACCTTCAATTCTTTGTTTTTCAGCCATTCTTCTACTTTCTAAATCAGCCTCACCATCAGCTCTCATCTTTTCATTTGCAGCTTCTTGTTGTTCTATGCTCGCAGAAACTTCTTTCTTACTCTGTAAAGCAGCTTGAGCTAAAGCAGTTGCTCCACCAGCACCAGAACCTGTAGCCATTAAAGTATCTAATGTATTTGCTAATGATATATCAGCTTGTTCAATTTGTAACTCTGCAGCTTGAGTTGCAACTGATAGATTATTATAAGCATTACTCATTTGCGCAGATCTATCTATAGTCATACCTGATATATCTTCAACACCTTCATAAGGGTTAATGATTTCTTGACGATTATTTTCAAGAAAATTTAATTTTCCTTTTAATCGTTTTACTTCTTTAGCTGCTCTTCGTTGAGCGCGTTTAGCTGCGCCGCCACCTAAAATACCTCCAAGGACATTTCCAGCGACGCCTATTGCTGCGGGTAGTGCTGCTATTGGCATAATTATTTCATTATAAGTTCTGTGCTGACCGCAAATAAAGCTTTTGGTCCGCCGTTATTAGTTGTATTATCTGTTTTCATTGTTACTGTTGCAAAATATCCTTTAATACCCATCATTGAGTTACCATATATTACCTCACCAGCCGCTGGATTAGGAGTATTATTAGGTATTACTGCATAGTACTTGTTTTGTTTTCTGTCAAATCCGGCTCTATATTGAATATTGTCTTCAACATATACACCTTCATCATAACTATAAATTCTATTATATTGACCCGATTGAGGTTGAGTAGCTGTATCAAAAGTATATTCCCAATTACCAGAATATAAGTCTTGACCAGTTGAGTCTGATATAAACTCAGTTACCTCCCAGCCATTACTACCTTCGTAATTTATAGTTTTAAATGTTTTTATAAAGTTTGGTTGTGGATTAAATACAAATTTAATACTTGATGGTGTTTTTAATCCATAAAAATTATTTCTATCTGTATTACTATAGTGCTCCCATAAATAAGAGCTAGCGTTCATTTGAGTAGAAGTTGCAAATTCAGGTGAGCATGAATAATATTTACCTTTTACACTAAATGAATCATCTGGACCATATGTATAAAAACTAGTCCAACCTTGATTTCGTTCGTCCCAAGATAAAGTTTTATAAGTTTTTGGTGTTGCACTAGTTATATATCTACCGTTAGGTTGTAAAGATATAACATAGTTTTTATTATATATATCGTAAGAACCTAATATAGCGCCTTGTGTACCTATAGATCCTAATTGATCTCTAAAGAAATCAGTCATACCTGATAGAGATATTTCTTGTATTTGATTACCTTCTATCTTTAATACAGCTGCTCTATCTTTATCTACAAAATATTTAGTATAACCATATGTAGCAAAAGATTCAGGGTTTAATCCAATACCCCAATTACCTGGAACTGGAGTTATTGCTCCTATTACTTGATTAACTGTTGTCACTGTTCCACCGCCTTCAGCACTATATATAGCATCTTTATCAATCAAAGCTATATTAACTTTTCGCTCTTGAAATACTGTTAAGTTAGTATCTTCTGCAAATAATTTTTGTATTGAACCGTTTATTGGATCTACAGATCTAGTTATTTCATCGGCTACGCTAAACTGATTAGTTTGATTTATACCAGTTCTAGAATTAAATATACCTGAATATATTAAAGAGTTGGATAGACGCTGCTGAGAGTCATTCTCTTCAACTATATATGCTTTTACACCGAAATCTACACTAGTATTATTATAACCACCTCTAATACGAGATTCTTCTATATACCAATCATAAGTTGTATTAGCAATAATAGGCGTTTCCCATGTAGGAAAATTAGTAATTCCAGTATTTGGATCAAGCGTCATACCACCATCTCTACCACTACCTTGTTCGTAAGCTAAAGGTATTTGACCGTTTTCAGCATAACCTGGCGGAACAGCATCAGTTGTATTACTCCCTGTTCCGTATATTCTCTTTAAATAAAAGGAATTAGAATAATTTATATCTATTGTTATAGCCATTTAATATATTATTACTTGTTTTTTTAATAAATTACGGTGTACAAGGTCCAAGTGTCATTAACTGTTGACCATATGCTGCATCAAAGAATTTTACGTAAAACGCGGCGTGTCCTTGTGGACTTGAGACGTCATTTTGTAAATTATACATAACTACTCTATATTGACCAAGCTGATCAAACTCATAAGTTTCACTATAAGTAGTACCTGGAGCCATAGTTGTATTAAACTGTGCCGAAGTAGGATTTCCATAACCACCAGCTGTAGCAGAATATGTATTAGGTGAACCCGCCATAGAATCTATTTCAGTCCAAACGCCACTAGGTTGAGTATTAGGATAAGGTAAAGGTCTATACTGTATTACCCATTTAGCATTTTGCGCTAATCCCGAGCCTGCTCCACCTTGAGTCCATACTACCCATGTTGGAATTATTCTAATAGTACCTTGAAATAAATCTGCTCTACAATTTGTCGTAGGATTTTGAGCGTTATTATAAATAGTTCTAATATTAAAAGTATTATAAGTCTGAAACTGCGCGCTTGACATTGCTGTAGGTAGACCAGTAGTGCTTGTAAAGTTAGAATTTGTACTTGCTGTAGTGCCTTGAACAAAACCATAAAAACCAGCACCATTTGTAGGATATGGATTTCCTGTGCTAGGATTAGTTGGTGCAGGTGTTGCAAATATTGTATACTCACCAGTACCACCTTGTTGACCTACTCCAATAGCTCTAGGAGCATACAATGTTCCAGCTGTAAATTGTAAAAAACAAGTATTAGCTTTAACATCTACTTGAGAGTTAAGAGAATCATTAGCATCGTGTAATTCTATATTTAATAGATATACAGACTCATTTTGCATTGTAGCATTGCTTGTTACTTTACCTGTATTATCTATAGAAAAAGGAGGTGTTCCACTTTGTGGATTACCATCTTGTGAAAATCCTGTTATACTAAAAACCAATTGTTGAGTATCATTACTAGTATCTGCACTACCATTTTTACCACTAAATTGATATATAAGTGTACTATCAACACTAATATTTGAAGTAGTTACAGTAGAACCTGTTGTAACCAACGTACCCGTATCATCGAATATTTCTGGCTCATCATTAGCTAATGTTAAAGTATAAACACCTGGTAAATCATCTATATATTCACTACTATTTCCCGATGTAACTCTTAAATCAAATATATAAACATCGTTTTGATAAGAATTATCACCATACCAAAATAAAGCATTAGTAGTTATTTGAGCTTCAGTTGCAGGAGCTGCACCTACTAAATTTATTTCAAAAGGTAAAGTTCCATCAGGATTAAATATAGCTGTATTAGGAGCACTAGATCTATAAACCGCTGTAATTTCAACATCTTGTAAAGTTGCTATTTCAGAACCAGATCCATTTATAAACTTAATTTGATTACCAGCAGCAGTGTTTAGACCTTGATCTTCTTCAAATGAACCAACATTATTATTAACACCTATCGCGCCATCATAATTAGTTTCAATCATGTTATTTAACACCTCTAATTTACCACTCATAGCTGTTTCCCAAAATATTTCTAATAAAGATTCAACTGGTTTAGTTTCAGCTACTGTTAATTTAGGTCGCATAGACATTGTTCTAAAATAACTTGTTTGAATGGTAGGAGGAGTACCGCTTGTTGCGAAAACTTGTGCTTCAAAATTAGTGTCATGTACTTCACCATTATATTCTGATTCGTCTATAACAATACCACCAATAGCATTGTCAAAATTACCAGGTTGACCCACCTTCATTACAAAAGGATTTTGATCTGCACCATAAAAACTAGCAACACTACCTACATCACCCCAAGGTATACTACCTCTTTCTGTAGTTATTACCTGATTAGTTCCACTTGGAATATATCTTGTTGTTAATCCATATTCACCTTGATCTCCAGATGTAAAACCACCTTGTGGAAACTCTTGAGTTGCTTCTGTTGGATCAGTAGTTCCAATAGTAACAACAGGTGCTATTCTAAATTTTTGAAATGGTACAGATGCTAATTGGTTTTCTTTAACAGTAGACATTGTTAGTACATTTTGTACTGCTCCACTTGGATAATATTGTTGATTTTCTGCAAATATATAATAATTAGATCCTGGTGTAGTACTTGTAACAGTATTTAAAGAGAAAACATTAGGATTATTTACACGTATAAACAATTGTTCATCACTATTAAACTCTTGATCAGTAGGTCCAACCTCTGTTAAATTTCTAGGTATTTTATTTACATTGTCACTTAAAATTGTAGAGAAAAATATTTTACCTCTTTCAGTTTCTATAGGTGTAAATCCTGGAGCTGTAGGTGGAGATACGCTAGTGTTTCTAGGAATTTTATTCCAGAGTCTATCATTAATTGGTAACCCATTAACAAACCCAGGTAAATAAACATTATAATATTCTTGTTGTTGTTGTTTAACAACTACTTTATAGCTATACCAACCTAATGGATTAGCCTCACCAACCTTACCAACTTCTATTTTACAAGGTTTTCCTTCTGCAACACCGCCTGGACCGTTTAATTCTAAAAGATCACCACTTCTATATCCACTACCAGCTGTAATAATTGCAAGGGCAGTAACACCAGTTGTTCCAGTATATTCTGTTATCCTAACTGTTAAACCAGTACCCTCTCCGCTTTGACCGCTTTGGTATCTAGTACTATAAGATGCGTTTTCTTCATAACTAGTTGATTGACCTGCTGTACTCGCTGTTATTACAACATCTTTTACCCAACCTTCTTCTTTATATAAGCCTGGTTTTCCTGCAGTATTATTTTCTTGACTTGCAATAGCTTCGTTGATAGATAATGCTAAATTAGAACCCATCCAATCAAATACTGGTTCGGTTATAGCGTCATTAGCATCTCTATAAGGTATTGTTACTGTAGATCCAGTAACATTATTTACGCTATCATTAGATGACAATATAACGTCTGATTGTCTTCCGTAGTAATCTGCTAAAACAAAACCTACTTGATATATTCTATTTTGTTTAGTAGTTTGTGTAGGATATTGTATGGCATAATCAGAAGTTTCTATATCTGTATTAGTAACTGAAACACTGTAATCTATAGCTTCTGGAGGAGTCATTCGCTCTAAAAAATTACCATAAACTATTCTGTTAGATATTATTTCTTGACCTAAAGCTTTTATAGGAACTTTATCATACACTCTTGTTGTTTGATTTTGAGGTAATGTTTTATAAGGTTTGTTAGATTTATAAACATAATCAAAATACTCTTGATCAAGAACACCGTGGGTGTCATCATTATATTGAAGAGTTTCTGTAGATAAATTAGGACTAGATAAATTTACTGTTTCTAAAACTTTAACTGCTAAAGCATCAGATTCTTTATATAGTATATCTATTTTTGAAACTTTAAATTTTGTTTGTAGATCTGTTATTGTGGCTGGTAAAGGTATTTTCAAACCTATACTATCAATATTATTTTCAAACCATTCTATAATAGTACTACTATATGCGTCTATTTCATCTTGATAATAATTGTGTATACCATATTGATTACGTCCAGGTATATCTGTGTCTATTTGACCTAAATTAAATTGACCAAATTGCTTAGGTATAAACATTATTTTACTAAATGGAGCCATTAAAGAATATTCATTATCCTCAAACTTAAACCTATAACTAAATCTTACAAACTTATCATCTAAAAATTTTGTATCTCCGGGAAAATTTCTTTCAAAATCAGGATTACTAGCTATTAAAACTTTATCACCTGCTGTTAAACCTGTTAAAGTACCACCAGCTGTCATATCTTTATCTACTTCAATACCCATAAACCTAATGTTCGGTTTTGGATAATATAAAGTACTAGCATCTCTCTCCATACCCATTGATACTTTAGTAATTCTAATATCATATTGATATGAGGCTTGTTGTGTAGCTCCAGAATTAGGTATGTTATTTATATTATTAGAAGGATCAACTATTGTTAATATATCTCCTACTCTAGGAACACCTTGAAACAATGCTGATATATTATTATTTGCATCTGCATGTATTTCAAAAGAAGTTGATGTAAGTCCAGTTGCGTTTACTTCTTGTATACTGTAATTTGATAAGTATTCTTCTGACCTATTTTGCATCGATGTTCTACTAAAATCTAGTAGTGTTCCACCTGGAATAGCTCCAGTTGTTGGAGGATTAGTACTTGGATCAGTTATAATTTCAGGTGAAACTCTAAATGTAGTTGGTCCACCCACAGCTGTAGGATCTATTATTTCTACAACTTGAACAGGAGGTCTAACATTTCTAATAGGCATATTAGCAACATTAGTTTTATCATTAGGAGTTACAAAATCTCCAACTCTTATATTTGAATTACCTTGAGCTAATACTATTTCAGTAGAACTTCCTGCACTTGCAACGCTAGTAAAAGCAGTTGTTCTTTCCATTGGTATTATTGGTCTAAATGGATAATACTTGGCTACAGATATTTGCATTTCTTCTGTATAAGCTTGAGGATCAGCAATAGCTGTACTTATACATATTCTTCTTGGTTGGTTAAAATTATCTGTCCAAAATATAAAGTCTTCTAATATATTAGCTGCGTGTATAGGAAATTTTTTATTAAAGTTTAACCAATAACCATTTACTAAAACAGTAGGTGGTTCAGGATTATTTAAATTAACTTGAATAATACTACACTCTTCTGAACTACCAGCTCGTGAAAATTCATCAGCACTACTAAATGTTGTAGCAAATAAATAAAGTAAATTGTTAGTTTGATCTATTACATGACCAATTACAGATTTATTTTTATTTGAAGATATAGTAGATATTAATGTATTACCTAGTACATTTTCAAATTCACCAACAGTAGAACCTTCTGATCTACTTATCATTAAGTTGATAGCTTCTCTATATTCACCTTCCGGTAAAATACGAGAGTCAAGATCTTGATTCATTCTACCTTTTAAAAAGGTATTTTTAACTTCTGGCATATATTAATGTTTTATCCATTTAGATTTGTTACGCATTACTTGTACTATTTCATCTAATTTAATATTAGATAATCTTATTTTTGCGTTACGTAATGCTGCGTATCTTTGTCTTTTATATTGTGGAGCTATAGTTACAGTATCTCTTCGTGTAGATAATATGCTATATAATAAATGTTGATACATAGCTTCTTCTGCTAACTTAGGAACTTTAGTATCTAAATCATAAGCTAAACCGTCTGATATATATTCTATTAAAACTATTTTACCTTTTAAATTACTGGAAAAATTAAAAGTACCTCTTTTCTCATCAATATTAAACCAACCATTTACTTGCATGTTAACAGGATCACCACCATATCTTTGACCATACCAAGCCCAAGGACCACTTGGCTCTCCCCACCAATCATACATAAATAGGTCAGGTGTTTGATCAGTGTCTACAGGCCAAAAACCAGTTATATTACTTGGGTTTGCCTTTTGCCATCTTTCATTTATAACCGAACTACCATCAATATTATCACTAAAATTATCTTGTATAATATTACCTCCTTGATCTTGTATAGGAGCTTCCCATGGACTACTAGTTAATTGAGTAGGATATATAGTGTGTTTTACACCTAACCCATCAACCCAGGATAATTTAACATAATTAACATAATCTTGCGGTATTATTAATGAAAGGCTATGTGGAACTGATAATTCCATAGATTTTATACTTTTTAAAGTATCATAGCTAAACTCTTGTAAACCACGCTTTGCATGAAAAATAACGTCTGTCCTATTAACTCTAGGTATTAATTTGTCTTGACCAACGTAACCAACTATAAAGTTATTAACTACGTCGTTTAATGATATATATTCATATCCACCGTAATTATTTTGTACAGCTCCTTCTTTTAATTGCACCTTTATATATGTACCTATTGGTTGTTGAACACCCAGTGTAATTGTACTTGTAGTATTAGTTCCATCAGCAGTATGACTTAATGAATAAGAAGTTATATATTCTGTCCACTGATCAATACCTGTTGGACTTGTATATATTCTAAAATTATTTAAAGCAAAATCAGGATCATTTGGATTCCAACTTGTACTACTGCCTAATACTAGTTTAGTGTTAAAAGTAAAATTATATATATCTGTTGCAACGCTTGTATATATAATCTGCGCACCTGCGTAATATTGTAAATTATTTTCACGGATTAATCCGCCATCTGGTCTAGGCATGTTTTATAGTTTTGCGTTTTGTTGTTCTTGTTGTATCTCCATATTAGCTACTTCAATAATTGTGGGATCATTTATAATAACTCCTGCATAAGCTAATATTCTAATTATTACGTTTGATTGCTCACTAACACTTAATTCAAAATCTGTAGAAGTTCCAGCATTATATTCAAATTGACCTAAATTACCTACACCATATCCCCAAACTACATCAGCTGGAGTTTTTAAATATGATATACTTATATTAGAATTTATACTTGTTGGATAAACAAATAAATTATTGTTCTCATATAAAAAAATTGGAAAAGTTTCTGTGGGTTGTGTTAAAGGAGAGCGTAATAGCTGTGTTAACTCATTTCTTTGAGCATATTGAGTTAACTCTGTATCTTTATAAAAAACCGAACCTAATCTATAAATGTCTGTAGGATTTAATGTAAATTCAGGACCTACATAAGTGGTAGCTCCTGTTCTTTGAAAAAACTGTAATTTTTTCTCAATATTTTCTACACGATTAGCATATTCGGTATCATTTTGTGGCACACGATACTGTTGATTTAAATCTTCTAAATAACTTTGAAATATATTTAACTGTACCTGAGTCGCAGTTTTGTTAAACTCATCAGGTGTCATATATCCTCTTTGTTGTTGGTTAAGTATTAATAAGACCGTTTTATAAACAGTATTTACATTTATTGCCATTTAATTTTTTTTTATTACTAGGAGGGACCCTCCAGACGCTGAAAACTCAAAAATAAGCTTTCAAAAGTTTCTCCCGAAGGAGAAGCAGATGAAACCTTAAAAATGACTTTTCAATGTCCTTATAATGAGGGTGTCACCAGTGTTGGGTTAATCATAATACA
>CENV01067711.1_pt1 | contig 11413 bp, 19 predicted proteins | sample 530231 | NCBI WGS metagenome assembly CENV01 (sample SAMEA2619815, study PRJEB7988) | marine metagenome | biome: marine biome (ENVO:00000447); feature: surface water layer (ENVO:00002042); material: "saline water (ENVO:00002010), including plankton (ENVO:xxxxxxxx)" | depth 5 m | reverse complement strand
ACCATAAGTCCAGGCTTACAAATAATTTTTATGATTTCTTCAAAACTTTTTTTATAGTCTAACTTTCTCTCAACTTCTATTTTGTAAATCTCATCTCTTTCTTTTTCTGTCAAAAGATTATGACGATCAAGAAAACGTGTAAACTTACAATTATCTTCTGCAGCTTTTACAAGAAGAAACTCATCCCAACTTCTTGATTGCTCAAGTGCTTCAGAGTCTCTTGGAGAGAGTTCAGTCATTGAGAATGGTTTTTCTTGACTCAATGATGTGCTTTGGTTTTCTGTGATATTTTCCTGAGATGTTGTCATTGTAAAAATTATCTTCCTCTAAAACATTGTGAAGAAACTGCTGTTTCACTTCCTCATAGTTGCAGTCACCTCTTGTTGTATGCAAAGAAAGTATTTCTCTTTTGAAGTTTTTCTTTCCATACTTCTCTATGTCGGCCTTCAACTGTTCACTTGACCCATAGTAATTTTTCCAATCACTAGGACTGCGTTGCCGTCTTTTCTTTCCTTTGACCTTTCGTATATTATAAAAGTACTTGCGACCGATATATCTTCGACCATCAAGCATATTAGTTATAATATATACGAATCCTTCAAATTTGTCAATATCTTTTTCATCAAAAATCTCATTCCGAAATGTCCATTCTTCCAAATCGCTTGTTCATCTCTTGTGTTTGTTTATCAATTAGTGCTTTTTGGTCTTGAAGAATCTTTTTCTGAAACCTCAGCTTGTCACTTCTTTGCTCCTCATAATTCTGATCTGCAATATACTGATTAATAATATGCAAGTCAGAATCAAGTCTCTTCATCTAAAATTTCCTCATCTTCATCGCCACTTTCTCCCAAGTCCTCCTCATCAAATTCATATCCACAAAAAGGGCAGTAAGAGATAATATCTTTTGTTTCCCATGTGACTGAAAACTCTGTTGTACAGTCTGGGCAAATAAGAGTTTCTGTGTTTGGATTACTACTCATGCGTTTCCCCAAATTTCTTGCCAGTTTCCTGTTAATGCTCCTTTTGCATAATCAGTTGCTCTGTTTTCAAAAAAGTTTGTATGTATCGGAGCATTGATAAGTGTTTCAACCCAAGGCAAAGGATTTCTTTTTACTTTAAAGATACCCTTCATACCCATACTTATAAGTCTTCTATCTGCTATATATCGTATATACTGTTTTACTTCTTCTCCACGCAAACCTTTAATTGTTCCCATTTGAAAAGAAAGATCAATAAACTTATCTTCAAGCTCAACCATTTTTTCTGCAATATCATAAATCTGTTTTTTGGTTGAATCATTCCATAAACTTTTATTTTCTTCAACAAGTATTCTAAAGATACGTATCATGGCTTCAGTATGCATTGTCTCATCTACAATAGACCATGTGATAATTTGACCCATACCTTTCATCTTACCATGTCGAGGAAAGTTCAATAACATAATGAAAGAACTAAACAATGCAAGACCTTCTGTAAATGCAGAGATGGCTGCAATCTTAATTGGTAGAGAGACACCATTTCCAATCTTCTTAATAAAGTATTCATGCTTCTCTCTCATCGCTTCATACTCATTAAACTCGTTGTATGTACTTTCAGGCATACCAAGTGTTTCAATCAAATGAGAATAAGCTGCCACGTGTAATGCTTCTCTTGCAACAAAACTACATAACATCATTCTTATTTCTGGTTGCGAGAAACTTGGAAGATAGTTTTCAACATATCCTCCTGCAACATCAAGATCACTCTGCGTGAAGAAACGAAATATCTGCGTAAGAAAATATTTTTCCTCTACACTTAATTTACTTTTCCAATCTTTGATATCTTCTGCCATTGGTACTTCGGTATGTAACCAATGTGACTGTTCATGTTTTAACCATATATCATAAAATTCTGGATGCTGAAAAGGTTTAAAGTAATCTCTTGAATCTGTAAGTTTTAATTTTGACATTCGTTACCCCTCGCAAGCTAGACAATCACCCTCTGCAACAGCAGTCATGTCAAGTTCCTGTATGATTTTTCTTTCTATTCTTTTTGATACTCTATCAGCTTTACCGACTTTATCAGATCGACAATAATAAAGTGTTTTTAAACCAGATTTCCATGCAGAAAAATGAACAGCATGAAGATACTTGATATTAGATGTGGGTCTAAAGAATAAATTAACTGACTGTGCTTGGTCAATAAATTTTTGACGATCTGATGCATTTTCAATTACCCATCTCTGGTCTATCTCCATTGCAGTTTTAAAAACATCTTTCTCATGCTCATCTATAAAGGATAAATGCTGAACCGAACCTTCATTTGATATGATAGACGACCATATATCCTCATAATTTAGTTTTGAATTTTCTTCGCATTTGGACTTTATGAGTCTATCGAGGTATTTATTTTTTGCAAAATGACTACCTGATAATGTGTCCTGACGATATGCATTTGCTCTAAAAGGTTCAATACTTGGAGATGTATTTCCCATAATAATACTACTTGATGCATTTGGAGCAATTGCAGTTACATGAGAGAAACGTTTTCCTGTTCCAATTGCATCTGGAGCTTCTCCTCTTTCAGAACCAAGTTCCAGATTGGCTGCATTTAATCGTTTTGCGATATGTTGAAATACTTTAGTATTAAGATTTTTTGCCATAACACCTTCAAACGGAACATTCTTACTTTGCAGATATGCATGAAATCCTAATGCACCCACTCCAATTGAACGCTCTCTCATTGCAGAGTTCTTTGCACGTTTAACATACTCTGGTGCTTTGTTAATAAACACCTGTAACACGTTGTCTAGCATTTCTGCAACATCTCTTATAAACTGTGGATTTTTTGACCATGAATCAAAATACTCAATGTTAAGTGAAGAAAGACAGCACACAGCTGTACGATCTTCATTTGTTGGAAGTATGATCTCAGAGCAAAGATTACTTTGATTAATTTTTAATCCTTTTTCTTTTAGAAAATCTGGTAAGTGACGATTACTTGTATCAATAAAATGCAGATAAGGTTCACCTGTTTGCATACGCATTTCAAGAATACGTTGCCAGAGTTCTTTTGCAGACATAGTATCAACGACTTTTTTTGTATGAGGGTCTTTGAGTTCCCATGTATCATTATAATCAGGGTCTTTCATGCAGTTCTCAATGATTTGCATAAAATCATCTGTGATGTTAATTCCATGATGCATATTTAAGCATCTTAAATTTTGATCTCCTGTTGGTTTTCGTATTTCAAGAAAAGGTATGATGTCTGGATGCGAGATGTCAAGATAGGCTGCATATGAACCTCTGCGAGTTTTTCCTTGTCGATATGCTAAGGAAGATGCATCATAGAGTTTAAGATGTGGTAGAACGCCAGTAGACTTATCCCCAGCACTCCGAATACCGAAACCGATACCCACCCCACCACCGAGCATAGATAACCAATTTGTTTCAGAGAGAGTGTCAACGAGGCCCTCAGCAGTATCATTAATATAGTTAAGATAACAAGAGATAGGTAAACCTTTGGAAGATTTTCCATAAGAGAGGATTGGTGTAGAATAAGATAACCAATGTTTTGAAGAATAGTCATAAAGTCGTTGGGCATGGCTTTCATCCGTTGCAAATGTTTTCGACACAAATGCAAATCTTTCTTGAGGAGAAATTTCTTCCTCTCTCATATATGATTCTTTGAGTCGAGTTACTCCAGCTTCACTTAGAAGTAGGTCACGATTTGGTTCAATTTTGATTCCTTGATATTCCAACTTTTCTCTCTCCTTAAATACGTTTCCACTCTTTTATCTTCAGTTGCAACTCAAGACCAGAAAATGTGTTTTTATTTATTATATCTATAAGTTCTATTTCAGACATTCCACTTTGTATCATGTCATTTATATCTTTTTGTTTTACTTTATTACTCCATACACAAACAGAAAAATTATGACGACTTGCCTTCTCCATAATGCGTATAATTTCACGATTACGAGGTTCATTATCAAAGATAAGTGTTGCATTTTTACGATCAATTACCTTAGAAATAACTGATAGATTTGATGAACCGACTGCAACACAGTTTGGTAGAAAGAACGAGTCAAGAGCTCCTTCAACACAATATATTCTTTTTGATGTATCGACTACATCAAGATTAAAAATCATAGGATAGGACTTGTTGATTTTAAGTGCAAGATAACGTAAATTACTTGTGTCCGTAATATCACGACACGTTACTCCAATCAAACTTCCTGTTTTACTATAAGCTGGTATGATGATGCGAGGTTTATCATCAAGAACCATATCTTTAAACGAATCATCAATCGACTCAAGTTTTTGAGAATTGTCACAATAGTATAGTCGAGATAAAACGTGTTGCGGTATTTTTCTTTTTGAAAGATACGTCAATGCAGAATGTGGACACGATAAAGAAGAAAGTTTTGGAAAGAGAACATCAAGACTTGTTTGCTTAATGACTATCGGAGTTTCTTTTTTTATTTTCTGTATTGGTGCATATCCTTTTTCTTTGAAACTTTCTACTCTCCAACTACTCCAGAGAGCAGAGTCAATTGTTTTGAGAAAATTACCAAAAGTCGCACCATAGTTACAGTTGTGGCATTTGTAGTTTAACTGCACACCTTTTGTGTAAATGTATCCACGAGCTTTAAATTTATTCTTCTGTGAGTCACCACATATCGGACACCTTAAATTTGCAAGATATGGAGATGAAGATTTTAATTTAAACTGTGAAACACGGCTTGAGATAAACCCTGCATATTTTGTGTCTATTCGTAAAGTCATAAGGTATTATACTTATGTGACGACACAAAGTCAACAGTTTTATACTCCTGCTTTACCTGTTACTACAAATAAAGTGAAAATAATCACTCCAATGACAATAAACATACCTGTAAATGTCCAGAACCAATTCATAATCTTTCTCCACCTCAGTTCCTTGTCGTATATCATTTTCTGACGATCTTTTCGTATTTTGCCTTGCAGTCTTATTATCTCATTCCATGCATTTGGGCCGTAGGACAGATTGACGAAATTCCTAAGTTCTGTTTCCATCGCCTCTGCCTTTTTCTTGGCTGCAAATATCTCCATCGCTTCTTGTTCTATTGATGCACCAGCAAAAAGTTTCTTGAAGAGAGGAGGTTTCTTATTCATTTTGTCTGCATGATTTATATCACTAATCGCACCCATCCATTTGCCCATTTGCCCATACATGGACTCAATGTCTTTACCAAGAGTCATTCCCTTCTTGATGAAATTAAAAGCCGAAGTGGCTGCAGCTATTGCTGTTACAGGGTCTATGATATTTCTCCTATTTGTAGATCGTTATATTCTGTGCAGATTGAGAATCTATTTTTTTAGGAATACAATAGGCAGTTACGTAATCTTTCTTATCCATACGATTTTTGTATGCATAATTTCCATACGTTTTGGGAATACGACTTGCAAAATAAGTGCATCTATCAATTGATTGAAAGTGCATATCGTCACTTAGTATCTCTCTCGTATCCCCTGCTCCCAAGTAAACCATGAGCAGAAAAACGTGAGTCATTATCGACCTTTAAAGGCTTCTGACGATTTACTTGTTCCTGCGTAAAGTCCAAACCAAGCAGCTCCTGCACCAACAATGACGGAGATTAATCCTGCTTGTTGTGTGTTGGGGTCTGGTAAATCCATGAACCACATTGTTGATTTGTACAGTAGAACGATATAGGTTGTAAGAAAAAGTCTTGGAAAAATTCTCCATGAATCCACAGCTCTTGCCATGTGTATCCAATTCATATAGGGATTGCTTCCACTATTGACTGTATTCGTGTCAACCTCTAGGTCGATTTGAACTGTCTTTTTTACATCTGCCATTTTAGCTTCCTAACATTATTGAAGGCATTTGTGCAATAGCATATCCAATGACAGTCGCACCACCAATTGCGACCCATTTCCATCTTTCTAATTTTGAGATACGTGCATCTATTTTTTCAAGGGAGTCTTTAAAACTTTGAAGTTCGTCTATGATATAGGTTCTGCCGACCTTAAGCTCTTCGTTCACAAAGGTTTTAAATTCTTTGAGGGAGTTTTTAACGTAGTTAGTTTCTTGCTCCTGATAGTCGAGTTTTGCCTGCTGAACTGTTACCAAAGTTCGAATATCTTCAGCCACTTCTGTCAGTTTATCAACAGCGACATCAAGTTTGGAGTACATTTGTCGTACAGATTCAAACTCTTTGTCTAGTATTGCAACTTTTGTTGTTAATTTATTAATCTTTTCTTCTTCTGCCATTATGTTTTCCGAAATTTAAAATACTTTCAAAATCACATAATGTCGAGAATATTTATAATTACCAGAATTTAAGTCTTTGAAGTCCAGATTTTGAAGAAGTTTGTTTTTCGACCTTCTTCTTTTCCTCTATTTCTTTCTTTTCGTTTTCAATAGTGGTTTCATAGTAATCTTTATATGCAGCTATAACTGCTTGTTGTTGCATGACGAGGGCTCGAACTTTTGCAAAATTAACGGATAGTTTCTCATATCCTTTATCTGTCAAAGAAAAAAGAACAGGATTAAACTTCTTTTTATCAATATCCTCAAAGACTTTTGTAACATTTTCTTCTGTTACGAGCATCCACGACACTTTATCTAGTTTAACTGTATCCACAGAGGGAATTGAAAGTTTTGACCTTTCAATCTCTGTGGTTATCATCTCAACAGGAGGTCGAGAAGAAGCACAAGCACTAATTAAAGAGATTAGGATTAGCGATGTCAGGACATTGCGTATTACTTGCAGATTTTTTATCAACTAACTTCTCCTTCTCGGTTAGAGGGTCTCCAGACAATATCTCAAAACATCTGCCTGCATCAAGTGAACCCTTGTTTATAATTCTTTCTATCACTCTTGGCCTTGCAACTGCAAGACGACCAATATCACGTTCTCCAAGAACTTTAGATACCTTGTTAAATTTATTTTGTGTTTTGGTCACTTCCTCTCTTGCTTGTGATAATGCAAGAGAAAGTTTTTCAGAGACTTCTTTTTGTGCTTTTACATCTCTTTGAAGTGCATTGATTGTACGAACTTGTTCTTCGTTTGCAACTTTTTGAAGTGCAATTTCTGATGCAGCTTGTTGAAGTTGTGCCTGTGTATCTTTGTAATAAAAGAAACCCATTCCTCCAACAACTGCCATAACGATTAACATATAGGGCATTAGATTCTCTCCACAGTCCAATTCAATTCTTTTACAGTACGAACCTCAAAAGGTTTATCGTTCTCAAGTATAACTTTAATGTGTTTAGGGGATAGTTTGCGAATACGTGTACACGTAAAGGACTGTCTGTCAAAGTCCTCTCCGCTAATCGTAATTCTATATAGAGGAAAAATATGATAACGAAACCATTCTATAATTTTTTTCATACTTATTCTATAAGACCATTTTTATAAACTGTCTTACCTTTCTCTTTCATTGCAGTTAAACTTTGTTTTCTATTTATTCCTTTTGTATAACTTACATGAACCCAACCACTATCAGGAATACCTGGCGTGTAGAACTCAAGTATTAGCTGGTCATAGTCCAGATTGTCCTCAATCCATTTTGCAACATCATAGTTAGATGTGCCTGGGCACTCTAAATCAACTGCCTCACCTTTGCAATGTTGTGACCTAGATGAACCTCCGACAGCCTTATTTAATTCTTCTCCACGATATCCACTATTTAATATTGTAAGTCCAAAGTGATCTCTCACTTTTTGAACAACATTTTCAAATAGTGCTTTTGCACATTCCAGATGTTCTTCTGTTGGAGTGTTATCAAGCCCTTTACGTGTTGCCGTTTGACTTTTTGTGAACTCCGACAGAGTAAAGTTTTTACTAAGTCGCATATTATTCCGTCAATGTTCTTAAAAGTTTCTTCTTTCTTTTAGAATCTTCTACAATTGCGTTGTCACCAACAACTTCTGAAAGTACAACATCTTCTTTTGTTTGCTTTTCTTTTAAAACTGTTACACCATACAAGTCATTTGCATATATGTTCATTTTTTATTTTCTTCCTTCTCTTTGAGGTTGGCTTCTCTTGCTTTTCTCTTAATGTAGTTCATAGCATTAATGTATTTATTATGTGTTAGAGGTCTTCCACGTTTTTTTCTTTTCTTGTCGTAAAGAGGGTCTGGTGGAAGTGCAACTCCTCCTCCTGCAACACTATTCGTAGGAGCATCTTCTTCCTTGAACATTTCATTGAATGTTCTTTGTGTTTCTTTATCCAGATTATTCATTTCGTTTATAATTCCTTCTAATTTTTCGGAGTCAGACATTTTTGATGCATTTTCTTCTTTCAAAAGAAAAAGTGCAGCTCCATAGGTTGCAATTTTTGTATTACCGCCTGGAACTCTTGCAATCAATCTTTTGATGTTGAAAATCAACCGATCAAAAAGAGTCATCGCTTTCTTTTCTGCTGGAGTTTTTGCTTTCTTGAGTCTCTTACCCTTGTCATCAATAAGACCAAGCTCAAACGCATCCGTTTCATCAAACGGAGTTGTAAGTCTTCGAATGAATTGATAGACAAAAAAGAGATCGACTGCTGTACTCATATCTTTTGTAAAACCTTTTCTATATCCTCATCACTTACGACAAAAGTAGGGTCAATTATTTCATCTCCAAGACCAATTCCTTTAATTGGAACATTTGGCCATTGATTTAAAAAAACTAAAAAAGGTTTCAGATATTCAAGATATTCATAGCACTTGTAGAATAACATTCGAGTTAAATGTCTTTCCTCAAAAACATTATAAAGTGCAATAAGGTGATTTAATATCAATCTATGATTCATATCACCTTGTGTGCTGTATCTTCGAAACAAACGTCTAAGATACTTAATACGATTTACATCTTCATTAAATTCAATAATGTCTACGCATCTCGGATTATCATAAAACTTAGCTGCATATAACATAAAATTTGAATCATCAAGAGTTTCAAACATTCAACCACTCTAACTAAAAACTGACAACGCCACCCTTTTAATTTGTGTATTTGTCGTTGCAACATAAATGTAATTTGTATCCCAAAAAATACTTCCTTGCTGACCACCTGTAAATTGTGTGGTCGCATTGTTTGAGCCTGGAGTTGTTGCATTTTCAATAACAACTCTTGCATTGTCACCTGTTCCTGTAATTTTTGAAATACCGCTAACATTCAAATTAGATGAAATAACAGTATTTGCACAGGTGATTGTCACATTGGAACGAGCAGTTACTAATGATCCTGCTGAGAAAACAGTATTAGATGGAACTGCTCCAAAGAAGTTTTTAACAGTCACTTTTTTACTTGTCGGCGTTCCATTTGGGTCGTCAACAATCATTAACAAATCTGGAGATGCAGATGTTGTCAACTCTGTAAGTGCAGAAACCTTTTTATCAGCCACTTTTTAATCCTTACTAATTAAACACCTTTTGGACTTACTTGGAAAGTCGTAATGACATCTCCAGCAAAGTTTAATAGGTTATTTGATACTGAACCTGTAATCACAAGATTTGCTGTACCTGTTTGTGCAGACATTTCTGGATTGTAAACAGGTGAACCTGTAACACCGATTGATTGTGCATTAATTTTATAGGTTGCTTTTGCTGAACCTGTTCCACCTTGTAGTGGAGGTAGATTGAAAATTAATTGGTTATTTGAACCAGCTACAGTAGATGCAACAGTATTTGAACTTGTAATGTGTGCATTACCACTATTACCACCAGCTGTGTTTGCAAGTCTAATGTACATAAGGTTTGCAGATGCTTTAATCTTTACAGGTGAATTAAATACAACATAAAGATTTGCAGTTGCTACGTTTGCAGAGATGACACCATTTGCATTTAACTTAACGTACATTTGAGAGATATCAGGAAATCCAAGAACTTCTGTTCCTGCAAGTGCAACTTTGTCTCCAGCTGCTACAAGAACTTCATCAATAATTCTTGAACCTCTAACTTCTCTACGAACCCAACCTTTTGATGTTGCGATTACGTTTCTTTTTTCTTTCATTGCTTGGCCAAAACCTTGACCAGCAGGAGATGGTTGATATCCATCTTTATATGCTATTTCGGCACTTGCTGCTCCTGTAGCAGATTGTGTACCTTCTTTTCTAAAACCCCAGCCTGGCATAATTGTTTACTCCTTATCTGCGCTTTTCGTGGTTTATTACACTACTCGACATAACAAAGTATAACAAAATTAACTATCTTTTTGTATTTTAGGTTCAAGATTAACCTTAGCAGGTTTTACATCTGAACCTTTTTTACTCTCTGTATCTTCGTCTTCTTCTTTGGCCTGTTTCTTAATTGCCTTACCAATTGCCTTTCTACGATTTTTCAGATATTTATCCGAGTCATCAACATCACCATCATTATCAATATCGTCATCAGCTTTACCAACAGGGTCAAGTTTTTTCTCTGCAACACTTTTGACTGCATCTAATAATGAGTCTGATATGCCCCAGCGTTTTTGTAATGTACTGTTTGCTTTCATGTCTACTTTCCTAAGAATATTAAAATTCTAAAATACTTGTTCTTGTTCTATTTATTGTTTTTAAAAGTGCAACTTTATCCGAAGATTCAAGTATTTTTAATTTTAATTTTGTATGCCCTTTATGAAGTCTGTGAAATTCGTTCTTTTCAATATCTATAACTGTTCCTGTTTTTATACTTATTGGAAGCTCATTATCTCTTTGAAAAGACCACCCTTCTCCCTCCATGACAATAATGGTTCTTTTGCACTTATCTCTGTGCCAAACTAGATCGTCTTGATTTACATTCTCATTAAACTCACGAATAATGCAAATATCAGACATTCTTCGATCTTTATAAGGTTTCATATTTACCAGAAGGTTGAAGGATTATCGACTTGAAGTCCTAGTGATTTTCCAAAACGAGGAATACGGCATGCCCAATAACCAGCAGTCATTTTATCTTTTTTCTCTGAGCATTTATGTCGAGCTGCAAAGGATTTACGTGCAACAGGGTCATTAAGTTTGACCTTTAGACCTGTTGTATCTCCGAACTCAATCTTTTTGATTTTGTTTGTTTCTGGATTACGAACATACACATAGAACTTCTTTCCACCACCTCTTTTTGGTTTATTGAGCTCTACATCTTTTTCTTCTTCTAATGTTTCAAAGTTGACAAAAGGATAATCAAGAGGCACTTCCTCTCCTTTATACAATCCAAATCTTCCAATGTCACTTTCAAGAATTTCTTTTGTCATTCCACCAGCTTGAATATATCCTTGTGAAATAAGTTTTCTTGCAGTAATAAATGTTTGAAAATATTCTTCTGAACCTGTACGAAAAACATTTTCAGTCAAAGATATTTCTTTATTAACCATATAACGAATAGCATTGTATGGAACTTTTTCTGGTAATTTCTTATTGGTAAACTCCATCAATTCACTATCGCACTCTCCACAACAATC
>CENV01083638.1_pt1 | contig 11415 bp, 8 predicted proteins | sample 530231 | NCBI WGS metagenome assembly CENV01 (sample SAMEA2619815, study PRJEB7988) | marine metagenome | biome: marine biome (ENVO:00000447); feature: surface water layer (ENVO:00002042); material: "saline water (ENVO:00002010), including plankton (ENVO:xxxxxxxx)" | depth 5 m | reverse complement strand
CGCCGCGCTACGCGCCGGTGTCGAGCTGGGTATGACGCTCATCGATACCGCCGAGATGTATGGCGATGGTGCGGCGGAAACGCTGATATGCAAGGCGCTCGGCGACCGTCGCGACCAGTTATTCCTCGTCAGCAAGGCGTATCCACAGAACGCATCGCGCTCCCGCCTTGCCGGTGCGTGCGAGGCGAGCCTGAAGCGGCTCGGCACCGATCGGCTCGACCTCTACCTGCTCCACTGGCGGGGATCAGTGCCGCTCGCTGAGACGATAGAGGCAATGGAGGCGCTAAAATCAGCGGGGAAAATTAGGCATTGGGGTGTCAGCAACCTCGATACCGACGATATGGACGAGCTTGTCGCTGCGGGCGGGGATGGCTGCGTGACCGATCAGATCCTCTACAATCTGGTCCGGCGAGGCCCCGAATTGGACCTGCTGCCGTGGCTCGCCGAGCATAACATACCGGTTATGGCGTATAGTCCAGTCGAGCAGGGACGACTTTCTACCCACCCCGCTCTCGACAAGATTGCAGCCGAGGTTGGCGCAACCCCTGTGCAGGTCGCACTTTCGTGGACGTTGCGGCAAGATGGTCTCATCGCCATCCCGAAAGCGAGTTCAGTCGCACATGTGCGGGAGAACCGCGCGGCCGCCGATATCGTTCTTTCCGACGCTCAGCTTGCGACACTCGACGCGGCATTTCCCAGGCCACGCGACCGCCGTCCACTCGAGATGCTTTAGCGTCGGATGGCGATATTATCGCTCGAAGGAACAGAACGCAAACCGGATCGGCGGTAGGCGCTCAGCGGTGCGGTGATCGGACCAGTGTCGACACCGCTATCGAGCGGGTGCTGCGCGACTGACGGTTCGAGAACCAGGCCTATCGCGGCCCTGACCCCAATCTGCTCTTAGCCTCCACGAATAGCCGTCTGACCGTTCCTACCGTCTATGAGTCGTATCCGAGCTGGCAGGGCATCCAGCCAAGGGCGTCATTCTTGTCCATCGGGCGCTCTGGATCGAAGCTCGGGCGGCCTAGCTGTCAGCACGACACCGCGCTGCCCGAGTTTCCAAGCTGCCATCCCAGCGTGTGCCGCTGGCGGGAAGGTGAGCCGACTACTCGCTCAAGCTCAGTTCGACAGGGCGCAGGCCATGAACCGTTCACTGCACTGCAGCGCCGAATTAGCGCTGCTACCTATAGAGCTACCTAGCACAAAAATGCTCTCAATAGCCCGATCTCGCAAGCTTGGTATCTGATTGGCGAATAAGGAAAATGTGGTGGACGCACTAGGGCTCGAACCTAGGACCCGCTGATTAAGAGCGGTTTTTGCGTCTGTGTACGTCCAGATATTTCCACTCCTGACGCCTAGTCGTCTGGATACGGCTCCTTAGAGAAATTTGCCAACCACGAGCATTTCCCACGAAATCTCGCTGTTCCGAATGTGAACTGAGTGGAAGGGCAGATCAGCGTCCAGAGCAAAAAAGATCAACGAAAATCGCAGTTATCACATGTGAACCGCGCCGGGTTTGCCGGAGGCTCCAACTCCTGAGAAGGTGGAGCCATGACGAGCAAGTCAACGAACAACTTTGCGCCGGGGTCCGCGAGCGCGCGGTGCGGATGGCTTTCGATCACGAACGGGATTACCCGTCCAAATTTGCGGCAGTGTTGTCGATCGCGGAGAGTGTGTGAAGAAGTCCGAGGTCGACAGCGGCAAGCGTGCTGGCATCCCGGCCGACGTTGCCGACAAGGTGAAGGCGTGGGAGCGCGAGGTCCGTGAACTGCGGCAGGCCAACGAGGATCTGCGCAAGGCGTCAACGTATTTTGCCGGGCAGCGATCTGGCCATTCTCGGTTTCGGGCGGCTGGGCGGAGCGGCGCGCTCCAGCGCCGAACCGGCTCTGGGTGTCGGACTTCACTTATGTCGCGACCTGGACAGGGTTCGTTTACGCAGCCTTCGTCATCGATACCTGCGCCAGGCGGATCGTCGGTTGGCGAGCCAGCAGGACGGCCGATGCCAGCTTAGTGCTCGACGCCCTGAAGCAAGCGCTTCACGATCGGCAGCCGGCCCGTCGAGGTGGGCTCATCCATCACTGCGATCGCGGTTCGCAATACGTATCCATCAAGTACACCAAGCGCCTTGCCGAAGCCGGGATCGAGCCCTCGGTACAGCTACGACAACGCTTTGCCCGAGACGATCAACGGGCTTCACAAGGCCGAGGTGATCCACAGGCGCGGGCCGTGGCGCAGCTTCGAAGCGGCCGGATACGCCACGCTCGAATTGGGCGACCGGTTCAACCATCGCCGGCTGCCGGAGCCGATCGGCAACATCCCGCCTGCCGAAGCCGAAGATCAATATTATGCTGCTGCGGACAACATCGATATGGCAGCGTGACTCACAACCAAACGCCTCCGGCAGACCCGGCGCGGTTCAGTGACCACGGCGACCTATCGGAGGGATCATCGGTCAACACCTGCGGTGTCAAAGCTTGGAATGGCCAGGTCTGGTCATCTCTTCACTCTTTTCCCATAGCGCGGTAGCCCGGCCGGTATCGAGTGCATAGGATTGCGCGCCTTTGCTCATCAAGTTCGTCAAATCGTCGTGCACCTCGGTGCTGACATTGCAGTCCTCGCAATAGCGGTCGCCCACTACATCGGGTTCGGCCACTACTGCCGCCCATACAGAGGTTGCGGCGCCTTGGGCGATTGTCTTCAACTGGAACGTCGGCTGACCCGCAGCGGATAGCTCTTTGTTGATCTGGGCTACTCTGGCTTCCATTTCGCCTTCAGCCATGTGGCGTCCGAGTTCTGTTGCCATGATACCGCCCGGGTGCACCGCAGTTGCGCGGATGCCGTTCTCGCGATGGCGGCGGTCGAATTCCACGGCGAACAGGATATTTGCAGTCTTGGACCGACCATAGGCGATATGCGGAAGATACTCGGTTTTTTCGAAATTGGGATCATCGAGGTCGACATCGGCATAGCGATGTCCGGCGGACGCCAGCATCACGACGCGTGAGCCGGGTCGAAGCAGGCTTGTGATGCCGTTGATCAGCACGAAATGACCGAGGTGATTGGTCCCGAATTGCGTTTCGAACCCATCAACCGTGTACCCCAGTGGGCATGACATGATCCCCGCATTGGCAATCACGGCGTCGAATGGCTTGCCCTCCGTCACCAGCTTTTCGGCGCACGCGCGGACGCTGGCAAGGTTGGCGAGATCGAGTTCGATCAGTTCCAGACATCCACCCTCGGTGGCGTCGGCAGCCACATGGGCGGTTGCCTGCGCAGCTTTGGCGAGATCTCTTGCCGTGCCCACGACCACGGCGCCGTGGGCGGCAAGCGCACGTGCGGTTTCGATGCCTAGCCCGGCCGAAACGCCGGTCACCAGGATGCGCTTGCCGCCGAGATCCACGCCATCGAGGACATCTTCGGTCGTCGATTCAAATCCGAAATGTCTGGTCAAGGGATGCTCCATGATTTGTGAGGGCAAAGCCAGCAGAATGATTGCCGACCTTCAGTTCATGTAAAGTCCGCCATCGACGTTGATGGTCTGGCCGATCACGAATTTGCTGTCGTCTGAAGCCAGGAAAAGCACTGTTCCGACGCAGTCGTCTGCCGTAGCCAGCCGCCCCGCCGGAGTGGCGGAACTTTGCACGGCTTCCATGTCCACCGACGCCAGGTCAGGCGAACTGCCCTTGTAAGCCACCTTGACCGCATCCCACATCGACGTTTGAACCGCACCCGGTGCGATCGCGTTCACTCTTACGCCACTGTGCGCCAATTCCTGCGCCGCAGCCTGCGTCAGGCTGATGACTCCGGCCTTGCTTGCCGAATAGATGCCCGAGCCAGCCGCGCCACGCCGTGCGGCGGCGGATGCAAAATTCACGATCGTGCCGCCGCCGTCCGCGACCATCTGCCTGGCAACGGCTGACATGGTGAACAACAGACCGCGCAGATTGATTCCTATGATCCGGTCGAATTCGGCGAGAGTAACATCGAGCGTGTTCTCCATTCCCCAGACACCGGCGGCGTTGATCAGGATATCGATCCGGCCGGCCCGGTCGACGACGCTTTTGACGAGAGCGTCGATCGAAGCGAGATCAAGCACGTCCAGTTCCTGTGCGAGGGTCATGTCGCCAAGCCTGTCGCACGCCTGCTGGCACCGCTGCCACGAGATGTCGGCAATCACAACGCGGGCGCCTTCTGCGATGAAGCGTTCGGCCACGGCAAAACCGATGCCTCCGGCGCCGCCCGTGATGATCGCAACTTTACCTTGCAGCCTCTTGCTCATTGTTCTCTCCCGCGTTTTCTGATTTTAGGTCAATCAGGTTATCGCATGCTGGTTTACCGTCACGACGATCTTGCCGGCCTTGTCGCGCAGCGTTGTTGCTGCCAGCGCGTCGGCGCTATGTGCCAGGTCGAACTGCTGAATGACCGGAGGCCGGATGCGGCCAGTTGCGGCATCGTTGAAAATCTGCGCAAGGGCCTGCTGTGCATTTTGCGGCTGGGAGTTGCGGAAATGGCGAATGTCCACCCCGATCAGAGCCGCGCTTTTCAACAAGGCAAGATTGGCGGCGAGCGACGGGATTTGGCCCGATGCAAAGCCGATCACAAGATGGCGACCGTTCTTGGCAAGCGATCTGAACGCCGGTTCGAACGCCGTTCCGCCGACCGTATCCACGACAACGTCGATTCCGTCGGGTGCCAGTTCCTTGAGTTGCGCGCGAAGGTCGTTGCCCGAGTCGATTATGGCATGGGCACCGAAATCCATGCACGTTCGCCGCTTTGCGTCGGTTGAAGCCGCAGCGATCACGCGGGCGGAGGCGTTCTTTGCGAGCTGGACTGCGGCAAGGCCCACGCCGCCCGAAGCGCCGAGTACGAGAACCGTCTCGCCGGCCTGCAAACTCCCCCTGCCGAACAGGGCGTAGTGAGCGGTCTGGAAATCGAGCAGAAGAGCCGCAGCATCGCGCGCCGGGAGATCGAGCGGCACGCTGTCTATTTCATCTGCATTGGCGAGCGCGTATTCGGCGAGTCCTCCGCCCATCTGCCACGTCGCCACACGATCACCGATGGAGAACGTGTTCACCGCTGCGCCGACAGCATCGACGATCCCGACAATCTCGCAGCCCGGAATGTAGGGAACCGGCGGCCTGATCTGGTAGCGGCCCTGAATGATCAAGCCGTCCACGAATCCCAGACCCGTGGCATCGACGCGGATGCGTACGTCTTCGTCGCGCGGAACAGGCAAGGCCGTTTCGCCCAATGCTGATGCCCCCGGCGATCCCAGCTCTGAAATGAGGAATGCTTGCATGGCGAGGGTTCCGGGCGTGATGATTGCAAGGGGCAGCCGATGAGGGCGTGGCGAGCCGCCGATTATTTCGGAGCCATGCGAATTGCTCCGTCGAGGCGAATGGTCTCACCGTTCAGCATGGGAATGGTGATGATGCTCTCGACCAGCGCGGCGAATTCTTCGGGCTTGCCCAGTCGGCTGGGATGGGGGACCTGCTGCCCCAGCGAATCCTGGGCGGCCTGCGGCAAACCGGCGAGCATCGGTGTCCAGAATATGCCCGGCGCGATTGTCATCACACGGATTTTCCATTGCGCAAATTCACGAGACAGCGGGAGGGTCATGCCCACGACGCCGCCTTTCGAAGCAGCATAGGCTGCCTGTCCGATCTGCCCGTCGAATGCGGCCACCGAGGCCGTATTGACGATGACGCCGCGCTCTTCTCCGATCGCATCGATCTGTTCAAGCCGCGCGGCGAAGCGCGACGTGACCAGGAAACTGCCGACCAGATTGATTTCAATCGCCTTGCGAAAGCTGTCGATCGGATGGGGCACGAACTCACGTCCGACGGCCTTGATCGCAGGGGCAACACCGGCGCAGTTGATCAGGACACGCGCGACGCCATGAGCGGCTTCTGCAGCATCAAGCCCGGCATTGACGCTGGCTTCGTCAGTCACGTTGACTGACGCGTAATGCCCCCCGATCTCCTCTGCGGTCGCTTGTCCCGCGTCGCCGTTGAGATCGAATATCGTGACCTTTGCGCCCTGCGCAGCCAGCAACCGCGCGCAGGCCGCTCCCAGCCCGGAAGCGCCGCCGGTGATTATGACCGATAGACCCGCTATTTCCATGATGTATGCCTTTGCTGTGGGCGCGCCGTTTTGCGCTTCAGATGATTTCGATCGCCACGGCTGTGGCCTCGCCGCCGCCGATGCACAGCGATGCGACGCCCTTCTTCTTGCCACGGGCTTTGAGCGCGGCAATCAGCGTAGCGATGATGCGCGCGCCGCTGGCACCGATCGGGTGGCCGAGTGCGGTAGCGCCGCCATTGACGTTGATGCGGTCGCGGGGAATGTCGAGATCGCGCATGGCGATCATCGCGACTGCGGCAAAGGCTTCGTTCACTTCGAACAACTCGACGTCTGCGACGCTCCACCCCGCTTTGTCGAGGACCTTGCGGATCGCGAACACGGGCGCGGTCGTGAACAGCGCTGGAGCCTGCGCGTGAGAGGCGGCAGCGACGAGGCATGCCTCCTGAGCCAGGTTCAGCCGCTCGGCAACGCTACGGCGCGTAAGGACAAGGGCTGCGGCACCATCGGAAATCGAGGCGGAGGACGCCGCCGTGATTGTTCCGTCGCGGGCAAAGGCTGGCTTCAGGCCGGGTATCTTGGCAGGCTTGGCGAGGCCGGGTTGTTCGTCTTCGCTGACGATCGAACTGCCGCTGCGGCCGGTGACCGTGACCGGGACGATCTCGTCCGCGAAGGTCCCATCGGTTACAGCCGCGATTGCCCGGCGAAGGCTTTCCAACGCGTAACTGTCCATGTCCTCGCGCGAAAAGGCATAATCGTTGGCCGTGTCCTGCGCAAAAGCCCCCATCGGCTTGCCCGCGTCATAAGCATCTTCCAGACCATCCATCATCATGGTGTCGACGATCCGGTCGTGTCCGATGCGCGCGCCGCCGCGATGTTTCGGAAGGGCGTAGGGCGCATTGGTCATGCTTTCCATGCCTCCGGCCACGACCACTTCGACAGCCCCTGCCGCAAGCGCTTCGGCGGCCATGATCGTCGCCTGCATGCCCGATCCGCACATCTTGTTGACCGTGGTTGCCTCGACTGACTGGGCCAGACCAGCGCCAAGGGCTGCCTGACGGGCAGGGGCCTGACCCAATCCGGCGGGCAACACGCAGCCCATGTAAATCCGGTCGATCGCCTGCGAGTCCACGCCGGAGCGTTCGACCGCAGCCTTTATTGCCGTTGCGCCGAGCTGGACCGCAGAAACGCTGGAGAATGCGCCCTGAAAGCCACCCATGGGCGTGCGAGCATAAGCCGAGATGACAACAGGATCAGTCATGAAAACTCCATGTAGGTGAATCAGCGGGGCATGGATCAGCCGACTTCGCTGAAGAATGGTGGCGGGACTTGGTCCAGCCAGGCTTCCGACAAGCTAATGCGCTGCTCGTGCGCGCTGATTTCGTCGGCGTAAGTGAGCGAGCGCGCGATGTCGTCGACGCCCAGCAGCAGATCGTCCTTGCGCTTCGGATCGATATCGAACGCGATGCGCTCGCCATTGGACAAAGTGATCGATTGCGAAGGCAGGTCGATCGTCATTTCTGCCATAGCGGCATCATTCGCCAACAGCATGAGCCGATCTACGTGGGACGCTGGAAGCACGACCGGAAGGATGCCGTTCTTGAAGCAGTTATTGTAGAAGATATCGGCAAAACCCGCCGCGATAATGCAGCGAAAGCCAAAATCCAGCAAAGCCCAGGGGGCGTGCTCCCGACTGGAGCCGCAACCGAAGTTGTCCAGTGAAATCAGTATTTCCGCATTCGACCAGGGGTGCCGGTTGAGAACGAAGTCAGGGTTCTGGCGCAGCGTCCAGAATAGCGCGTCGCCCAGACCTTCGCGCGAAATGGTCTTCAGAAACCGACCGGCAAGTATCTTGTCGGTGTCGACGTTGCTGAGCGGCAGCGGGGCTGCAATGCCGGTGAGGCGATCAAACGGGGTCATGATGTCAGCCTGCGGGAGTCGGTAATACTGCCAACGACCGCAGCAGCGGCCGCCATTGCGGGCGACATCAGATGGCTTCTGCCGCCCGGTCCCTGCCGACCTTCGAAATTGCGGTTCGATGTGGTCGCGCAACGCTGGCCGGGTGCCAGCTGATCCGGGTTCATTCCCAGGCACATCGAACATCCCGCTTCGCGCCATTCGAAACCGGCGTCTGTGAATATCCGGTCCAGACCTTCGTCTTCGGCCTGGGCTTTGACCTTGCCCGATCCGGGTACGACCAGTGCGCGAACAGAACTTGCGACCCTGCGTCCTTTTGCAACGGCAGCCGCCGCGCGCAAGTCCTCGATGCGGCCATTGGTGCAACTGCCGATGAAGACCATATCGACCGGCGTTCCGGCAATTGGCAGTCCCGATTCAAGGCCCATATAGCCAAGCATCGCTTCGCATTGCGCGCGCCCTGCCGGGTCTGCGAACGATTGGGGATGCGGAACCACGCCATCGACAGGCAGGACCGCTTCCGGGCTGGTTCCCCAAGTCACCATGGGCACGACATCATCGGCGTTCATGATGACCGTGCGGTCGAATATTGCGCCGTCATCCGATCGCAAAGACGCCCAATTCGTTCTGGCCGCGTCCCATTTCGCCCCCTTCGGTGCGAAACGGGTTCCCTTGAGCCATTCCTCCACCTTTTCATCGGGCGCAATCATTCCGGCGCGCGCGCCCGCTTCGATGGACATGTTGCACAAGGTCATCCGTCCAGCCATGTCGAGCGCGGTCACCGCTTCGCCGGCATATTCGATGACATAGCCCGTGGCACCCCCGGCACCGATCCGCCCGATGATGGCAAGGATCAGGTCCTTGGCCGTGACGCCGATACCCAGCTTGCCATCGACTCGGATCAGCATCGAACGGGCGGGCTTCTGAATCAGGGTCTGGGTGGCCAGCACATGCTCGACCTCGGAAGTTCCGATCCCGAAGGCCAGCGCCCCGAACGCCCCGTGGGTGGACGTGTGACTATCGCCGCAGACGATGGTGGAGCCGGGCAAGGTGAGGCCAAGTTCCGGGCCGATGATGTGGACGATCCCCTGATCCCGGCTTGTCAGCGGAACATAGGGAATATCAAACTCTGCGACGTTGCGCTCCAGCGTCTGGACCTGAACCCGGCTTTCCGTATCGGCGATAGCGGCAACGCCGCCGGTCCGGTCGGTCGTCGGCACGTTGTGATCGGCGACGGCAATGGTCTTTCCGGGACTGCGGACCGTACGCCCCGCCACGCGGAGGCCTTCGAAAGCCTGAGGGCTGGTCACTTCGTTGACCAGATGGCGGTCGATATAGAGCAGGACCGTACCGTCGCCCAGTTCAGCGACAACATGGTTGTCCCAGATCTTGCGGAAAAGTGTGCGCGGCCCGGAGTTCATGCGCATGCCGCCGATTTACGGCGTGACTGCGCATGAAGCGCATCACGTACCCGGCCGCCAGTCTGGGCGCCCGGAAGCAGGGTGATTTCGCGCGCTGTTTCGACGAGCTTGTCGAGGTCGATTGCAGTTTCGATCCCCATGCCCTGGAACATCCATACAAGGTCTTCGGTTGCGACATTGCCGGTTGCGCCGGGAGCGAACGGGCAGCCGCCAAGGCCTCCGATCGAGGCATCGAACGTCCTGACGCCGGCATTCCAGGCCGCGAGGGCGTTGGCCGCGCCAAGGCCATAGGTGTCATGGCCGTGGAAGGCCCAGGCCGCGACGGAAGGGAAGCGGGTGGCAGCTTGCGCGAACAGGCTCGATACCTGCTGCGGATTGGCTTTGCCCGTCGTGTCGCAAAGCGCGATTTCCATATCGTGTTTGATCGCAACCAGATGTTCAAGCAGATCAGTAACTTGCGCTTCCGTGATCGTGCCGGAATGCGGGCAATCGAAAGCCGTTGCCACATTGAGCCGCATCTTTGCGCCTGCTGGCAGGATGGCCACCATCTGGCGAAAATCCTCGACCGATTGCATCGGCGTGCGACGGACATTGCCCAGATTGTGCGCTTCGCTCACCGACAGGACCGCGCTCAGATGCGTTGCGCCTGCTGCCAACGCACGCTCTGCATGGCGCGCGGTGGGGACAAGAACCTGCGAGTCCAGACCTTGCAGCAAGGCCACTTCGCGGACGATTTCAGCAGCGTCGGCCAACTGGGGGAGCGCTGCGGGACTTACGAATGAGGTGGTCTCCATGCGGCGGATCCCCGCCTCATGCAGTTGACGGATAACCTTTATCTTCGTGTCGGTGGGAATTAGGGGGCCGACCGATTGAAAGCCGTCGCGGGGGCCTACTTCGACAATTTGAACGCGGTCCTGCATCACAGTACCCTTTCTGCCTTCAATGCGCTGATCTGTTCATCGGAATAACCGAGCAATTCCCGCAGTACTTCGTGGTTATGCTGGCCGATGTCCGCTCCCGCCCAGCGCACGGTGCCTGGAGATTCGGGGATGTGCGGCACAACGCCGGTCTGAAGGATCGTCCCGAAGTTTGGATCGGCAACTTCACGAACCATTCCTCTGGCGCGATACTGACTGTCGGCGGCGCAATCTGCCGCAGTATAGACCTTGCTGCTCGGCACACCCGCCGTGTCAAGCATCTGCAGCAGCGTTTCAGCGTCGAACTGGCGGCTCCAGTCGCCGATAAGCGCGTCAAGTCTGGCAACATTGCGCACACGATTGGCATTGCCCGTATAGTCCGGCGTGCCAACCAGATCTGGCCGGTTCATCAATTGCATCAATGCCGCGAACAAGGGTTCCGAGTTGGCCGCGATCAAAACCCATTGATCGTCGACCGTCGGGTAGGCGTTGCTTGGTGCTGCCGTGGCAATACCACCGCCTGTGGGTTCCTTGATCTTTCCGAGTGCGCCGTATTCCGGCAGCATCCCTTCCATCATGCTCAGTACGGATTCGGTAAGAGCGACATCGATGGTTCGCGATTTGCCATCGCCGCCCGCACGGTCGCGCTGCCACAACGCTGCCATGACGCCGAACGCGGCATAAAGGCCTGCCAGCGAATCGCCGATGCTGACACCTACGCGCACTGGCGGCAGATCGCTGGTTCCCGGTGGCTGGTTGGTGAGGTGGCGCAATCCGCCCACGGCCTCTCCGATTACGCCGAAGGCGGCGCGGTCACGTCCCGGGCCGGTCTGTCCATATCCCGATATCTGCGCGACAATCAGGTCGGGCCGGATGCTGCGCAGCAGATCGGGGCCAAGTCCCATGCGCGAAAGCTGTCCGGGCCGGAAATTCTCGACCACGACATCGCAATGCGACACGAGCTGCCGGACGATATCGCGCCCCTTTTCGCTTTTCAGGTCCAGCGTGATGCAGCGCTTGTTGCGGCCGTGGAGCGACCACCAGAGCGACCGGCCATCGACCATCTCGCCCCATTGGCG
>CENV01060700.1_pt1 | contig 11417 bp, 15 predicted proteins | sample 530231 | NCBI WGS metagenome assembly CENV01 (sample SAMEA2619815, study PRJEB7988) | marine metagenome | biome: marine biome (ENVO:00000447); feature: surface water layer (ENVO:00002042); material: "saline water (ENVO:00002010), including plankton (ENVO:xxxxxxxx)" | depth 5 m | reverse complement strand
CTTTGACCATTGGTATAAAGAACGTGGTCTAGGCAGAGGAAATGGTGGTGAACATGAATAGATTTATTATAGAAGACACAGTATTTAAAATAGCTAGGTCATTATGTGACCAACACGTTGTTAAAATGCCATTAGAAGAGTGTCAGATGCTATGTACTACATTATGGGATATAGCACCTGAATATGCTGAAGAACATAACTTGTATAAGCCTGTGCATCAAAAACACCCTTGTACATTATGGTTAAAAGAGTCACAGGCAAACTTTGATTTTGGCTATGCTTTGTATAGACAGATGTTATATGAGTATGAAAAGAGATATGGAAAAAAACATGGTGCAGGAAAGCATCACGATGCTATAATGAAAGCCTGTTATAAATACAAGTTTCTTCTTGATGAAAAAGAATATAAAAAATCTTATACTTTGACAAAACACCCTCAATGTTTTAGTGGACATGACGAACTAAAGACGCAAGAATTTTTTCCAATAAATGCGTATCGTGCATTTTATAGGGTTGACAAAATGAGATTTGCAAGGTATAGATATACAAATAGACCAAAATGGTTTAAAGATATAAATGAACACGTTACAATGTATTTACATAGGAGATACAATGGTGAAGGAAAACATTATGATAGTATTGAAGTACAAGAACAAATTAGGAGATACAAATGATTAAATATAACAATTACTTTGCATCAGAATTAGAGAAACACGCAATAGCAATCACACAATACCAACACCCAAATACTATACAACTAGGTGATGTCAATAACATTGATGTTTATAGTGACAAGTATCGTGATGTAGATTTACTACTAGCAGGTTCACCTTGTACATCATTCTCTGTAGCAGGAAAGAGAGATGGTTTTAAAGCAGAGAGTGGACAGTTATTCTACAGATTTGTTGATGCACTCAAAGCAATCAAACCTAAATACTTCTTACTTGAAAATGTTAAGATGTCCAAAGAGAATGAAAGCATCATGGTCAATGCCATACGAGAAGTTGTAGGCAATACTTTTAAAGTACACATTGTTAATAGTGCATTGAAGAGTGGACAGAATAGAGTAAGAATGTATATTACAAACATACCATTTGACCCATCTAAAATCAAAGATGAAGGCATAGTTCTTGCTGACATATTAGAAGAAGATGGTATTGCTAATCCATTGATGACTAACAAAGATGGTAAGTCACATTGCCTAACGGCACGATATAATGGTGCAGTATGGTGGAATAGTATTGAACGTAAGCAGAGAACTATGGTGCAGATAGGCGAAACAGCAGAAATAAAAGGACATGATATACTCAAAAGAGTATACTCACCTAGTGGGAAGTCGCCCACTCTAAACAGTATGGGTGGTGGGAATCGTGAGCCAAAAGTTGCTACATTCAATCCTAAAGGTGGTCGCATTGTTAATCGTAGACTAGATAAGTTTGGTGTACGAAAAGATAATCAATTAGAAATACCTTTCACAGAAAAGATAGAAGTGAGAGAAGATGATAAAACAAATTGCCTAACTACCATTCAAAAAGATAACATAGTTGTAGATGATTTAAGATGGAGAAAGTTATTGGTTACAGAAATGGAATCATTACAGACTTTACCTAGAGATTATACATCTATGGGTAGATACCAAAAAGAGGGAGAAAAATCAATAGCCTATATGCCTGTTGCCAAATCTAATCGCATGAAAGCGATAGGCAATGGGTGGACAGTATCTATCATCAATGAGATATTTAAGGGCATTGATGGTGATTTAAGAGATGTTATGTCATTGTTTGATGGCATATCATGTGGACAACAAGCATTAAAAACAACCAAGAGGTAATTAATATGAAAAGTAAAAATAAAAAAAATACGAGTGGTAGTAAAAAATATCACAGAGAGTTGAAGAAAGCAATTAAACAGAATGTACTTAAAAAAACAGGTGCTAATGCAGATTGGCTTAAAAAACATTTAATTATATTAACATAATTGGAGAATAACATGAGAGATACAAATGGTAAATTTAAAGTTAATCTTGACATGAAAGATATTCTTGTCACAGAAGAACAACGAATGAAGTTTTTAGATTTATATAACAAACTACACCACACATTATTGTATGTGCATGATTGTAGTGATATAACTCTATCACAAATAGCTAGTTTAGAGGAATTGAAATGTCTTATGCATAAAGCATTAAAGTTTTCACCACAAAAAGATGAAGATGGAAATGGTTCTGATTGGTATAACGATTGGGTCTTATCTTGTGATGAAACGGCATATAAACATGACTAATGTTCTACCTAGATACGTTACAAAAAGAACACAAGCAGATGGATTAGAGCATTATCGTTTTAATCCATCACAAAAATACATAGAAATAGGGATAGTCAAAAGATTATCTCTAGGTTCTTCCTATCCTATAGCCGTAGAAAAAGCCAAAGAAATGAACGGCATCATAGATGATTATGAATCTTCACAATTTGTGAACGACAAATCAACACTACAAGAATTATACAACAACTATATACAATCAAATGATTTTAGTCTGCTACGAGAAAAGACACAGAAAGATTATTTATATAACCTTAAAACCCTTTTAGAGAGCGACTACATGGGTAAAATTAGATTGAGCAGTATAACTACCCCAATGATGAAGAAAGCCTACGAGAAATGGGTTAAAAGAGGAATATCGTTTGCTAATCATGTGATGGCAGTAGCCAATACACTATTTTCTTATGCAATAGAGATGGGTTACATACAAATAAATCCCTGTCGAGATGTTAAACGTAAAGTGACGGAGTGCGACAGGATTATTTGGACACCTGACGAAGTGAAACAGTTTTTAAATGTTGCATATAGTGACTTTAAACACAGGAGTATTGGTTTAATTGTACACATGGCATACGAATGGGGTCAGAGAATCGGAGATATGCGACTTCTGAAATGGGATAACATACAGTTTGATACCCAAAGACTTTATCTCAAACAATCGAAGAAAAGGAAAGAAGTTTTTTTGCCTATCAACGATAATTTATTTAGAGTGTTGCAAAAACAACACACCGACTTTGGTTTTCAGGAATATGTAGCACCAAGACCATACCCTATTCATGACGGATACCGACCATATCTGCTACAAAATGTATCAAAAGCAGGTAAAAAGGTTATGGAGATAGCAGGATTGAGAAGTGAATTGCAATTAATGCATCTCAGAGCAACTGCCATAACTGAAATGAATGATTCAGGTGTAGACATAAATCAGATAATGTCTGTATCAGGTCATGCCAACCCACAGAGTGTGAAACCATACATAAAACACACCTTTGATAGTGCAAATTATGCATTAGAAAAAAGAAATGCAAATAAAACACTTGACAGGATGTAAAATTCATGGTATTTACATTTAACTGCCGACAAGGAAACAGTAACATGATAGATATATATAAACATATAAATGATATAGACATTAGTATGGGAGAAACAAAAAGAATGAATTGTCCTGTATGTAATGGATATAAAACTTTTACAATTACTAACAACATGGGTCAGAAACTTTGGAATTGTTACAAAGCAAGTTGTAGTGTTGGTGGTAGCATGAAAGTGAACTTATCTGTAGATGAAATAAAACAGAAATATGTAGGTGATAAAGATGTAACAGATACATTTACATTTCCTGAATATATTGTAGACTTTAAACAGGAAGTTATTGATTTTATCGTACCAAAGAAATATCAAGACATCTATGCACAGTTCTGTATGCACGATATTCGTGAGGACAGGGCAGTATTTAAAATATTCAATGATGATGGTGTAGTTGTAGATGCCATAGGTAGAAGTATATTTGACAGATTTCCTAAATGGAAGAGGTATGGTAAAAGTAAATATCCTTTCATGCGAGGTCTTTACAATGCTACTACATCTGAAAAGAATACATCTTGTGTGCTAGTAGAGGATTGTATTAGTGCTTGTGTCGTATCTAATTATGGTATTGCAGGTATTGCTTTACTAGGAACAAGTTTACTTGACGAGCATAAGAACATCATATCAAAGCATTTTGATAAGGTGGTTGTGGCATTAGACCCTGATGCACTACCAAAAACATTGCAGATTGCAAAAGAATTAAAAGGTTGGGTAAAAGATGTCAAAGTTTTAAAGTTGACAGATGATTTAAAATATAGTAAGAAGAAAGATATTGCTAACTTAAAGGAGATGATATGGAATTAGCATTAGTAAGAAGTTTGATGGATAAAGACTTTTATGATGACCATAGAGGTGCTAGATGTCCTAACAGACTATTCAGTAAAGACGTAAGAAAAGTAAAAGAAATGTTAGACTTGGCTATTGATAAGTACAATAGAGATGTCACACCTGACGAAGTTGAAGCATTGTTTATGTCGAATAATCCTTCCATGACTACGGCACAGAAAGTTGCCTATGGTTCTATGTTTGCCAAGATAAAGAAAGAAGAAAGTCTTGGTAAAGATGTAGCACAGGATGTATTGGCTAAACTATTTCAACAGATTATAGGTGAAGACATTGCTAATCTTGGATTTGATTATGTCAATGGAACAAAGGCAAGTTTAGAACCTTTGAGAAACATACTTGAACAGTACGGAGATGACTTCACACCTAATCTAAATATCGAATGGGATGACATAGAAATTAAAACTCTTCTTGATAAGAATGACCTTGAAGCTAGGTGGACATTTAACATACCATCTTTGTGCAGAAAAGTAGAGGGTATTAATGCAGGACATCTTATTGAGATAGGTGCTAGACCTAATACAGGTAAAACATCTTTCCATGCATCTCTGATAGCATCACCAAATGGTTTTGCACATCAAGGTGCTAAATGTATTGTGCTATGTAATGAAGAGGGTAGCCATAGAGTTGGTGCTAGATATCTTACATCTGCTACAGGAATGACATTACACCAAGTTAGAAATGACCCAAAGAAAGCACAAGAATTGTATTCTAAAGTTAAAGATAATATTAAAATAAAAGACAGTTCTATGAGAGATATGAATTGGGTTGAATCAGTTGTTAAGTCATATAAACCTGATGTAGTTGTACTTGACATGGGTGATAAGTTTGCTACAACACAAGGATATGCAAGAGCAGATGAAGCACTCAAAGCCTGTGCAGTTCATGCAAGACAAATAGCAAAGCAATACAACTGTGCCATGCTTTATATGTCACAATTATCTGCCGAAGCAGAGGGTAAGATAATACTAAACCAAAGCATGATGGAAGGCAGTAGAACAGGAAAAGCTGCAGAAGCAGATTTGATGATACTAATAGCTAAAAACCCACCTGTAGAAGGACAGGATGAAGAAGATGCACAAAGACATTTAAACATTGTTAAGAATAAACTATCAGGTTGGCATGGCAATGTGCATTGTGAGTTAGATTATAAAACAGCTAGATATATAGCTTAAAGGAGATATAATGAAGTTAGTTCTTGATGTAGAAAATACAGTTACAGACAGAGATGGTAAAAAACATTTTGACCCATTTGAACCTGACAATAAATTAGTTATGGTGGGTATGCTTACAGAAACAGGAGAGGAACATCTGTATAGATTTGATGATTATGTTTTTGGAACAGCTTGTGTAGGTACAAAACAAAAAATACAAGAAATATTAGATAAAACTACACTATTGATAGGTCACAATATTGTACACGACTTATTGTGGCTTTGGGAAACAGGTTACAGATATGATTATAAGGTATTTGATACCATGTTAGGTGAATACATACTACAACGTGGTCAGAAGAAACCATTATCACTTGAAGCCTGTGCAGAAAGATATAATTTAAACACTAAAAAACAAGACACACTTAAAAAATATTTAAAAGATGGCTATGGAGTAGATGAAATACCAAAAGAAGAGTTATCATCTTATCTATCAGCAGATTTAAAAGCTACACAGGAGTTATACAATGAAATTACTAATAAACTTGCTACCGAAGAATATTCTAGACTTAATGATACAGTTAATCTTACTAATAGTGTCGCCCTCACTTTGGCTGATATATATAGGAATGGTTTTAGTGTTGACGTAGCCAAATTAGATGATGTTAGAACACAATTTACAAATGAGAAAAAAGAAATAGAAGATTATTTAAGAAAAGAAGTTGTTAATTTAATGGGTCACACACCTATAAACTTAAATAGTCCTGAACAATTATCTACAATGATATATAGCAGAAAGCCAAATAGTAAAACAGAATGGTCTGTAGTATTCTCACCTTATATGCCTATTAAAGAGTATAAAGAAAAGGTAAAAAACAATTCTACTATAGTCTATAAAACAGAAGCAAAGAAATGCCAAACCTGTAAAGGTGTTGGGTCAATAAGAAAGGTAAAGAAAGATGGAAAGCCATATGCACGACCTACCAAATGTAATGTATGTGATAGTCTTGGTTATATGTTCATACCTACTAATAAGATAGCAGGGTTAAAATTTACACCACCAAATGCTAAATGGGTGTCTGCACACGGATGGAGCACAAGTAAGACTAATTTAGATTATTTACTCAAAGTTTCTAGAGAAAAAGGTATGAAACAAGCTGAAGAGTTTTTATCAAAGGTTATAAGACTATCAGCACTTGACACTTATCTATCTTCTTTTGTTGATGGGATACAAACAAATTTAAAAGAAGATGGTAAACTGCACGTTAAACTGCTACAACATAGAACAGCAACAGGTAGGTTTAGTGGAGCAGACCCTAATATGCAGAATATGCCTAGAGGTGGTACATTTCCTGTCAAAAGAGTATTTGTATCACGTTGGGAAGGTGGCAAGATATTAGAAGCAGACTTTGCACAATTAGAGTTTAGAGCTGCTGCATATTTGTCACAGGATGAAACAGCAATAAAGGAGATTGAAGATGGCTTTGACGTTCACTCGTATACTGCGAAGATTATTACTGATGCAGGACAAAAAATTAGTAGACAAGAGGGTAAAGCACACACATTTGCACCTCTTTACGGAGCAACAGGGTTTGGGAGGACAACTGCTGAAGCAACATATTATAAACAGTTCACGGAAAAATACAAAGGGATTACTTCGTGGCATTCTAACTTGGCTAAAGAGGTTATGAACACAGGAAAGATAACCACACCATCAGGCAGACAGTTTTCTTTCCCTGATGTAAAGAGAAAAAGAGATGGTAGTGTTACCTATTTTACACAGATAAAGAACTACCCTGTGCAGAGTTTTGCTACAGCAGATATAGTTCCACTTATACTTAATATAATACATAGTAGACTAAAATGGTGGAAATGTAAGTCATGTGTCGTTAATACTGTACATGATTCTATAGTTATAGATGTACACCCAAATGAAGTACAGTTTATACTATCTATTATAAAGCAAGTAAACGAAGATATGACAGCAATAATAAATACACATTTTGATATTATGTTAAATGTGCCATTATTATTAGAAGCAAAAATTGGTGATAATTGGCTTGACACCAAAGACGTTATATGATATAATTTAATTTCAACTATGGAGAAAAATATGAATAATAATATAGCAACAATAGACACAGATAATTTTGCAATCATGTCACAATCTATGGGCATGACAGCAGATGTTTCTCAAAAGAAACAAACGTCTACACTTAATAGATTAAAAATATCTCACTCACCTATCATGGGTGAGGTAGAAGTTAAAGGTAAGAAGACCCAAGCTGCACTTGTTAATGGTGGAGTTTACAAACTAGATGACCTAGAGAATGATACTTCTTACTATTCAGATACTGTTACTATAAGACCATACATACAAAGGTTTATGTACAAAAAGTATGTTAAGCCTGACAATGAGAATGGGTTTTATGTTAAAACAGTTATGTCGGAAGGACTCAACAATGATTTGAAAGATAACATGGGTGGGTTTAATTGTGGCAAACCTGCAGGATTTATAAAAGATTACAATGCTTTACCTGAAAAGACAAAGCAAATAATCAAAGGTATTAAACGTGTCCGTGCCATATTTGGTACTGTCGTTTTAAATAATCCTGTAGATGCAAGAGGGGAAGACATTGTTATGGATAAAAGTATTCCGTTTATTTGGGAGATTGATAACCGAGATGCTTTTAAAATAATGGGTGTTCCAATAGCAAAGATGCATGGGTGGAAACACATACTTCCACAGCATAACATTGAGTGTGCTACAGAGAAAAGAGATTTACCAAATGGTAACTCTTTTTACCTTCCGACAGCAGATGTCACGAATAATGTTTTAGATATTACAGATGAACAACACAAATTATTTGAAGAGTTTGTTCAATGGATTAAAAACTATAATGAGTATATATTTAAAACATGGACAGACAAACGTGAGTCTGAACTTACAGACGAAGAAGCAAATACAGTTGATGAATTTGTTGATGTAGAATTGGAATCTGATGCGAAGTAATAATCCATTTAATGCACACAACATTAACTACTTGTCACCTAGCAGTATGAATACCTACATAAGCGATATGCCTATGTGGGTAGCTAGGTATCTGTTTGGTATCAAGTCAGGTAGTGGTGCAGGAGCAATCAGAGGTATAGTTCAGGAGTCTGTATTAGCTAATAAATATGAAACAGGAAAGTTTGATTTCGATTTATTAGATATGGAGTTCCTTACCTTGTGTGCAGAGTCTAATATAGATTCGGCAGATGTTAAAGTAGAAAAGGAAAGGAAACTATTAAGAAACTTTGGCGAAGTAATTGATAATAATTTTAAGTATAAAAACTTAGAGAAGTATCAAGAGAAAGTCGAAGTAAAATTTGAGGATATGCCAATACCTGTCATTGGTTATATTGACTTTAGATTTGAAGGCAAGATAGTAGATTTAAAAACAACTACAAGAATGCCAAGCAAACCTACTGAAGCACAAAGAAGACAAATGGCATTGTATTCTATGGCATATCCAAACAATAGTGTAGATTTATTTTTTGCTACACCTAAAGAGCATAAGAAGTTTACACTAAAAAATCTATCTGTATACGAAAAACAACTAAAAAAAGTAGCATTTAGTATACAGAAGTTTTTGTCTATTAGTGATGATAGACATGAGTTAGCTTCTTTAGTATTTCCAAACTATGATTCATGGACTTGGAGTGATAAATTAAAAAGAGAAGCAAAGAAAATATGGAGAGAAGAATAATGACAGATATAAAATTAGATGACATGGCAGACATGATAAGAGAAAAAGAAAAAGAACTTTTAGAAATGAAAAAAGAATATAGAGAACGTAGGTCAGAAGGATTGCGTAGTGCTTTAGAACAACGCAACGAAGCTGAAAAACTAGTGCGTGAAGAAATGAAAGCATTAGGATATGGTCACAGATATTCTTCGGATTTTCCATTTAAGTTTTATTTCTAAATGTCTAAGGGGTATAGGAGTAGTTTAGAAGAGAGTATTGCCGAGTATCTTACTGAACAAAAAGTAAAATTTAAGTATGAAACAGTTAAGATAGAGTGGGAAGACATCTACTATCGAAAGTATACCCCTGACTTCATACTACCAAATGGTATAATAATAGAAACTAAAGGTGAATTTAAACTTGCAGACAGAAAAAAACATTTTCATATAAAAGAACAGCACCCTGATTTAGATATTAGATTTATTTTTTCAAATAGCAAAACAAAAATATATAAAAATGCTAAATCTAATTATGCAGATTGGTGTACAAGAAATGGATTTATTTTTTCTGACAAATGTATACCTGAAGATTGGTTAAAAGAAAAGAAAAAGAAAATTAAAATTGATAGCTTTATAGCATACAAAGGAACAAAGAAAGAATGATTACAAAAGTTAAACCTGAAGACTTTATAATACAAGTTAGACCATTTATAGACCCAAAAACTAAGAATTGGAATGGTATAATAACTTTAAATATTATTTCCTCTGACAAAACACCACTAAATAAAAAAGATGAAAGTGATATTTGGCATATTTGTCAGATGATGTGTAGTGTAATACCACTTACAGAAGAAAATCCAGAGTTTAGCGACCTCTTAGATACGTTTTTACAAAAAACAGATAAAGATTTTGGTAATCAAGACAATAAAAAAGATAAAAAAAGATTGACAAATATTGAAAGAGATGGTAACATCATCAGACTAAATTTTAAAACAGGGGAGAATGCTTAATGGAAGCATCTATAAAAGACAAAATAGACTTTGAAAGAGATGTACCAATGAAAGGTATAGAAAAAATGTATCAAACAAATGCATCTAAAAATGACATGGTAAATCATCCACCACACTATAATCAAAAGGGTATTGAGTGTATAGATGCTATTGAATCTGCTACAGATGATGGATTTGAATACTATCTACAAGGTAATATAATAAAATATCTTTGGAGATATAGATATAAGAATGGTGTGCAGGATTTAAAGAAAGCAAGTTGGTATTTAAACAGACTAATAGAGATTAAAAATGGCGATTAGAGTCAAAGTATACATGGATATAAAGATAGACCCTGATGAATATGCAATTCCTTCTGATGGAGATGTTACAGAAGAGATAGCTGAAGCATTCAGAGAATATGTGCATGAGATAAATGGTATGCACGTTGTTAGTTCGAGAGTAACACAAGGGAGAAATAGAGATGAATAATTTAGGAAACAGCCTACCAACCGATTATCAAAACTTCATAGCCTTATCTAGATATGCTAGGTGGCTTTCTGAAGAAAACAGAAGAGAAGAATGGTCAGAAACTGTAGATAGATATTTAAACTATATGCAAGACCATTTAGTAAAAAACTATAACTATGATGAAAGGGTATTTTATGAGTTAAGAGATAAATTATTCCACCACATAATAAATTTGAATGTCATGCCGAGTATGAGAGCATTGATGACAGCAGGAGTAGCATTAGACAAATGTCATGTAGCAGGATATAACTGCTCATATATACCTGTTGATAACCCTCGTGCTTTTGATGAATGTATGTATATTCTTATGTGTGGAACAGGTGTTGGTTTCTCTGTAGAAAGAGAAAACATAGACAAACTACCTGTTGTAAATGAACATTTTGAAGATAGTACAACAGTAGTTAAAGTTGCCGATTCAAGGGCAGGTTGGGCTAGAGCATTGAGAGAACTCATTGCGATGCTTTATGTGGGTCAGATTCCTGTGTTTGACGTTGAAGATGTCAGACCTGCAGGTGCTAGACTTAAAACATTTGGTGGTAGGGCATCAGGTCCTGAACCTCTAATGGACTTGTATCGGTTTTGTATCGGAATATTCAAAGGTGCAGCAGGTAGAAGATTGTATCCCATAGAATGTCACGATATAATGTGTAAGATTGGTGAGGTAGTAGTCGTTGGTGGGGTAAGACGTTCTGCCCTCATCAGTCTTTCGAATTTAGGTGATGACCAAATGAGACACGCAAAGTCAGGTCAATGGTGGGAGAA
>CENV01009550.1_pt1 | contig 11437 bp, 10 predicted proteins | sample 530231 | NCBI WGS metagenome assembly CENV01 (sample SAMEA2619815, study PRJEB7988) | marine metagenome | biome: marine biome (ENVO:00000447); feature: surface water layer (ENVO:00002042); material: "saline water (ENVO:00002010), including plankton (ENVO:xxxxxxxx)" | depth 5 m | reverse complement strand
CAATTTCCGCGCCCTGTGGATCCAGCGCATCAACGCCGCCGTGCGCAGCCATGGGTTGACCTATGGTCGATTTATCGACGGCCTCAGCAAGGCTGAAGTTGCTGTGGACCGCAAGGTTCTTGCCGATCTGGCAGTGCGCGAACCGGCCGCTTTCGAAGCGCTGGTTGTCAAGGCCAAGGAAGCCCTCGCCTATCTGGGCGACGTCGAAGCGACCACACACGAGCGCATTTCCGCCTAAAAGGCATCTGCGACTCCTCCAGCCTTTATGGATCGCGTTGTCGAACCGAAAAACCGGTTCCCACTTTCTGACAACGCTCCAGCCTGCTGAGGCCGAATTTGAAAGCCTTGCGCTGCCCCTTTTGGGGTGGCGCGAGGCTTTTTCGTTTGCTACCGCTTCGCCCGCGTAAAAAGTTTCCCATGTTAGAGAACATCATGTCCGACGAGATCGCCGACCTCAGCCAATCGATCCATGCCGCCATCGCCGAGGCGCAGGACGAAGCCGCGCTCGAAGTGGTGCGCGTTTCAAGCCTGGGCAAGAAGGGGTCGATCTCGGCGCTGCTTGCCACGCTGGGAAAAATGACCCCCGAGGACCGCAAGGAGAAGGGCCCCGCGATTAACGGGCTCAAAGCCGAAATCGGGGCTGCCATCGAGGCAAGGCGCGAGGCGCTGGCGGCGGCGGCGCTCGAGATGCGCCTCAAGACCGAAAAGCTCGACGTGACCTTGCCGCTGCGTCCGGCCCCCACCGCCATCGGACGCGTCCACCCGGTGAGCCAGGTGATCGACGAGATCACCGCGATCTTTTCGGACATGGGTTTTGCGATTGCCGAAGGGCCGGACGTCGAAACCGATTACTATAATTTCACCGCGCTCAATTTCCCCGAGGGCCATCCGGCGCGCGAAATGCACGATACGTTCTTTTTCGAGCCCGATGCCGAGGGGAACCGCAAGCTTTTGCGTACCCACACCTCACCGGTGCAGGTGCGCACCATGGAACAGAGCGAGCCCCCGATCCGCATCGTCATTCCCGGCCGCACCTATCGCAACGACTCCGACCAGACCCACACGCCGATGTTTCATCAGGTCGAGGGGCTGGTCATCGACAAGCAGAGCCATATCGGGCAGCTGCGCTGGGTACTCGAAGAGTTCTTGAAAGCGTTTTTCGAGGTCGAGAGCGTTACGACCCGGTTTCGCCCGAGCTTTTTCCCCTTTACCGAGCCGTCCATGGAAGTGGACGTGCAATGCGACCGCTCGGGCAACGAGGTGAAAATCGGGCAGGGCAATGACTGGCTGGAAATCCTGGGCTGCGGCATGGTGCATCCCAATGTGATCGAAGCCGGCGGGCTGGACCCCGATGTCTATCAGGGCTTTGCCTGGGGCATGGGAATCGACCGGCTCGCCATGCTCAAATACGGCATGGCCGATCTGCGCGCGTTCTTTGACGCCGACAAGCGCTGGATCGACCATTACGGGTTTCGGCCGCTCGATCTTCCGACGCTGTTCGGTGGATTGTCGAGCTGAGTTTTTGAGCAGGATTTTAAGGTAGAAGACAAATGAAGTTCACGCTGTCCTGGCTCAAGGATCACCTCGAGACCACCGCTCCCAATGCCGAAATCATCGACACGCTGACCATGGTGGGTCTCGAGGTCGAGGAGGTGACCGATACCGGCGCGGCGCTGAGAAGCTTTGTGACGGCCCATGTGGTCTCGGCCGAGCAGCACCCCAATGCCGACAAGCTGCGGGTGTGCAAGGTGGATGCGGGCACAGGCGAGTTGATCGACGTTGTGTGCGGGGCGCCCAATGCCCGTACGGGGATGAAATCGGTCTTTGCCTTTGCGGGCACCTATATCCCCGGCAAGGACATCACCATTGGCAAGGGCAATATCCGCGGACAGGTGTCCAACGGCATGCTGTGCTCGAATGCCGAGCTGGAACTGTCCGACGATCATGACGGGATCATCGAGCTGCCCGAGGACGCGCCGATTGGCGTGCCCTACCCCGATTATGCGGGGATCGACGAGGTGGTCATCGATATCGGGCTGACCCCGAACCGGGGCGACTGCGCCGGAGTGCGCGGCATTGCACGCGATCTGGCGGCAGCGGGCGTGGGCGATTTCAAGGACCCTGCCATCAGGCCAATTCCGGCAAGCGCTGGGGCATCGCCCATTGCGGTGAGCGTGGATGGCGACATCTGCAAGATGTTTGCCGGCCGCCTGATCCGAAACGTTACAAACGGCCCTTCCCCGCAATGGATGCAGGAGCGGCTGCGCGCCGTCGGACTGCGTCCCATCAACGCACTTGTCGATATCACCAATTACGTTTCGCTCGACCGGGCGCGCCCCCTGCATGTCTATGACGCCGACAAGCTGACAGGCAACATCGGCGCGCGCATGGGCCGGACCGGGGAAAGCTTTGAAGCGCTCGATGGCAAGACCTATGCCGTTGACGAAACCATGTGCGTGATCGCCGACGACCAGAAGGTTCTCGGGCTTGGTGGCATCATCGGCGGCGAAGAGAGCGGCTCGAGCGAACAGACCACCAATGTGTTCATTGAATGCGCCTGGTTCGAGCCGACGGCAATTGCCGCTACCGGCCGCAAGACCGGAATCAATTCGGACGCGCGCTACCGGTTCGAGCGCACCGTGGACCCCGAAAGCGTCATGCCGGGAATCGAGCTGGCCACACGGCTGGTTATGGAATTGTGCGGCGGCGAACCCGCCGAAACGGTGATTGGAGGGCATGTGGGTTCGCCCGAGACGGTGATCGATTTCCCATTGAGCGAAATCGAGCGCCTGACCGGGCTCAAAGTGCCGTTTGGCGAGGTCAAGGCCATCCTGACCCGGCTGGGATTCTGGGTGTCGGGATCGGGTGATATCGTCAAGGTGGCGGTGCCTTCCTGGCGCCCCGACGTCACCATGAAGGCCGATCTGGTCGAGGAAGTGATGCGCATTGTCGGTGTTGACCGCGTGCCGGTCGAGCCGCTGCCGCGGCTTTCGGGCGTGGCCCCGAAAATGCTGACCCCAATCCAGAACCGGCGCCGTATCGTGCGGCGGGCGCTGGCGGCGCGTGGCATGGACGAAGCCATGACATGGTCGTTCATTTCCACCGACCTCGCCGAGGCGTTTGGCGGGGGCACCCCCCAGCTGCGACTGGCCAATGCCATTGCGTCGGACATGACCGACATGCGGCCCTCGCTGTTGCCGGGCCTGCTGTCGGGCGCGGCGCGCAACGGCAATCGCGGGTTCGACGATGTGGCGCTCTATGAAGTGGGGCAGGTGTTTTTCTCCGATGCGCCCGAGGGCCAGCGCACCCACGCCACCGGCATCAGGACCGGCACCTCCCGGTTTACCGGGGCCGGACGGCACTGGCAGGGCCGTGCCGAAAAGGTCGGGGTTTACGACGCCAAGGCCGATATCGGCGCGGCGCTCGATGCTCTGGGTGTCGATATCGACAAGGTACAGGTGGTGGCCGAACCGGCGTCCTGGAGCCATCCGGGGCGGGGCGGGCGCATCCAGCTCGGACCCAAGGTGATCCTTGGCTGGTTTGGGGAACTGCATCCGTCCATGGCGGAAAAGTTCGACCTCGATGGACCGGTCGCGGCCTTCGAGATCGATCTCGACGCGCTGCCCGAGCCGCGGAAAAAGGCGACCAGGGCCAAACCGGCGCTGGCGCTTTCCACGCTGCAGCCGGTCAGGCGCGATTTCGCCTTTGTCGTGGAAACAGACGTCGAGGCCGCCAATATCCTGCGGGCCGCGAAGGGTGCCGACAAGACACTCGTTACCGAGGTGACGATTTTCGACGTTTTCTCCGGCGCGCATGTGGGCGAAGGCAACAAATCGGTGGCTATCGAGGTTACCTTGCAGCCAAAGGACAAAACGCTGACCGACGAGGAGATCGAAGCGGTGTCGGGAAAGATCGTGGCAGCTGTGGAAAAGGCGACTGGGGGCGTGTTGCGTGGGTGAGACACATTTGAGCACCACCGCGCATATTCTTCGGATCGGCCATTCGTCCGCCTTTCTCGATGAGAGTCTGCCCCTGCGCCGCGAACCGCGCGCGCCAAAACGCCAGCGGCCGGCAAAGTTCTGGCAGCAATTCGAGGACCGGGCGCTGTTTTACGACTGCTTCTGGTCGGAGGATGGCAACGCCATCATCCTGCTCAGCCCTCCGCCGCGCAATCTGCTCGACCATTACAGGACCGCACAAGTGCTGGCGCAGCCTTCGGGCACGCCGGTCAAGCTGTCGCTGCATCCGGCGCGTTCGACCATGGTAAGCGTGGTCACAGATGCTCCGCAAGGCACCGAGTCTTTGGTATTTACCATTGGCGGGCAGCGCCATGTGATCGATGTCCAGCCCAATCATTGCGATGCGCTGGCGGGACGGCGGTTGCTGTTTACAATGAACAAGGACAATGATCCGCAATGGATCGAAGCCTGGGTTCGCTGGCATGTCACCATGCACGGCACCGATGCCGTAGTGATTTTCGACAATGGCTCGACGCTTTACGAACCGCAGGTCCTCGAAGAGCGCATCGGGGCGATAGAAGGTGTCAAGACGGTCTGCGTCGTGAGCTGGCCCTACCGCTATGGGCCGCATGACCCGGGCGTGGTGTTTCATCGCTACTGGGCAAATTTTCTGCAGGTTTCGAGCTATACCATGCTGTTCCGACGGCTGGCCCGCCGGTGCGAGGCAGTTCTCAACTGCGATATCGATGAACTGATAGGCAATGACGGGGGGCCCGGTGCCTATGAGCGGGCCGTCGACAGCCCCGATGGAATCGTTACCTGCAAGGGCACCTGGGTGGAGTGCGTCACCGACCCTGCCGAGACCGATCAACCCAATCATTTTGCCTATCGCTACCGCGACAAGAATCCCCTCAAGGCGATCTGCGCCAACAAATGGGCTCTCGACCCATCGCGCGCCTGGTGCGACGATCTCGACGTCATGCCCAGTGTTCACCGCATTTACGGCATATCCAAATCGAAAGGACGAGCGGCGCCGAAACTGCCGTTCTGGCACTTCAAGGCGATCAATACCAACTGGAAGACCAACCGGCGGCGAGCGGATAATTTCGATCCCTCAAGGCACAGGCGACTGTTCGATCTCGATGGGGAAATCGCGCAGTATCTGGAGCGGAGCAAAACCATTGGACGCAAGGGCTGACACCGAGCCGATGTCCCAATTCCTCGTGAGTTCAAGCACTGTTTCGCTGCCTTCGGACAGTATTTTGCGGCGTCGGCCCCGCTGGGGCTGGAAAGAGCGCGACCCGCGCTTCGGCCAGAGTTTCGAAGACCGGGCATTGTTTTATGACTGTTTTGCCGGCCCACAGGCAGGAGAGGTGCTTCTGGTCGGACCTCCGCCGCTCAACCTCGCGCCGCACTATCGCGCTGCGCGTTTTCGAGCCCTGCCGCAGGGAACAACCCTCAGGCCGCAATATTTCGTTTCACTGTCAACGGCGATAACCAGACTTAGGGGCGTCCCGCCCGGTACGAAGGCCATCGAGATCGTGTTCGGGGCGCACCGGTTCGAGGCCGAAATCGCGCCGAGCCTTGTCGAGCGGTTTGCCGGCCGTCGCGTCCTGTTCACGATGAGCAAGGACAACTCTCTCGAATGGATCGCCGCCTGGGCGCAGTATTATGCGCGGCGTCACGCAACCGATGCGGTGGTGGTTTTCGACAATGGATCGACCGCCTATGCACCCGATCGCATTTCGCAAGTGCTTTCGGCCGTTCCAGGCATCGCCGACCATGCTGTCCTATCCTGGCCGCAGGCCTATGGTGCGATCGATCGAGCGGTGATCTTCAACCCCTACTGGGCGCAGTTCTTACAAGTTTCCTCCATGAGCGTACTGCTCAGACGCCTTGCGCAGCGGGCAAAGGGCATCATCAACGCCGATATCGACGAGTTGATCGAGACGCCCGAGGGAACAGATATTTACGGTCTCGCTACAGAGAGCTCGCATGGGCTGGTCAGCATGGAAGGCCAATGGGTGGAACCTGTTCCGCGGCCGGAAAGTGAGGCACCATTGCTCCACTCCGATTTCGGCCTTTTGCTTCGGGACGAAAAACAACGGCGGTGCAGCGCGCGGAAATGGGTGCTCGATCCTCAGCGCGAGTGGGTCTCCGATCTTGGCGTGCACCCCTATATGCACTGGATCGAGCGACGTCCGCCGGGGAGCAAGGCACAACCGCCGGGAAGCTTTTTCTGGCACTTCAAAGGCATAAATACCAATTGGAAGACCGATCGCGCCCGCATCGGCAAGCCCGACGACGCAAGCATGACAGCCGATGCCCTTCTGGCTAAATGTGCCCGCCACATCGACAAGGATGCCGCCAAGGCAGCGGCACGGGCCGGTATCGAGGACCAATGAACGGCAGTTGGGGAAATTTTTACCGCTATGGCATGATCGCAGGCACTTGCGGGCTGGCGGGGCTTTTTGGCGCGTGGGCGATCTATGCCCTGCTCATCGCAATTGCGGCTGCAACGCTCGTTCTGATCGGCATGCGCGCACGTCCATGGTTGACTACCGACCTTGCGACCAAATTGTTTGCCGCTGCCTTTGGCTTTTATGCCCTCTCGTTCATTGTTTCGGCCCGTGAGGTCCAGGACGCCCTCTTCACCCTTAACTATCTCCCCTTCCTGCTCTTTGCCCCGTTGGCCAAGATCATGCACGGGGGGGCGAGAGCCGGAAACAACTGGCGGTTCGCATTGGCGGCACTTGGGGGAACGATCCTGCTGGCGCTTTGGGCGAGCTACCAGAAATACGGGCTGGGCACGAGACGGCCCGAAGGCCTAGAGATCGATACCATAGCCTATGCCCATACTGCGCTGACACTCGGGCTCATTTCCGGCGTTGGTGTTTTTGCATCCGATGCCAAATGGCGCTGGCTTTTTCTGCTCGGCCCGGTGCTGGGTATTGCCGTTACTTTAATGACGGAGTCCCGCGGTCCTCTGCTTGCTGCGCCGGTTCTCCTGCTTGTCGTGCTGATCGCCTGGACACGCCGCCCTGTCGCGAGCATCCTGGCCAGTGCCGGAATTGCTGCTGTATCGCTGGCGACGATATGGGCCCTGTCACCCAGTACCTTTTTGCGCATCGAAACGATTATCGGAAACCTTTCCGAACTTCTGGACAGTGGCGCGGTCAGCGAATCCTCAAGCCGGCAACGGATCGAGATGTATTTGGCCGGGTGGCATGCCTTCCTCGATTCTCCCTGGTTCGGGCATGGATGGGAACAGAAATTCAGCGCCATCACGCCCTATCTCGACCAAGGTTCAAGGGTGCTCAACTCGGGGCACCATCACCTTCATTCTGATCCGGTCGATGTTGCCGTCACCAATGGCGTGAGCGGGTTGATTGGTTATGGCCTGGTTCTGCTGGCCCCTTTTGCCGGAGCCGTGGCTTCGCCAAGGGATAGCCAGTATGTCAGCCGGGTGACCATCGCCGCCCTGCTGGGAGCGGGATACGCCATATTCGGGCTGACCTACCTGCTGTTCGGGTACGAGTACCACACGACGCTCTATGTGGTACTGGCGGCAATCGCGATTGGCTTCTGCCGCGACCCCGGTAGCGATCAAAAGATGCAAAAGACATGACCGAACTTCCCGCCATCAAAATCCTCGCGATCTATAAATTCGTCGATCAGCCGGACTTTGAATCCCTCAAGGCACCGCTGGCGGAGTTTTGTTGTGGGCGGGGGATCAGGGGGACGTTGCTTGTGGCGCCCGAGGGGATCAATGGGACCGTGGCGGGGACGCCCGGGGCGATCGATGAGCTGGTGGGGTGGCTGAGTGACGGCAATGTTTTCGGAGGGCGGTTTGGGGGGGCCGAGATCAAATATTCATTCGCCGACAGCCAGCCCTTCTATCGCATGAAGGTGCGGCTGAAGCCGGAGATCGTGACGCTTCGGGCCCCCGAGGCCAATCCGGGGCGGCAGGTGGGGACCTATGTCGATCCTGAGGACTGGAACGATCTGATCGACCAGGACGATGTGGTGGTCATCGACACGCGCAATGATTACGAAGTGGCGCTGGGGACATTCCGGAAGGCGCAAGACCCGCATACATCGAGTTTTACCGAGTTCAAGGACTACGTCGCGTCCGAGCTGGACCCGCAAAAGCACAAGAAAGTCGCCATGTTCTGCACCGGAGGCATACGGTGCGAGAAAGCCTCGTCCTACATGCTGGCGCAAGGGTTTGAGGAGGTGTTTCACCTCAAGGGCGGCATCCTCAATTATCTCGAGAAGGTGCCCCAGGACAAAAGCCTTTGGGATGGGGAGTGCTTCGTTTTCGACGAGCGGGTGTCTGTGCGCCATGGGCTGGAAATCGGCGACGCGCAGTTGTGCAGAGCCTGCCGGCAGCCCTTGACTCCGGCCGACCGGGAGCGCGAAGCGTTCATCGAAGGGGTGCAGTGCCACCATTGCGCCGGTGAGGAGAATGCTTCCAAGCGTGCGGCTGCGGCCGAGCGGCAAAGACAGATCGAGTTGGCTGCGGCGCGCGGGGAGGCCCATATCGGCGCAGACGTCAGAAAGGCCGCAGAGGAACGGCGGCTGGCCAACACGGCGCGGCGCGAGGCGGATCGGGCCCGAAACCGAAAGGGATAGAGATGGCGGTCAAACGGATCGTTGCCAATATCGAAGGCTCGCCTGAAAAGGCCGCGCGGTTCTACGGCGATCTGCTCGGGCTGGACATTGTGATGGACATGGGCTGGATCCGCACCTATGGCGCCGATGGGCAGATGTCGGTTCAGATGAGCATCATGTCAGAGGGCGGGTCGGGCACGCCGGTGCCCGACATATCCATCGAAGTCGACGATGTCGATGCGGTGCTGGAAAAAGCACGGGCCATGGGCATTGGCATCGAATACGGCCCGGCGGACGAGCCCTGGGGCGTGCGGCGCTTTTACGTGCGCGATCCGTTCGGCAAGCTCATCAACATTCTTTCACACGTTCAGTAGCCGCGCGGCGGGGCGGGGTCGTCGTTGAGGATCAGGTACATATTGACCTGATCGAGCCAGCGGCCGTGTTTGAAGCCCGATTGGGGCAGAACGCCGAGCATCTCAAAACCGTGCCGGACGTGAAAACGGATCGAGCTTTCGTTTTTTGAATCGATCACGCCGACCATGAGGTGAAAGCCCTTGGCTTTGGCGTCATCGATCAGCGCTGCCATCAATGCCGAGCCCACGCCCCTGCCCTGCGCCTCGTCGCGCAGATAGATCGAGTGTTCGACGGTCTTTCTGTAGCCCGAACGCGAACGATAGGTGCCGTAGCTGCCGTGACCGAGAACATGACCGTCCTCTTCGGCGACAAGAACGGTAAAGCCATTGGCGTTGCGTTCATCGAGCCACGCCTTGCGATCGGCCAGGGTTTCCTCGGCCTCGCTCCAGATGGCATCGAGCCTGCGGATGGCGTCATTGTGGATATCGAGGATCTGGGGCAGATCGCTGTCGGTGGCGGGGCGAATATTCATTGCAAGGATTGCACCTGTTCAAATCGGAATGACTGATGATAAAGTGATATGTTACAGAAATATCAATTCGATCAATAGAAATTCCTTATGGATATCGATCAACTCCGCACCTTCGACCGGATCGCGCGCGACCTGAGCTTCACCAAGGCCGCAGCCCGGCTCAATGTCACGCAGGCCACGGTTTCGATGCGCGTGCGGGTGCTCGAAGATTTTCTCGGTGTGCAGCTTTTTACACGCGGGCGCAAGGTGGCACTCACCGATCAGGGCATGACCTTTCTGCCCTATGCGCGGCGCATTCTCAGTGCCGTGGAGGAGGGTCGCGAGGCTTTGCGGCGGGTCGAGCGCGGGCGGATCACCGTGGCCTCGCTGCGCTCGATGGTGACGCCGCTGATTTCGGAAAGCCTGTTGCGTTTTCAGGAACGGCACCGGGAGGTCGATGTCATCGTGCGCGAGGGACACCACAACCACGTCACCGCCATGCTGCATGACCGGGTGGCGGAGTTGGGGATCATCGCCTGGCCCAATCTCGACCCGCTCGTGCCCGAGATCTACCCGATCGTGGTAATGCGCGAGCCGGTGCCACTGGTGCTGGCACCGCATCTGGCGGCGCAGCTCGAGCCCAATCCGAGCCTGGCCGATGTGCTGGCGCTGGTGCCAAGGGTGATTTCGCTGCGCTGGTGGCAGGTGGACCCCGAGGGTGCCACGGCGCTGGTGCGGCGAGCCCAGACGAGCGTGGAGATTCCCACCGGTCCGGCGCGGCGGCTGGCGCTTGCCGGAGAGGGGCTGGGATTTTTCGTACGCTCGACGGTCCGCCAGGAAATCGAGCGGGGCGAACTGGTCGAGATCAGGCCGCGCGATTTCAATCCGCTGCATCGCGACATTGCCATCGTGGCGCTGTCGAAATCGGCTTTCGAGCGCGACATGGTGCGCGATTTTGCGCGCGAGGTGGCAAGGGAAGCCGCAATGCTGGGAACAATCCTCGAGGATCGGCTTGGCGATTAAAGCAACCGCTCGATGGTCTGACGCAGCAGGTCGAGATCGCTGTCGCGCGACAGGCGATGGTCGCCATCGGGGATGAGGGTGAAGGTGACCGGATCGGAGACGAGGTGGCTGACCAGCTTGAGCGCATGGGCAGGGGGCACGTCGGTGTCGTTGCCGCCCTGCAGGATGGCGACGGGGCAATGGGTGCGGATGGGCGCGCCGAACAGGAGATGGTTTTCTCCGTCCTCGATCAGCGCGCGGGTGAGGATATAGGGCTCGTCCGAATAATCGGAGGGCTGTTCCACCCTGCCCTTTTCCCAAAGATCGAGCAGTTCGGCATCGGTGAAGGTCTCGCGCATAAGATCGCGCGTCATGTCGGCGGCCGGGGCGATCAGCACCATGGCCAGCACCCGTTCATCGCCCCGCTTGTGCAGGGCGCGATTGACGAGCAGCGCCAGCCAGCCGCCCATTGACGAGCCGACGACGATCTGGGGGCCCTCGGTGGTCTCGAACACGGCAAGGGCCTCTTCGAGCCAGCGCGAAATGGTGCCGTCAAGAAAATCACCGCCCGATTGCCCGTGGCCGGAATAATCGAACCGGGTGACGGCGAGGCCCTTTTGCACGCCGAGAGCATCGAGCGCCTGGGCCTTGGAGCCCATCATGTCGGAGCGGAACCCGCCCAGCCAGAACAGGCCGGGTGCATTGCCGGGGCGGCGCAGGGTGGCGATGTCTCGCGCCGAGTCGTTCTGTCCCACGGTGAGGGTCGCGGTTTTCTCGATCATTGCATTTTCCGGCTTTGGCACCATATCGGGGGTGTAACCGCTGGGCCATGAGATCACAAGGGCGCTCCCTGCGTGCTTCGCACGCAACCCGGAGAAGCCTGCGGGCAGTCGCTGCCGCTTTGCCTGTTGACTTTATGCCCGTTTGCCAAGATTTTAGGCGCGTTGCGCCAGCCATGAGCAGGCGTGCGCAGCTATGGGAAACCACTGAAAGGAAA
>CENV01016920.1_pt1 | contig 11438 bp, 9 predicted proteins | sample 530231 | NCBI WGS metagenome assembly CENV01 (sample SAMEA2619815, study PRJEB7988) | marine metagenome | biome: marine biome (ENVO:00000447); feature: surface water layer (ENVO:00002042); material: "saline water (ENVO:00002010), including plankton (ENVO:xxxxxxxx)" | depth 5 m | reverse complement strand
CCCGCCGTGACAATCAGGTCGCAGCCGAGCAGCAGATCGGCCTCACCGGCGGCGATGCGCACGGCGTAGATGTCGCTCTGCTTCGCGGCGATGCGCACGTGGGTGGTCACCGGGCCGAACTTCTGCGCCAGGCCGGCCTGGTCGAGCACCGTGCAGCCCTTGCCTTCCAGATGCGCGGCCATGCCGAGCAGCGCGCCAAGGGTAGTCACACCGCTGCCGCCGACACCCGGAATCAGCACGTTCCATGGACGATCCAGCGTTGGGTGCAGCGGCTCGGGCAACGTCGCCGCCTCGATACCGCCAGCCACGGCTTCGGGCTTGCGCAACCCGCCGCCATGCACGGTGACGAAGCTCGGACAGAAGCCCTCGACGCAGGAGAAGTCCTTGTTGCAGGCGTTCTGGTCGATCTCGCGCTTGCGCCCCAGTTCGGTTTCCAGCGGCAACACGGCGAGGCAGTTAGACTTCTCACCGCAGTCGCCGCAACCCTCGCAGACCGCCGGGTTGATAAAGGCGCGCTTGGCCGGGTCTTCCAGCTTGCCGCGCTTGCGCCGACGACGCTTCTCGGTGGCGCAGGTCTGGTCGTAGATGATCACCGAGACGCCCTTGAATTCGCGCAACTCGCGCTGCACGGCATCCAGTTCGCGGCGGTGATGGAAGCTGGTGATTGGCGCGAAGGTATCGCGGGTCGGGTACTTGTCCGGCTCATCGCTGACCAGAGCGATGCGTTTGACGCCTTCGTGGAAGATCTGCCGGCTGAGCTGGTCGACGCGCAGCTCGCCGTCGATGGGCTGGCCGCCCGTCATGGCCACAGCATCGTTGTAGAGAATCTTGTAGGTCACGTTCACGCCGGCCGCGACGGCCGCACGCACGGCCAGGCTGCCGGAGTGAAAATAAGTGCCGTCGCCGAGGTTCTGGAACATGTGCGGGGTGTCGGTGAACGGCGCCTGGCCGATCCAGTTGACGCCCTCGCCGCCCATCTGGGTAAAGGTCTCGGTGCGCCGGTCCATCCACTGCACCATGTAGTGACAGCCGATGCCGGCCGAGGCACGGCTGCCCTCGGGCACCTTGGTCGAAGTGTTGTGCGGGCAACCGGAGCAATAATGCGGCGTGCGCACGGTGCTGTAGCTGCGCGCGGCCAGGGCCTTCTCCTTGGCATCGAGGAAAGCCAGGCGGGTGAGGATGCTTTCGCTGGTGTAAATCGGCGCGAGGCGCTTGGCGATCACCCGGGCGATCATCGCCGGGGTCAGCTCGGAGAGATTCGGCAGCAATGAATTGCCCTGCTCGTCGAATTCGCCGACCACCCGCGGGCGCTTGCTGACCGGCCAGTTGTAGAGCTGCCCAGTGAGCTGGTCTTCGATGATGCTGCGCTTCTCCTCGACCACCAGAATCTCGTCCAGCCCCTGGGCGAACTCGTGCACCGAGACCGGCTCCAGCGGCCAGCTCATGCCGACCTTGAGCACCCGCAGGCCGACCGAGGCGCATAGCGCTTCGTCGAGGCCGAGGTCATCCAGCGCCTGGCGCACGTCGAGATAGGACTTGCCGGTGGTGATGATGCCCATGCGCGGATTCGGCGAATCAAGCATCACCCGGTTGAGGTTGTTGGCGCGGGCGAAGGCGCGCGCAGCGTAAATCTTGTACAGATTGAGGCGCTTTTCCTGGGCCAGCGGCGGGTCCGGCCAGCGGATGTGCACGCCGTCCTCGGGCAGTTCGAAATCTTCTGGGATGCGCGTTTGCATGCGCAGCGGATCGACTTCCACCACGGCGGAAGAATCGACGTTCTCGGCGATGGTCTTCAGTGCCACCCAGCAGCCGGAGTAGCGCGACAGTTCCCAGCCGATGATGCCGTAATCGAGAATTTCCTGAACGTTGGCGGGGTTCAGCACCGGAATCGAGGCGGCGATGAAGGCATGCTCGCTCTGGTGCGGCAGCGTCGAGGACTTGCAGCCGTGGTCGTCACCCGCCAGCAGCAGCACGCCGCCGTTGGGTGCAACACCTGCCGCATTGCCGTGCTTGAACACGTCACCGGCGCGGTCGACCCCCGGGCCCTTGCCGTACCACATGGCGAACACGCCGTCGTACTTGGCGCCGGGGAACAGGTTGGTCTGCTGGCTGCCCCACACCGCGGTGGCGGCCAACTCTTCGTTGACGCCCGGCTGGAAGTGGATGGCGTGTTGCTTGAGGTAGTCGCGGGCTTCCCAGAGGCTCTTGTCCAGCCCGCCCAATGGCGAGCCGCGATAGCCGGAGATGAAGCCACCGGTATTCAAACCACGAGCCTGATCACGCTGATGCTGCAGCATCGGCAAGCGGGTCAGCGCCTGGGTGCCGGTGAGGTAAAGATGACCGGTTGCAAGCCGGTACTTGTCGTCCAGACGGATCTCGGCCAGAGACATGGGGCGCTCCTAATTTGTTGTTATCGGAGTCAGGGTTGCGTTGTTCGCTACCCGCCTGACGCAGTCATGGAGAAACCGCACGGTTGTCTCTCCACGCCGGCAATCGGCAGGGGATCACCCCACCGTCGCGTGTCGATTAACAGTCTGGCCGTGACGAAGAGAGATTTTCTTTCTACTTTTGCGGTAGAACAGCGCTTCTGTGCATGACCCATTCGCTAACAACAAGAAAACAGGCACGACCATGCAGACTTCGCCCCTAAGCAGCATCGATCGCAAGATCCTCCTTCTGCTGCAACACAACGCCGATCTCTCCGCGGCGGAAATTGCCGAGAAGGTCGAACTGTCGCAATCGCCGTGCTGGCGACGCATCCACCGCATGCAGGAGGAGGGGCTGATCGAGCGCAAGGTCGCCCTGCTCAACCCGAAGAAACTCGGGCTGAACATGACAGTGTTCGTCAACATCAAGCTCTCGGCCCACGGGCGCAGCAACCTCGACGAGTTCGAGCGGGCGGTGGTGGGTTACCCCGAGGTATTGGAGTGCCACACCATGGCTGGCGAGTCGGATTACCTGCTCAAGGTGGTGGCGCGCGATATCGACAGCTACGAACGCTTCCTGCGCGACCAGCTTTTGCAACGCCCCCACGTGCAGGAGGCGCACTCGCATATCGCCATGAGCGAGGTGAAGCGGACCACGGAGTTGCCGCTGGATTGAGCCTACAGACCGGGTTCGCGGCGGGCGGAGGACAAGGCGGAGCCGTTATCCACCCTACGAGCGAAGCAGCCGCACGAGGGAATGAAAGCGTAGGGTGGAAAACGGCCAGAGCCTTTTCCACGCGTCCACCAAGATCGCCTCCGACACCGTCCCAGACATCCGCATGCGTCGGGCCTGGTTACGGTGAATAAGGCTTCGCCGTTATCCACCCTACGCACCGACGCACCGCTTGCACGCCTACTCCTCCGGTATCCCTTCCAGCCGCGCGTCCCGTCCGATCTCCCGCTCAGCGAACCAGCCCTGATCCATCTCCAGCGCATAACGTGCCGGCCGCTTCGAACAACGAATCTCGGTATTGAACGGCTCCAGATCGATCACATCGACCAGAACGCCGTCCTCATCGAAGAACGCCGCGGACAACGGCAGCGGCGTGTCCTTCATCCATAGGCAGTGCCGGCGCACTTCATCAAAGCGGAACAACATGCCGCTGTCGCTGGCAAGTTCACTACGCCCCATCAGACCACGCTGGCGCTGCAAGAAGGTATCCGCATATTCGGCCTGGAGTTGATGCCCGCCAAGCTGCAGCCGCAACGGCTCGGCGGGCTGGGCGGTGGTCGCGACGGCCATCAGCGATAGCAGCAACGCAATACGCATAAAGCAATCTCCTGAGACCGGGTACGGCGGAACAGCCGGCCGCCGCCGCACTCATAAGCGAAACGCCGCACCTGCGCGGCGACATAACGACAACAAGGGAGAACCCCATCGTGCTCAACAGAATAACCGCGGTCAGCGTCTACCTGGTGCAACGCTTCCTCCCCTCGCCCTTCGTCTTCGCCATCCTGCTCACACTGATCGTGCTGATCGCCGCCATGCTCAGTACCGGTCAGGGCCTGCCGGCGATGGCGCAGCACTGGGGCAACGGCTTCTGGAACCTGCTGGCCTTCACCATGCAGATGTCGCTGATCCTGGTCACCGGCCATGCCTTGGCACGGGCGCCGGCGATCAACCGACTGCTCGACCGCATGGCCCGCATCCCGCAGTCCCCGGGCCAGGCCATCGTGCTGGTCACGCTCGTCGCGTTGGCCGGTTCCTGGATCAACTGGGGTTTCGGCCTGGTCATCGGCGCGGTCTTCGCCCGCGCGCTGGCGCGTCAGGTGCGCGGCGTCGACTACCCGCTGCTGGTGGCTTCGGCCTACTCCGGCTTCCTGATCTGGCACGGCGGCTTTTCCGGCTCGATTCCGCTGTCGCTGGCCAGCGGTGGCGCCGATCTGGAAAAGATGACCGGTGGCGCACTGACCGAGGCCATCGGCGTCGGCCAGACGCTGTTCGCCTCCTACAACCTGATCATCATCGCCGTGCTGGTGGTCGGCCTGCCGCTGCTGAACTGGGCCATGCAGCCGAAGACGCCGAAAGTGGTCGACCCGGCGCTGCTGGAGGAACCCCAGCCAAGCGACATCCCGCGGGAGACCGCTACCCAGCGCCTGGACGACAGCCGCACCCTCGGCCTGATCATGGTCGCGCTGGCGGTGCTGTTCTTCTACCGGCACTTCAGCGAGAACGGCCTGGCGTTGAGCCTGAACATCGTGATCTCGATCTTTCTCTTCACCGGCCTGCTGATGCATGGCACGCCGGAGCGCTACATGCGCGCCATCGAGGAGAGCATTCGCGGCATCGCCGGCATCGTCGTGCAGTTCCCTTTCTACGCCGGGATCATGGGGATGATGGTCGGCGCCAATGCGGCCGGCGTATCGCTCGGCCGACAGGTCACTGACACCTTCGTAACCTGGTCGACGACCGAGAGCTTCCCGGTGCTGGCCTTTCTCAGTGCCGGGCTGGTCAACGTCTTCGTGCCCTCCGGTGGCGGCCAGTGGGCAGTGCAGGGGCCGATCATGCTGCCGGCTGGCGCCGCGCTCGGCGTGGCACCGGAAGTCACGGCCATGACGATCGCCTGGGGCGATGCCTGGACCAACATGATCCAGCCGTTCTGGGCGCTGCCGCTGCTGGGCATCGCCGGGCTCGGTGCCCGCGACATCATGGGCTACTGCCTGCTCTGCCTGGTGTTCTCCGGCGTGGTGATCGCCGGCGGGCTCTATTTCCTGACCTGAGGCCGGAGCATTCCGGACGGCGACGTTGTCCGGAATGCTGGACCGCACTGTCCAGGATGCAAGACACAAGCGCCGTCCAACGATCTGGACACTCAAGATAAAGACCATGCAAATCAGCGAGTTGCGTATCTGGCACGGAACTCGCTAAATCACCGTGCGGCCTGTCCGCAGCCGAAACAAGAAAAACAAGCGCCTGCCGTGCAGCAGCGAGTCCCCGAATGCCCTCGGCAGCGTTCGGTCGTGCCGCACGGGGCCAGGAGATCGTCCCCGATGAGCGTCGTCATCGCCCTTGCTGCATTGGCCCTGCTGATGCTCGCCGCCTACCGCGGCTACAGTGTCATCCTGTTTGCTCCCATCGCCGCCATGGGTGCGGTGCTGCTCACCGACCCGTCCGCCGTGGCGCCGGCGTTCACCGGCATCTTCATGGAGAAGATGGTCGGCTTTATCAAGTTGTACTTCCCGGTGTTCCTGCTCGGCGCGGTGTTCGGCAAGCTGATCGAGATGTCCGGCTTCTCGCGCTCCATCGTCGCCGCGGCGATCCGCCTGCTCGGCACCAGCCAGGCGATGCTGGTGATCGTGCTGGTCTGCGCGCTGCTCACTTACGGCGGCGTGTCGCTGTTCGTCGTGGTGTTTGCCGTGTACCCCTTCGCCGCCGAGATGTTCCGCCAGAGCAACATGCCCAAGCGGCTGATCCCGGCGACCATCGCCCTCGGCGCATTCACCTTCACCATGACCGCCATTCCCGGCACGCCGCAGATCCAGAACATCATCCCCACCACCTTCTTCAACACCACCACCTGGGCGGCGCCCTGGCTCGGCCTGATCGGCACCCTCTTCGTATTCGGCCTGGGCATGCTCTATCTCAAGTGGCAGCTCGGCAAGGCCATTGCCGCCGGCGAAGGCTACGGCACCAACCTGCGCAACGAGCCGGAGACGCCGGCCGACATCGCCCTGCCCAACCCCTGGCTGGCGCTGTCGCCGCTGCTTCTGGTGCTGGTCGCCAATCTCTTGTTCACCCGCTGGATTCCCGAGTTCTACGGCACCAGCCACAGCCTGCAGCTGCCCGGCATGAGCGCCCCGCTGGTCACCGAGGTCGGCAAGCTCACCGCCATCTGGGCGGTGGAAGCGGCGCTGCTGCTGGGCATCGCGCTGGTGCTGGCAACCAGCTTCGGCACCCTGCGCGGCAAGCTCGCCGAGGGCAGCCGCACGGCGGTCGGCGGTTCGCTGCTGGCGGCGATGAACACCGCGTCGGAATTCGGCTTCGGCGCGGTGATCGCCTCTCTGCCGGGCTTCATCGTGGTGGCCGACGCGCTCTCGGCGATCCCCAATCCGCTGATCAACGAGGCCATCACCGTCAACCTGCTGGCCGGCATCACCGGCTCGGCCTCTGGCGGCATGAGCATCGCCCTGGCCGCGATGGCCGACAGCTTCGTCGCCGCCGCCCACGCCGCGCAGATTCCGCTGGAAGTGCTGCACCGGGTCGCCTCGATGGCCTCCGGCGGGCTCGACACCCTGCCGCACAACGGCGCGGTGATCACCCTGCTGGCGGTCACCGGGCTGACCCACCGCGAATCCTACAAGGACATCTTTGCCATCACCCTGATCGCCACGGCCGCGGCCTTCTTCGTGATCGGTGTGTACTACGCTACCGGCATCGTCTGATCGCGGCGCTTCGCCGATTTCGGCGAGCATCACGACATCTGCGATTGCCTTCCGACAACAAGAAAAACGAGGCGCCGCCCAGCGCGGTCGCCGCCAAGCGGGAGAAACCATGAACCTCACAGGCAAGACCGCACTGGTCACCGGCTCCACCAGCGGCATCGGCCTTGGCATCGCGCTGAAGCTGGCCGAAGCCGGCGCCAACCTGATTCTCAACGGCTTCGGCGATGCCTCGCCGGCGCTGGCTGAAGTCGGCCGCCATGGCCACAAGGTCGGCCACCACGGTGCGGACGTGTCCGACCCAGCGCAGATCGCCGAGCTGTTCGCCTACGCCGAGCGCGACTTCGGCGGCGTCGACATCCTGGTCAACAATGCCGGCATCCAGCACGTGGCGCCGGTGGAGGAATTCCCGGTGGAGCGCTGGGACGCCATCATCGCCATCAACCTGTCCTCGGCGTTTCACACCACACGCCTGGCCCTGCCCGGCATGCGCCAGCGCGGCTGGGGGCGGATCATCAATATCGCCTCGGTGCACGGGCTGGTGGGCTCCGAGCAGAAGGCCGCCTACGTCGCCGCCAAGCACGGGCTGGTCGGGCTGACCAAGGTCGTCGCGCTGGAAACCGCCACCACGCCGATCACCTGCAACGCCATCTGCCCCGGCTGGGTGCTGACCCCACTGGTACAGCAGCAGATCGACGAGCGCGCGCGGGAAAGTGGTGACGAACAACGCGCCCGCCACGACCTCCTCGCCGAAAAGCAGCCCTCGCTGGACTTCGTCACCCCCGCGCAGCTAGGTGCGATGGCGCTGTTCCTCTGCAGCGAGGCCGGCGATCAGGTACGCGGCGCCGCGTGGAACATGGACGGCGGCTGGGCAGCGCGCTGACGACGACTGACCTCCCACGGCGAACGGCTGCGAGCTGCAGGCTGTCTGTATCCCATTCAGGCGGACTGCCGCGCCGAGATCGCCCGAGGTTCAGGTCGGCAGCGCCGAACAGCCAAAAACCGTTTCGGGAGTGCCGATGCAAAGCCAGCTGCTGTATTTCGATGACGAGCGCGCCGCCGCCCTGCGACTGGCCGAAGCCTCTGGGCTGGCCGCTGCGGCAGTCGAGCGCCACCGTTTTCCCGATGACGAACTGCGCCTGCGTCTGCCACTGGGCGAAGGCGAGGCCATCGCCGAGCAGCTGGTGATCTACCGCGGCCTCGACCATCCCAACGAGAAGCTGGTCGAGCTGCTCCTGATCGCCGGCGAGGCGCGCCGACTGGGCGCCAGGCGACTGATCCTGGTCACGCCTTATCTGGCCTACATGCGCCAGGACATCGCCTTCAATCCCGGTGAAGTGGTCAGCCAGCGGGTGCTTGGCCAGCTGCTGGCCAGCCAGTTCGACGGGCTGATCACCGTCGATCCGCACCTGCACCGCGTCGCTACCCTGCAGGAAGCCGTGCCTCTGGAAGATGCCGTGACACTGTGCGCGGCACCGGCGCTGGCACGGCTAATCGCCGAGCGGCATCCCGATGCCCTGCTGATCGGCCCGGATGCCGAGGCGCTGCAGTGGATCGAAGCTGCCGCCGTCGAACATGGCTTCGAACACGGCGTGTGCAACAAGGTGCGCCACGGCGATCGCCAGGTCGACATCGCACTGCCGGCGCTGGAGTTTGCCGGGCGCCATGTAGTGCTGCTCGATGACGTCGCCAGTTCCGGCCGCACCCTCGCCAATGCCGCGGAGAAACTGCTGGCCGCTGGCGCCGCCTCGGTAGACGTCGCAGTGACCCACGCGCTGTTCGCCGATGATGCGCTGGCGGTGATCCGCGCCGCCGGGGTCGGTCAGATCTGGAGTACCGACTGCATCGCCCATGAGAGCAATGCGGTGAGCATGGCCTCGCAGCTGGCTGACGCGCTCAGGCCGCTGCTGCGCTGAGGCGATACTCAACGAGCGGCACATAGGGTGAAAAACGCGGCAGCTTCCCACTGTCTCCCTCCAGCCCGGCTCCGAGCCCCGCTAGCCTCGAGGACAAGGCGGTGCCGTTGTCCACCCTACGAGGCCCCTGCACCGGCCGGCCATCTGCGCCCCAACACCACGGCCGCCGTAGGGTGGAAAATGCGCAGCTTTTCCACCGGTACCCGGCGACCACCTCGGCGGCGGCGAACCAACCGCGTTGACAAGGCCGCTCCATTGTCCACCCTCCCCCTCATCCACCGCGCCCGGCTCGTCGGCCACGATCTGCGCTGAGTCGCCATAGCGCTTCTGGCAGCGCAGGCAGAAAAACGCCCGGCGTTTGCTGCGCCCCAGCGCCTTCGCCTTGCTGAAGGGAATCTTGCAGCGCGGACAGATATCGCGGTTGTGGGCCAGCCAATGGGCCTTGAGGGTGCCTTCGCGCTTCCACTGCAGGAACTCGAAACTGTAGGTGCGCGTTTCATGCACTAGCTCGCGCAGCTTCGCCGCCGGCAACTCGCCGATCAGCGACAGCGGATGGATGCGGATGCGAAACAGCACTTCGTTCTTGATGATGTTGCCGGAGCCGGCAAACAGCGTCTGGTCCAGCAGCGCGTCGCAGGCCAGCATCTGCGGATGCGCACGCAGCCGCTTGAGCGCCGCGCGCGGGCTCCAGGCGTCGCTCATCAGGTCCATGCTCCAGTCGTACGTCGCATCCAGCGGCCCTTCGATCAACTGCACCGAGCAGGCGTAGAAGTTCAGCTCGCCGTTGGCAAAGCCCAGGCTCAGCCGCGCTACGGCGTCCTTGCGCTCGTTGATGCGGTAGCTGCCGAACAGCAGCAGGTGGATGCGGACGGAGACGTCGTCCAGCTCGATCAGGAAATGCTTGCCCCAGCTATGGAAGCCACGCACCACCTGACCGGCCAGCCGGGACATGTCGATCTTGGCGCTGCCCTCGGCACGTTCGATGGTGCGCCCGGCGAATGCCGCGACTTCTTCACGCAGGATGACGATGGAAGGACCTTCGGGCATGGCTGCACCAGGGGCTGGGCTGTCTTGGATTTGAGACTCGCCAATCCCACGAAGGTGCGCCCACCGTTACCAATCCAGTTGCAGCGTGCTCTCGAATTCGCGCAGCGCTCCGCTCAGCGGATCGCTAAAGCGCAATCCACGCGCCAGCAGCTTCAGTGGCCGCGCGTAGTCGTCGGCCTCACGCTCGCTGCGCTCGAGCAGCTCGGGATAGAACGGGTCATTGCAGATACCGGCGCAGAGCGTGGCCATGTGCAGGCGCAGCTGGTGCTTTTTGCCGCTGATGGGGGAGAGCCCGTAGCGCCAGAGGTCGCCGCGCCGTTCGAGCACCTCGATCAGCGTTTCGCTGTTCGGCTCACCGGCGCCCTCACGCATCAGGAAGAAGGGGTCGCCCGGCACCATGCACAGGCGTCGGCGCAGGGGAAATTCGAGATGCGGCAGCGCCGGGCAGATTGCCTCGTAGCGCTTGCTGATCTCCCGCTCACGGAACAGCGCCTGGTAGGCACCTCGGCTCCCCCGGTTGGCCGAGAACAGCACCAGACCGGCGGTGAGCCGATCGATACGATGAATCGGTACCAGATCGGCGTTACCCAGCCGTTTGCTGAGCCGCGCCAGCAGGGTTTCGTTGACGTATTCGCCAGCTGGCATCACCGAGAGAAAGTGCGGCTTGTCGGCTACCACCAGATGCTCGTCGACGTGCAGGATGCGTTCTTCGAACGGCACCGGGGTCTCATTCGGCACTTCGCGAAAGTAATGAATGCGCATGCCTACCCGATAGGCCTGCGCGGCATCGATCGGCTGCATCTGCGCATCAAGCACGCGGCCGCGGGCGATGCGATCGAGCCAGGTAGCGCGACTGATCGCAGGGAAGTGCGCGCACAGGCAGTCGAGCACCGTAGGCCAATCGCCTGGCGGCAGATGCAGGGTGCTGGGGCGGGAACTGGAAGCGGACATGAATGCAGCTACACGGTAGCGACGAGGGAGGTGGATGATACCTGCTCTGTCAGTAGCTGCCTCCCGTTGCGGGAGCGCTGTGGCAAGTGGCTGCTGAGCGCAGCGCCGCCAGGGGGCAGGCGATGCGCTCAGCGAAGACGCCAGGCGAGAGGAACGCGCAGGCTCAGTCTTCCTTGTCCTTGGTCACTTCGCCGGTACGGCCATCGATCTTGAACTCGTACTTCTTGCCGTCCTGCTTCATGCCCTCGCCTTCCCAGCCATCATCATCGGCCTCGATGCCGTGCAGTTCGGTGTAGCCGGCGGCCTTGGCCTTCTCTACGGCCTGTTCGAGGCTGATCCAGTCGGCGCCGGGCTTGTCGGCGGCGAAGGTAGCACCAGAACCGAGGATGGCAACGGCGAGCGCGGCGGTCAGTGTCTTGTTGTACATCTCGTTATTCCTTCTGCGAACGGGATCAGATCGGGCCATACGGTTGGCCCTTGCCTGAATTACGAGCGCGGCGGCGGCCGCTAAGTTCAACCACAGCGCCGCCAGCCGCCGGACGTTCCCTGGCCCGATGTCGATTTCGCCCGGCGCCAATCGACTCTGTCACAGGGCCATTGCCGCGCGGCGGTGGCTCCGCGCCCGCTCCCAATCCGCGCCCCGGAGGTCTACATGGCA
>CENV01040192.1_pt1 | contig 11441 bp, 10 predicted proteins | sample 530231 | NCBI WGS metagenome assembly CENV01 (sample SAMEA2619815, study PRJEB7988) | marine metagenome | biome: marine biome (ENVO:00000447); feature: surface water layer (ENVO:00002042); material: "saline water (ENVO:00002010), including plankton (ENVO:xxxxxxxx)" | depth 5 m | reverse complement strand
CTTTTTGGTTTGGCCCTTGGCGGCGCGCCCCGAAGGGCCGCCGCAGCCGTTCCTAAAGCGTCTTGAGGTAGGTGACGATTTCGCCTGCCTGCTGCGCATTGACGCCCGGTGCCGGCATCGCGCCGCCGGGAACGACGGCATGCGGATCGACGATGTAGCGCTCGAGGTTCGCTGCGTTCCAGGTGATGTCGCTGCTCTTCATGCCCGCGCTGTAGGCGAAGCCCGAAACGGCGCCCGCCTTGCGCCCGACCACACCGGCAAGCGAGGGGCCAACCATGTTCTCACCCGGCTTGACCGAATGGCAAACGGTGCAGATCGTGAAGCTGGCGGGCGGGCCGGCAGCAGCGGCAGCCTGCGTTGGCGCTGCGGTAGAAGCCGATGCGCTCGGCGTGGGGGTCGGCGCGGTGCTCTCGGCAGGCTCGTCGCTGTCAACTTCCGCCGTATCTTCGCTCTCGCTGTCGCCTGCGTCTTCATCCCCCGCTTCGGCAGCATCCGCAGCTTCGGCCAGTTCGACCTCGTCGACCGCGCCGTTGTCGGCCGCGACCTCTTCAACTTCGGCCTCGTTAGCGCTCTCGGGCGGGCCGCCGCAGGCAGCGAGAGCAAGGACGCCAAGCGAAACCGTGGCGAGCGAAATCGAAATACGCATGGAAAGGATACCTCCGACTGTTTGGACGCACTTAGAGGGCAAGTGCCGACTTGGGCAAGAGGTCGCGCATTGACTGTGTCCGACAAGCCTCTCCTGACGACAATCTCCACAGGCGCGATGCTTTTGCGATTTCGCTTGTAACAATCTGCGCCTATCCGGGCCGGCTGTTTTGCCATGAGACCCACCGCTCACCCTCCCACGCCCGGCTGGAAAGCCGAAAGCGTCGCAACCTTCCGGCTCTCGGTGCCTCTGGTGCTGGCCAACCTGTTGCAGATGCTGACCTACGCGGTCGACGTGATCTTCATTGCCCGACTCGGGGCCGAGGAACTGGCCGCATCGTCATTGGCGGTGGCCGTCATCGGCCTGCTGCTGTGGAGCCTCTCCGGCCTGACCGGGGCGGTGGCACCGATGGCAGCGGCGGAACTGGGCGCACGCGGCCCGGCACTGCGCCCGATTCGGCGCGCGGTGCGCATGGCCTTGTGGCTGTCGATCGCCTCCGGCGCGGTGGGCAGCGTGCTGTGCGCCTTTGCCGAACCGTTCATGCTGCTGACCGGGCAAGACCCGCAGATCGCCGCGCTGGCGGGCAGCTATATGAGCCTGCTGCTGTTCTCGCTGATCCCGGCCATAGCAGGCAGCGTGCTCCGCAACTTCGTGGCGACGCTCGGCAGGCCGTTCTTTGCCACCGCGATCACCGGGCTTGGCATCTTTATCAATGCTGCCGCCAACTATGCCTTTATCTTCGGCAACTGGGGCGCGCCGGAACTCGGGCTGCAAGGCGCGGCTGTCGCCACCTTGCTCACCACCAGCCTCACCTTCGTCATCTACGTGATCGCCATCGCCCGCGACGCGCGGCTGGCACGCTACCACGTGTTCGGCTTCTTCTGGCGGGCTGACTGGAAGCGGCTGGGCGAACTGGTGCGGATCGGCACGCCGATCATGCTCACGATCATGGCCGAGGCCGGCATCTTCGGCGCAGCGGCCTTCCTCGTCGGCCTGTTCGGCGCAGCCCAACTGGCAGCCCATACACTCGCCCTGCAAATCGCCGCGCTCGCCTTTCAGGTGCCGTTCGGGATCGGGCAGGCCGCAACCATCCGCGTCGGCTATTTCCACGGCGCACGCGATGCGCTGGGCGTCACCCGCGCGGGCTGGACCGGGATTGGCATGTGCCTGGCCTTCGCGGTTCCCTCGGCGCTGGTGCTGATCGGGGCGCCGCATCTGTTGCTGCGCATCTATATTGACCCCGACCTGCCCGAAAATGCCGCGCTGGTTACGCAGGCGAGCATCTTCCTCGTGGTGGCCTCGGCGTTCCAGCTGTCCGACGGGTTGCAGGCAGTCGCAGCCGGCGCCCTGCGCGGGCTGAAAGATACGCGGGTGCCGATGTGGATCGCGATCTTCTCCTACTGGGTGCCCGGCTTCGGGCTGGCGATGGGGCTTGCCTTTACGCTCGGGCTTGAGGGCGAAGGCGTGTGGTACGGCCTTGCGCTCGGGCTCAGCGTGGCGGCGGTGCTGCTCATGTGGCGTTGGCACCGGCGCGCGGCCCTGGGGCTGGTCACTTACGCCCCGCCCGCCTGACCCCCTCAAACCTGACAGCCGCAAAATTTTTCCTGACCCAAGGTGTTGACGGTGTGCCTGCCGCCAACCATATCCGCGCCGCTGGCACTCTCGTGAGGAGAGTGCCAATCGACACATCCAACCTTTTTGGGAAAGGTCACACACATGGCATTCCGCCCCCTGCACGACCGCGTTCTGGTTCGTCGCCTCGAAGCTGAGGAAAAGACGGCCGGCGGCATCATCATCCCCGACAGCGCCAAGGAAAAGCCGAGCGAAGGCGAGATCGTCGCCGTTGGCACCGGCTCCAAGGCCGAAGACGGCAAGGTCACTCCGCTCGACGTGAAGGCGGGCGACCGCGTTCTGTTCGGCAAGTGGTCGGGCACCGAGGTCAAGCTCGACGGCGAAGACCTGCTGATCATGAAGGAAAGCGACATCATGGGCGTGATCGGCTGAGCCGAACCGTCACTGCTTTCCACCTAACCAAGATATTCCAGGAGAAACGATAATGTCAGCCAAGGACGTCAAGTTCGGCCGCGACGCGCGCGAACGCATTCTGAAGGGCGTGGACACGCTCGCCAATGCCGTAAAGGTCACGCTCGGCCCCAAGGGTCGCAACGTCGTGATCGACAAGAGCTTCGGTGCCCCGCGCATCACCAAGGACGGCGTGAGCGTCGCCAAGGAAATCGAGCTTAAGGACAAGTACGAGAACATGGGCGCGCAGATGCTGCGCGAAGTGGCCTCGAAGGCGAACGACAAGGCCGGCGACGGCACCACCACCGCCACCGTTCTGGCTCAGGCGATCGTGCGCGAAGGCATGACCGCAGTTGCCGCTGGCATGAACCCGATGGACCTCAAGCGCGGCATCGACCTCGCCGTGGCCAAGGTCGTCGCTGACCTCAAGACCCGTTCGAAGGACGTGTCGGGCAGCTCCGAAATCGCTCAGGTCGGCATCATCTCGGCCAATGGCGACAAGGAAGTCGGCGAGAAGATCGCTGAAGCCATGGACAAGGTCGGCAAGGAAGGCGTGATCACCGTGGAAGAGGCCAAGGGCCTCGAATTCGAACTCGATGTCGTCGAAGGCATGCAGTTCGACCGCGGCTACCTGTCGCCCTACTTCGTCACCAACCCGGAAAAGATGACGGTCGAACTCGAAAACCCGTACATCCTGATCCACGAGAAGAAGCTCTCGAACCTGCAGGCCATGCTGCCGGTGCTCGAAGCGACCGTTCAGTCCAGCCGTCCGCTGCTGATCATCGCCGAGGACATCGAAGGCGAGGCTCTGGCCACGCTCGTGGTCAACAAGCTGCGCGGCGGCCTCAAGGTTGCGGCCGTCAAGGCACCGGGCTTCGGCGATCGCCGCAAGGCCATGCTGCAGGACATCGCGATCCTGACCCAGGGCGAGATGATCTCCGAAGATCTCGGCATCAAGCTCGAGAACGTCGGCCTCTCGATGCTCGGCCAGGCCAAGTCGGTCACCATCGACAAGGACAACACCACCATCGTCGACGGTGCTGGTGAAGGCGATGCGATCAAGGCTCGCGTCGAGCAGATCCGCTCGCAGATCGAGAACACCACCTCGGACTACGACCGCGAGAAGCTGCAGGAACGTCTGGCCAAGCTGGCTGGCGGTGTTGCCGTGATCAAGGTTGGCGGTGCTTCGGAAGTCGAAGTGAAGGAGCGCAAGGACCGTGTGGACGATGCGCTGCACGCCACCCGCGCTGCTGTCGAAGAGGGCATCGTCCCCGGCGGCGGTACCGCGCTGCTCTATGCCACCAAGGCGCTCGAAGGCCTTTCCGGCGACAACCATGACCAGACCCGCGGTGTCGAAATCGTCCGTCAGGCGATCCTCGCTCCCGTGCGTCAGATCGCAGCCAACGCCGGTCACGATGGCGCCGTGGTTTCCGGCAACCTCCTGCGTGAGGCTGACGAGACCCAGGGCTTCAACGCTGCCACCGACACCTACGAGAACCTCGTGGCGGCCGGTGTGGTTGACCCGACCAAGGTCGTGCGCACCGCGCTGCAGGATGCAGCTTCGGTTGCCGGCCTGCTGATCACCACCGAAGCGGCGATCGCCGAACTGCCCGAAGACAAGCCCGCCGGTGGCGGCATGCCCGACATGGGCGGCATGGGTGGAATGGGCGGCATGGGCGGCATGGGCTTCTAAGCTCAGGCCACCAGCCGAACGAACACACAGGGGCCCGGCGGAGCGATCCGCCGGGCCCTTTTGCTTGGCCGCCTGCCCGCCTTGCGATAGCCTCCCCGAATGACAGGGGTCTCCACACAGGAACAACCGGCACGCGCCATCGGGCTGGCCGGTGCGGTGCTGATCAACCTTAACGGGGTGGTCGGCTCGGGCATCTTTGCCCTGCCCGCGCTGCTCTATGCCGGGGCCGGAGGCTATGCACCCCTGGTGGTGCTCGCCTATGCGCTGCTCGTGGCCGGGCCATCGCTGGTCTATGCCCGGCTGAGCACCATGCACGAGCAATCGGGCGGGCCGCAGCTCTATGTCGAACATGCCTTCGGGCCGTTCGCAGGCTTTCAGGCGGGCTGGTTCCTGCTCGGCCAGAACCTTGCCGCGCGCGCGGCCAATTTCCACGTGCTGGTGAGCTATCTCGCCGCGTTGTTTCCGCTGTTCGACGATCCCGCCATCCGGCTTGCCACCATTGCCGCGCTGATCGCGCTGTTCACCGGGCTGGCCGCGATCGGCACACGTAGCTCGATCCGGGCCTTGTGGCTGGGAACCTTGCTCAAGCTTGGCCCGATTGTGCTGATTTGCGGCGCGGGGCTGCTTGCCAACGGCATGCCCAGCACCTTCGCCCTGCCCGAGTTCGGCGAGATCGAATCCATCGCGCTGCTGCTCGCCTATGCCTATTCGGGCGGCGCGCTCTCCACGATGGTGGCGGGCGAAGTGAAGGAGGCACGGCGCACGGTCTATCGTTCGATCTTCGTCAACCTGGCGATGATCGCGCTGCTCTATGCCTTCGTGCAGTGGGCCTATATCGCCATCGACCCGCAAGCGGTGAACACCGACCGTCCGCTCGCCTCGGCGGGTGAGGCAGTGTTCGGCCCGCTCGGCGTGGCGCTGATCAGCCTGGCGGCGATCTTCTCCACCGGCACCAACCAGCTCAGCTACTTCGTCTCGATGCCGCGCCTGATCTACGGCATGGCCTCGCGCGGCCTGCTGCCCGCCCTGCTGGCGCGGGTGTCGCCGCGTTTCGGCACCCCGGCCCCGGCCATCATCGCCTATGGCTGCGTGGTCCTCGCGCTGGCACTGAGCGGAACCTTCGCCACGCTCGCCACCCATATGGTCGCACTGGAGACGCTGGTGATCATCCTCACCGTGCTGGCTCTGCCGATGCTATGGCGCGCGGGGGAAGACCGGCCACAGGGCGCAATGCTGGGCTTGTGGAGCGCGCTGGTGGTGTTCGCGCTGCTGTTCAACCTGTGGCTACTGGCGCAGGTGCCGCTGTCCTCCGCATTGCCGACCCTCGCTGTGCTGGCGGCGGGCACCGCGCTCTATTTCCTCGCCCGTCGTCGCTGAGCTTGCGCTTTGTCCGATTCGGGTTAGCCTCCGCGCCAACGACAACAAGAGGGGATACCACATGCGCAAACTTCTGTTCGCGGCGCTTGCCGCCACGGCCCTGGCCTCCTGCGGCGGAGGCGACGAGCCAGTCGCCACCGAGACGCAAGACCCGGCCCGCAAATATATGCAGGCGGTCACCGATATCTCGCGCGGCGACGACCAGCAGTATGACGCAAAGCGCAAGCCCGCTGAGCTGCTCGCCTTCGCACAGATCGACAAGGGCGAGGTCGTGGGCGACTACATCATGGGCGGCGGCTATGTGACCCGCCTGCTCGCCACCGCCGTCGGCGCCGATGGCAAGGTCTATGCCTTCCAGCCAAGCGAGTTCATCGAATTCCGCCCCGAATATGCCGAGGAGCAGGACGCCGCGATTGCGCCCTACACCAACGATCAGGGCGAACCGGTCCACGTGTTCCCCCTGCGCGGGCCGATTGCCGATCCGGGCTGGCCCGAGCCGCTCGACACCATCATCACCGTGATGAACCTGCATGACCTGTTCATTCCCGAAATGCCCGAAGGCACGGCCAAGGAAGCGATCGCCAACCTCTACGATTCGCTGAAGCCGGGCGGCACGCTGGTGGTGGTCGATCATGTCGCAGCCGATGGCGGCGGTCTCGATGCGGCGGGCAAGCTGCACCGGATGGACGAAGAAGTGGCATTGAAAGCGCTGACCGATGCTGGCTTCGTGCTGGAGGAGGAAAGCGACCTCTATGCCCGGCCCGACGATCCGCACGACGCCAATGTCTTCGACGATGTGATCCGCGGCAATACAGACCAGTTCGCCTGGCGCCTGCGCAAGCCCGAATAGGGCCGCAAGAGCCGCTCTTGCGGCCAGTGAGGGACCCCTTCGGCCTGCCGACCGTTAATGACGGGAAAGCAGACCGAAGGAGAGACCCCGATTATGAAATGTCCGCACAAGGCCCATGTCGCGCTCGTCGATGGCGAAAGGTTCCTGCTCGCCCGCAACGATGGCCAGCCGTTTGAGCCGAAGCTGAGCGTGGTGGCCACCCCCAGCCTGGAAACCACGAATTACAGCGCCGGCGTGCGCGACCAGGATGACGTTGGTCGGCGCAGCGGCAGCAGCGATCTTGAAGAGCTGGCCCATGCCGCAGCGGTGGCCGACTGGCTCAACCGGGAGGCGATCGACGGCAAACTGGGCGAGGTCATCATCATCGCCGATCCCAAGTCGCTCGGCGAAATGCGGCGGCACTACCACAAGGAATTACAGGCCTGCCTGATCGGTGAGATCGACAAGGCCATCGCTAACGAGAACCTCGAATCCGTAGCCAAGGCCATTGCGAAAGCCTGAAGCAAAGGGGCCGACAAGGGTGGTTTTGTCGGCCCCATTTACGAAATATTCATCATTCCAGCGAAATTTCGCCCCAACTCGTCGTGCCATGGGATTTGTCCCTCTCCCTGTTAAGCTATCGACAAGGCGTGGTATGGAAACTCGCTATATGACCAGAACTTTGCTGACCCGCCTGACCACTATCGCCTCGCTCGCCCTGGCCCCGCTATCAGCAGCGCAGGCCAACGATTTCGAGAATGCGTTCGATAGTGCCTTCGGCACCGAACTGCGCGCACCGCGCGAATTCAATCCTGACTATACCGATCCGCTGGCCCGACAGGTGGCCCAGCTGGCAGACGGCAGTTCAGGCCGTATCGGCGTGGCCGCGCTTGACCTTTCGACCGGGCGCGAGATTTCAGTTCTGGGCGACCAGCGCTTCCCGATGGCCTCCACCAGCAAGATCGCGATTGCCGCCACCTTCATGGAAGGCGTGGAACAGGGCAAGTGGAGCCTCACTAGCGAGTTCCCGCTCCTGTGGTCGGTCCGCTCGACCCCCTTCTCCACCACCACGGCGCCAGTGCGCAAAGGCGAGTACATGTCGGCGCGCGAGCTGATCGACCTGATGCTCACGCGCAGCTCCAACCCGGCGACCGATGCTCTGTTGGCAGCGGTCGGTGGGCCGGATGCGGTGAACGACTGGGTAAGCCGTGCAGGACTGGAAGATTTTGAGCTGACCCGCGATATCGCCACGCTCGTGCGTGACGATGGCGAGTTCGACCCCGCCCAGCACATCGACATGCGCGACAGCGCCACTCCCGAAACCATGGTGGAGCTGCTGACCGGGCTTTATCAGGGTCGGTGGCTGTCGGCGGAAAGCCGCGAAGTCATTCTCGACGCCATGGCCAGGTGCCGCACGGGTGTGCGCCGCATTCGCGGGCAGATGCCCGACGACGTGAGCGTGGCGCACAAGACCGGATCGCTCCACAACACCTCGAGCGACATCGGCATCATCACCGCGCCCGATGGCCGTTCGTACGTGGTGGCGATCTATGTCACCGGCCAGGGCTCGCGCGGCAACCGCGAGAAGCGCATCGCTTCGATCGCGCGGGCGATTTACGATGGCTATTCGGAGACTGGCCCGCAATTCGCCAACGCCTCTTACGGAAACGCAGCGAACGCCAACTGATCCACCGCCGGGGCCTGCCCCGTTTGGTGTCGTCAGCGATGTATTCAGCACAAACGAAAAGGGGCGCGACCCGCAGGTCACGCCCCTTAGCGTAAAAACGCTGAGTAGGAATTACTCTGCAGCGCTGTCCACGGCGTCAGCAGCCGAGTCGACCATTTCCATGGCGCTGTCAGCGGCCGAATCAACCATTTCCATGCCAGCGTCGGCAGCCGAATCAACAGCTTCCATGCCAGCGTCGGCATTGGCTTCAGCGTCAGCCATCGAGCTGTCGACGGTGTCGTCGGCGCTTTCCGAGCAGGCGGTCAGGGTAAGGGCAGCGCCGGCAGCGGCAGCAGCGAGGATGATCTTGCGCATAATAATAAATCCCTAAAGAAACAGAGAAATTTTGGCCAGACTGGTGCCGGGCCAGAGCAGCGAGAAGCTCGCTCTACCTGCCCCAATAAGGCCACAATCTGGGCGGCGCAAGAAGAATAAGGCGAGAATACGGCGAACCGAGCCGCTGAACCGGCCAGAAATAGGGGAATTCCGCCAATCCCGCTCCGCCTGTTGATTGCGGCTGACCAGCCGTGAGCCGCGTGCTAGCAAGCCGCCCATGGCCGACAAGCAACATCTCTATCTGGTCGATGGTTCGGCCTATATCTTCCGCGCCTATCACCGGCTCCCCCCGCTCACCAACCCCGAGGGCACGCCCGTGGGCGCGGTCTATGGCTACACCACGATGCTGTGGAAGCTGACCGACGATCTCGACAAGGCCGTGGGGCCAACGCACATGGCGGTGATCCTCGACAAGTCGAGCAAGACGTTCCGCAACGAGCTGTACGACCAGTACAAGGCCAACCGCCCGCCTCCGCCCGAAGACCTCAAGCCGCAATTCCCGCTGATCCGCGACGCCACCCGCGCCTTCTCGCTGCCCTGCATCGAGGAAGAGGGCTATGAGGCCGACGACCTGATCGCCTCCTATGCCCGCGCCGCGCAGCGTGAGGGCTGGGACGTGACCATCGTCTCGTCGGACAAGGATCTGATGCAGCTGGTGGGCGAGGAGAACGGCGCGCGCGTCGACATGCTCGACACCATGAAGGACGCACGCATCTACATCCCCGAGGTGGAAGAGAAGTTCGGCGTTGGGCCCGAGCTGGTCGGCGACGTGCTCGCGCTGATGGGCGACAGCGTCGACAACGTGCCCGGCATCTACGGCGTCGGCCCCAAGACCGCGACCAAGCTGATCGCCGAAAACGGCTCGCTGGAAGCCGCGCTTGATGCGGCGCCGGAGATGAAAAAGTCGAAGCTCAAGGAGCGGCTGCTCGAAGGGCGCGAGATGGCGATGCTCAGCCGCCAGCTGGTCGAGCTCAAGAGCGACTGCGCGCTGCCGGTGCCGCTCGACGACATGAAGCTGGGCGGCATTCCCGCTGATCCGCTGGCCGAGTTTCTGCGTCTGCACGGGTTCAACTCGCTGCTCAAGCGGCTCGGCGCGGGCACGGGCAGCCCTGACCGCCCCACCAACCTCAACCCCGCCAAGGCAGAGCGCGCAGGCGAGGCAGCATCAGCCAGCGGCAATGCGCAGGACCTGCCTGAATGGCCCGCCGTTGATCGCTCGGCCTACGAATGCGTGCAGACCATGGAGCGGCTCGACCACTGGATCGCCCGTGCCTTCGCTGCGCGCGAGGTGGCGGTGGACACCGAGACTTCGGCACTCGATTCGATGCAGGCAGACCTTGTTGGCGTCAGCCTCGCGCTGGGGCCGAACGATGCCTGTTATATCCCGCTCGCGCACGGCGGCAGCGACATGTTCGCCGAAAAGCCCGAACAGGTGGAGCTTAAGGCGGCGCTGGCCGCGCTAAAACCGCTGCTCGAAAGCGATGCCGTTCTCAAGGTCGGGCAAAACATCAAGTACGACCTCACCGTGCTCGCGCGCCACGGCATCACGGTCGCGCCGATCGACGATACCATGGTGATGAGCTTCGCCATGGACGCTGGCCGCTCGGAAGACGGGATCGGCGGCGGCCACGGCATGGACGAACTGGCCGAGCGCCACCTCGACCACACCACCATGAAGTTCAAGGACGTCTGCGGCACGGGCAAGAAGGCGATTCCCTTCGGCGAAGTCCCGCTCGACAAGGCGACCGAATATGCCGCCGAGGATGCCGACGTCACCTGGCGGCTCCACCAGATCATGCGCCACCGTCTGCCCGGCGAAGGCGCGACGCGGATCTATCAACGGGTCGACCGCCCGCTGATCAGCGTGATCGCGGGGATGGAGCGCGAAGGCATCAAGGTCGACCGCGCGGCATTGGCCAAACTGTCCGAACGCTTCGCCACCGAGATCGCGCGGATCGAGGGCGAGGTGCATGAACTTGCGGGGCAGGAATTCACCATCGGCAGCCCCAAGCAGCTGGGCGATATCCTGTTCGACAAGCTCGGCTACAAGGGCGGTCGCAAGGGCAAGAGCGGGCAATATTCGACCGATCAGGCGATTCTGGAAAAGCTCTCGGGCGAAGGGGCCGAAATCGCCGACAAGGTGCTCGAGTGGCGCCAGTTGTCGAAGCTCAAGTCCACTTACACCGACGCCTTGCAGGCCGCGATCAATCCGAACACGGGGCGGGTCCATACCAGCTACAGCCTCGTCGGCGCGCAGACCGGGCGGCTTTCCAGCACCGATCCGAACCTGCAGAACATTCCGATCCGCACCGAGATCGGGCGCGAGATTCGCAAGGCCTTCGTGGCCGACAAGGGCAACGTGCTGCTGGCGGCGGACTATTCGCAGATTGAGCTGCGCCTCGCCGCGCATATGGCTGACGTGCCCGCGCTGAAAGAGGCCTTCGCGAACGGCGAGGACATCCACGCCCGCACCGCGCAGGAGATGTACGGCGACGTCACCCGCGACACCCGCGCCGCCGCCAAGACGATCAACTTCGCGATCCTCTACGGCATCTCGCGCTGGGGCCTGGCAGGCCGCCTCAAGGTCGAGCCGGACGAGGCGCAGGCGATGATCGACCGCTATTTCCAGCGCTTCCCCGGCATCCAGCGCTATATCGCCGAAACGCTCGAGCGGGTGCGTGAGCAGCGCTATTCGGAGACGCTGTTCGGCCGCAAGACGTGGTTTCCGCGCATCAATTCGAAGAACCAGGCCGAGCGGCAGGGGTCGGAGCGCGCGGCGATCAACGCGCCGATCCAGGGCACCTGCGCCGAC
>CENV01039403.1_pt1 | contig 11502 bp, 4 predicted proteins | sample 530231 | NCBI WGS metagenome assembly CENV01 (sample SAMEA2619815, study PRJEB7988) | marine metagenome | biome: marine biome (ENVO:00000447); feature: surface water layer (ENVO:00002042); material: "saline water (ENVO:00002010), including plankton (ENVO:xxxxxxxx)" | depth 5 m | reverse complement strand
AAATCATCAGATCGAATAGCAGAGCCTGGATTGAAAAGAGCACGGATGTCATCAATTTTAGTAATCCGCTCGATCTTAACATTATCAACCGTCGGTTCATTGGGATCTGTAGGGGCGGCTGGGGATGGTGGAGCAGTGCCCGTAAATTCTACAACAGTTGGGTTAGCATCAGTGATTTGCCAAGGGTAGACGGCATCTGTCGTAAGTATCTCGTCGTATATTTTTGTAGTTACGTTCCAAAAGTAAACGTGTATTTCAGATTTAAAAATGTACGGGAAGTTAAAAGAAAATTGTGTCTTTGTCCCGTTTCCGGCTTGAATTGTTTGTACGTCAGTGCACGCCATGTTGTTTAATAACGAATAGTTGTAATTGGCATAATGCCTTGTTCGGCACGTTGGTCATTCATCTTCTTAAGCATAATACGTTGCTCAATAGCATTACGCATTTCTGGCTCAAGATTATTAAAAGCAAACTCTTCTGCTGTTTTCTGTGCGTCACGGATCATCATATGGATCTGATCGTACTTGCCAATAGGTACCTCTTCGGAACCGACAAATTGACGACGCATTGTTTTCAGCTCTTTAATAGTATTACGGGCTTCAGCAGTCTTTGCGATTCTGCCTAACTCTTCTCTAAAGATGCCCATGCTACCCATTTCACGGTTCAGTGCGTTACGCTCACCTGCTGTAAGGTCAACACCATTACGTTTCTTAAATGCAGTAGACACGTCATACTCAATATCATACAAAAACTTTTCTTCTTTAGTCATTGCCGGATGGATTTTCAAAGGAGAGTAAGCATTGTAGACACGTTGCAGGAAGCTGTATTTGTTAGGGGCTTCACCGCTGACAGGGCTAACAATAGTAGGCAGTCTATTGGTCTCATCAATTAGACCAACTGCTCGGTTGCGGTCAGCCAAGATTTCAACAATATCATTGTTTAGATCTTTTAAACCACCGTCAAGGATTTTACCGAGTTCATTACGAGCACCGGCAAGGGGACCAAGAGAGTTGATTTGACCTGCAGCCCAACGGTTAGCAGCAAACTCATTACCGCTTACAACTTCTACCAAAGGACGAAGAGCAGACAAACCAGCATTATCAGTCAGGGCTGCTGCCAAAACAAAGCTAGCTTTTTCAAAGAAGTTTTGTGTCGCGGCTTCACCCAGCATGTCAAAATTATCAGCAATGTTAGCGACCATTGCAACCCAGTTACTCAAACCAGGACCAAGCAGTTCGTTGTACTCAAATCGTGTACCGTCGGGTCCAATGACTGAACGTGGTTTAAAGCTGCTGTTCTTCATCCTTGCAGTGTTTAGCTGTCGGTCAACAGAACCATCACCAGTAACACTAAACAAACCATCACCAAACAGTTTGTCCTTAATCACACTACCAACGACAAGGGATGTAAAGAAAGTACCAATAGCCTTACGACCAAGAGTACGGTTCTTCAAATCAATCAAAGCGTTGGTCTTTGCAATTTCATCCATTTGGTCTATTCTAAAACCACGGGTGCTAAGGATACGGTCCATAGACTCCGGGTTTTCCATAAACGTTTGAACAGACGTATACGCCAATTCATTAACGTCTTTTTGGAAAGAACGGAGAGGTGCTGGGATATAATCGTCAGCAACCCTAACCATATTCATCATCGTTGTCGGGAACGTGAGGAATGGTGTCAGTCCAGGGAGAGTTTGCAGAAGACCATCAACTTTCTTGCTAAGTCCAGTATCAAGGTTAAGTGCAATATCAGCATTACTATATTTAACAGCTTTATCTGTAATAATACCGCTTGCATCAAACATGCTGTTGTATTCAGCTGTAGCTAGTTCTTTAATCCTAGCAGGAGTTGCTGCTTCACCAAGGCGTTCTAGTTCGTCCATAGCACGGAAGCGTGCTTGAGCGTTAGCCAAGGTAGCACCAGTCCAGGCGTCAAAACCTGTAAACAAGTTAGGTACAAGACGGAACACAGGGTCAGCTGCCATAGCTTGCATATCCTCGTATTGTTGTACAAGGAACTTAAACCCATGTCTACCTTGAGCTGCCTCTTGTTCAGCAATATAACGGTATTGATTGATCTTTTCTTCTTGTTTAATAACAAGGTCCAGACGAGATTGACCTTTAACAGAGTTAGGATTCTGAGATGCTTTTAGGAACATCTGACCAGCATAAGGTAATGCCTTTTTCTGTGTGTCGAAGATAGCGCTGTAAGCCATCCAACCGCGTTGTAAAGCCTTCAGGTCACCACGTGCCATAGCACCACCAAAGTATGCAACAGGTTCTGCTACGAGGCCGCTGAGGTTACCATAGAGTGCTCTAGCAGCTGTACCTGGTGCAGACAGAAGACTGTTAAAATAATTAGACCTTACAGCTTGTGCAATGATGTTAGGTTGCTCAGGGTTAGGATCGTAGATAGGACGGAAGTTAGTAAAGCTATTGAGGATGTCCTCGTTCATCTTAGCGATGGTGTTAATACGACCATCACTCAATTCATACAACTCAAGGAACGAATCTAGGATGTCAGGACGATTTTCCTGCAAGTACATCCAGCTCTCAGTAAACTTCTCACTATCAGTTTGAATCTGACGAAGTGCAACAGGATAACCTTCTTTAATATCGTTAGCAATCTGCTCAGGAGTTTTAAACAAGTTTTTAGCACGCTCACCTAGAGCAGCAAGTCCTTTCTTTTGAGTAGTAAAGTAACGAGTAGAACCAACCAGTTGTTGTAGGAAGTTAATTTTATCTAGGATCTGTTCTTGAGCATTCTCGATAGCAATAGAACCACGATTCAAACGCATACCTTCAGCAAGGTCTGCAATTTGACCAGCCATAGACGTTGCAGTATATGCCTGAGCACGAGCAACATCCATACCTTTGTATTCTTTTACAAGACTATTGATAGAGCTAAGTGCATCAGTATAACCATCTTGAGTCAGCACTTCAACACCAGCTTCGTTTTTAACGATCTGAGGGTCAAGCATCCGACGCATGTCGTCAATAGTTGCAGACGGATCGAACAGTTCTAGAACAAGATTATCACCAGCAGCAGCTACTTCATCTGAAGTTACAGTAAAGTCATCAGCAACCATACCAACACGGTCAGCTTCTTTGAGCTGTTGTGTAAGACCAATAGTAATCTCTTCTACACCACCAGGAGTTTCTGCACCATACTTAAGAGCAGGATCACTGATAAAGTTACCAAGACGACCGTAAACAGTGCCTTTGTTGCCTTGAATACGTGCAGCATCAATACTAGCACCGACAATACCAAAGTCGTCTACAGTACGAAGACCGGTCTCACGGAACTCATACAGGTCATGAACACCCTTAAGAGGAATGTTAGGGTCAGTTGCCTTGCTTTCGTTATAATAACCAAGCTCATCCAGTGCTTCATCTTGCTTAGCCTGATATTGAAGCAAAGCTTCCTCAGGCACCTCACTGGTAGGTTTAGGTTTGTTAGAAGCTAGATACTTAACAGCTTGATCTGACTCACCAACAATAACAGGTGGTTTACGGAAAACATCTTTTACTTCAGAAATAGCATTACTAAATTTACCAGCAAATCCAACCAAAGGAATTATAAATCCAAGGGCTAGGTCTTCGTTAATACTTTTCTGCCGTTTGATGTCAGGGCTATCACCATCAAGCGTAGCCCAACTATCTGGAATAAAATCGTATTGAGGTGGCAACGCTTTTTTAACCATACCAGCAAGGTTATCACCTTCCTCGTATTCAGAGCTAACAGCACCAACCGCAACGGATGCACCAGCTTCGACACCACGTGCACCGACAAATTTCATAAAGGCTGTGTTACCCAATGGGTTACCTACATTTGCCTGTGCAGCTCTGCCTGCTTGCATACCAGCACCTTGCAAAAGCACAGTGGGCATCACAACAGAAGAGATGGTACGAGTAGCTTGTGCTACTTCATCTTCATATTTTGTAGCTTTAGGGATCTTAGGAATTTCTAGGTCCCGCATAATAAGACCAAGTGCGCTATTCAAAGCATCCACACCAAAGTCGATAAGACCTTGACCTGGTGCACTCATACGTTCTTGTACTTGCTGAGTGGTCTCTCCAATAGGTTGTCCAAAATAGCTTAACCCTTGGAAAAGTCCTGGTTTTGATTGTGGTTGCTCGCCCGTAGGCTGAGGCTCAGGTTCAACTTGTGGTGCAGGTTGCGCTGCCATAGCAGCTTGTGTGGCTTGCTGCTCAAGCGCCGTTGGCTCCTCTTGAGGGGCTTCCAATCTCTGCTGGATCTCTTCGATCTGTTCATTAGAGAGTTGGGCTTGGCGCTCTTGCTCATCCAACACAAAATCCTCACCTAAGTTAGAGTATTCTGAGGGATCGTTCATTGTTAATTAATTAAAAACCGAATCGTTTAATTGCTACTGGTCTGTGTTCTTTAAACATTCTTTCAACACCACTACGTGCTGAAGTACCGAAAGAGTCTCTAGCATCCCGGTTTGCCATAGGATTACCAGCTAATACTGTAGTGTACAAATCTTCTAAGGTAGCACCTTGTGTGCTCATACCTACTTTAGCAAACCTATCTTTAAAATAACTCACCACAGGTCCAAGTAGCTGTTCTTCAAAAGTCATACCAGGGACTACACCGTAGGCTTGGCGTTCAGGTATTCCAAATTGGATAAGACCTTGGTAATTACCACCTTGCCCACCGACCACACCTGGGTCATATGTACCGCCAGTTTCAAATCCAATAATGGTAGCCAGGTCGATAGGATCGACACCAAGTTCAGCGGCAGCAGTTTCTAATGCTTGACGTTGGCTAGAAAAATCACCGCCCATGCTAGAACGCCTTGGCAGGTTACCTTTCATTGCTCTACCACCACGATTGATTTGAGCAGGTGTATCAGATAAGAACAACTTACGCATTGCAGGTGGTGCACTGTCAATCAACATAGAAGCAGGTGATGGTGCAAGCAATGGTTTATTGACACCAGTCGCAGCATTGTTTGCCAGACGCTGTGCGTTGTAAACCTCACTTGGTTTAAGATTAAGGGCGTCTGCTACTTGGAGAATACCAGCAGGGTACCGAGTAACACCCACTAAAGATGATGCATAAGCAGCATCCATTTGGTCGGAATTAGCCAGTGCAAAAGGTTTGTCTGCAACACCTGCTCCATCGTTAAGCATCTGCTTATTGATGTAGGTAGTCATTTCTGCTAACTCGCGGTCAGAAGTTTGAATATTAGGAAAGATTAACCTGTTATTCTGACCGCTTTCGGAAAAAAAGGGGCTTGACTTATCGCCATTAGCAGCAGCATCAACCATTCGATTGACGTTTTCGAGTGCCTTAAGAGGATCATTGGTGAGTTTAAGTTCTTTGAGATATTCAGATTCAAGACGAGCTTGTACTAAAAATGTTGTAGCACTGCCTTGTTCTTCATTAGGATCAATTTTAGTAAGCTTTCGAGCAGTAGCTTTCAAACCCTTTTTAATACCTAATGCTTCAGAACCATACCGGTTCAGCTGTTGTTCTTCATAAGCTTGTATAGCTTTCTTTTGCAGCGTTGGGTCTTGAATACTATTTACAAAAGGTAAATCAAGAATACCAAACCTTTGACGCTCTTCAAACGTAGCTTGGACTTCTGCTTTGTTTTTTGCAAACGCTGCAGTTTCAATATTCTTAATTGCCTGTGGGACTGGCATCCCCTTGTCAAGGTAACGTTTTCGAACCAGTAGAGACGCTTGAGTAGCGTTCTGATCGTATGCCTCCTGAATAGAAGGTAGACTACTTCTAACCCAAGCTTTATCTTCCTCTTCTGCTAATTGACGTTCTATACGAAGACCTGTTGCAATAGCTTTATTACGTGCTTCAAGACCAGCCTCCCAACGGTTTGACCAGTTTTCGTACCAAACCTTACCGTCAATCTTTACCTTTTTAAGTTGGTCTAGATCAATACTAGGGTCACCAACCAGCTGTTGTAAACTATCGTGAGCTGCTTTTAGACCAAAGGCACCTCTTGTAACATGAAAGCCTTGTGCAAACCCTTCAAAAGTATTTGTACGGTAGTTTGCTGCAACCTTTTGCCGCAGCTCTTCTTCTTTATCCTCTATGTTTCTTGTGCGAGTTTGGTTATCAATTGCATCATTATATTTACGAATAGCGGCCAAACCTTTACGAACTTGGAGTGGTTCTGTAATATTTAAGAACTTTAAGACATCCCTTTCGGTTTGTCTTTGCAGGTCGCTAACTAGATTTACATCACGTGAAGCCTGCAATCCAGTGTACTGTACACCAGTAGAGGATGTATATGTTGTCTCAGAGTCTGTCAGGCGTGATTGCAATGTATCACCATACAGCTGTCGAGACAATTCATTCATCGCCCCTTGAGCAGCATAACCAGTCAAACCTGGAATACCTACCAGATTTTTAATGGTTTCAAGTCGGTCTACACCTGCTTCAGCATCATTAGCAGCAATCTCACCTGTCATCATGATAGTTCCATCCACACGTGCATTTTCAGCACGGATGAATTCCTCAAGACGTTGGGGGTCAAGAGCTTGTACTGAAAGCCTTCCGATCTCAGTTTGATCTTCGATCATCTGCTTTGTACGCCTAGCAGCTTCTTTACCTAGAGTATCGCTGAAATCGACTAAACTTTCAATAATTGTTTGTGCTGCAAGTGAGTCTGTTTGAGCTTGTTTTTGTTCACCTTGAATATCAGCAAGGATTTGATTCTGCCGATTCTGGAGGTTTTGTAGTTGAATTGCGTTATTTTCTTTGGTAATACGCTCTGTATATGCAGCATCGGACTCCATTGCTCGTAGGTTAATTTCTGCCTGTTTAGCTTCTGCTGCACGGGTTTCTCGCAGTCCTTGGACAATCCGGCTGCTTTCTTCACGCATCCGGGAGATACCCTCTGTACTTAATTTATTTGGATTAAACCCCTCGCGGCGAGCAGAGGGTCTGTATTGGATACGTGCCATAGATTAGTAGATGTTTCTAGGGATATTTGATATTGGTGCTTCAGATCCGGTTCCTTAGTTACCGCCGCCAGGTGAATAGTCAATCGACGATAAGGTACCTGCTGCACTGGCTATACCAGAAACAAGCGGTGCCCATACGCTTTGTTGTTGAGGTGGCGGGACATAACCAGGAATAGCTTTCTGACGTTCGACAAAGATACGTTCAGGAGGAAGTTCAGGTCCGGGAGTATAAGAAATACGTTCAGGAAACAACATCATACCTGCTCGGGTATTTAGGTCTGCAGTAGCTCGATCAAGACGAATCTTCTCAATATTACGTTGAGTTGCATCGATATTGCTCCGCATGTTTTCCCGCATAACATCGAGATTAAACTTAGTCTCTTGCTTAGCATTCCGGATCGTATTATCAATACGTTGGAGATTGATGCCGATACCTTCTTTTTCAAGGTTAAGGCTTGTATTAAGTTCTGCCAATTGAATAGCAGCTTTCTTAGCATTACCAGAAAGTTCAGATTCAAGACCCATCAAACCACGTTGCATTTTAGCCAAACTAGCTTGCTGTGCTTTAGAAGCACTTTTACCAGCTTGTGCAGCAGCTTGAATAGCACCTTGCTCAACCAAACCTTCTACAAGTTGTGTTTCTTTGGCAAGGTTATTTTGCTCCATCAAAGTATTTATAGTATTGGCAAAACTAATACGACCAAAATCTCTACGGTTTTTAATACCTGCTAGCTGGTTAAACTGCTCAGACTTGCTAAGATTTGCTTCAGCAAAAGTCTGCTGCAGCTCATCGAACATAGTTCTACGTTGAAACTGTTGTTGAATAAAAGCTTCACGTAGTGCATCCTGTTCTGATTGAAGAGCCTGCTGTTCATTTATTGAATTCAGATCAAGCTGCTGACCTGAAATGGTGAGACTTTTTTGAAACTGCTTTAGAGATTGCAGATAATTGTAGTCTTGCATTTCTGCACCACGTTGCCAATCTTTAAGTTGGACATCGTAGTTAAAATCACGCATTGCATAGTAGTTAGCGCGATCAGCTTCATCTAACTTTTTGTTATGCTTGTTTGTAAGTTCAGCAGTTTCTTTAGCAAACTTTTTCTGTTTTTTATTCGCTTTCTTGGCGGAAGCGTTTCTCTTTGCTGCATCCTTGGAAGCCATGATGCCGCCAGTAATTGAGGCGGCGGCGCTAATACCTGCAAAAGTTGCTGCTACTACCATAATTAAGCCCTCCTATAGAATCGTGGAGAGTAAACACCTTCCCACATCATTGACACTAACGATACAGGGTATGGAAAATCACTTGTCACTTTTAATTCAAAATTAGTATTACGTTGATGGATGGGTACGATAAACTGACGTTCAGGTTTTACTGGATTAGTGTCAGCAGCATAACGATCACCATCAGTTGTATGCTCTACATTTTTCCACTCATTAGATCCGTCAGCTTTCACTTTAAATTCAACAGCACCAGTTCTACCAACAGAGAATTTAACCCTTGAAATAGTCAAAGTAGCAGTAAAATCAGTTATAGCAGGTTTAGGTCGATAGTAAAATTTAGGTAGTGTTACTTCAAAATCATAACCATAACCTACAATAATACCATCAGCATAGCTGCTAAAATTACCTTTAACTTCAAAGTAACGGTAACCTGTACCAGATTCAGTACGCTCTTCTGCTGTAGCATAATAGCCAGCATCAGCATCAATTGCTGAAGTTGTGCCTACGTCTGCTGTAGGAACACCTAGAAGCATAATAGCCTCCTTTTCATCAATTGGTGTATATGGTACGTAGATCTTTGTAAGATCATTGGTAGAATCATACACTACAGCATCAACTCCTCCAGCGGGGCTGACAGGTCGTGTAGCCATATCTAGGCATGAATTGCCTGTCATGCTATTTGAAGTCGCAATAACATCTCCTGTAGGGATTTGGTCAAGTACAACCTTACCAAGCGTGTACTCGTCTTCATGTTGAGATACAATGACAACATCGTCATCAATAATATCTACAGCTTGAATAGTAGTAGGTATTTCCCATTTAACCCATGCCTGGAAAAGATCTTCTTCACCATTATTATAATACCTATAAATGTAGAGATAAGATGAATCTCTATCTCCCAACATAATTACAGAGTTCTGCGGACTAACGGATAGAGTGTCAACAGTGTCTGGAATCCATTCAAGAACAACTTTGCTAATATCAACTACAGTAGGGCTTTGTTCGATGTCCCTAAGCTGCATGGTAAGTAACTTAGAGTAACCAGGAACAGTGTTTAAGAAAGCTGCTGTTGTACCTACATCTACAGGAGAAATATTTGGATCCATTTCATAATTAGAAAGGGTTCTAATAACAGCAGTTTTTGGTGTCAACGTAGTGGTACTAGAAGAATATACTTGAAACTGTTGACGAGCACTAAACAGCAAAAGACCTTGTGGAGAAGGTAGGACATCAGTCAAGACAACAGGTCTGACACTAGATACGTTAAGGTCGATAGGATCTGAATCAACTTGAGTCAGTCCAGATTTAACAAAGAAGTTGAAAGAATCATTGGCAGTACCAAAGAATACATTATCTTCTGATAGAACACCAAATCTATTGTTGTAGAAAAATGTTGCTGAAAGCTTGTCACCAATAAAAGATGGGATAGGGCTGCTGTTGTCATCACCAGTTTCTCGGGCTTTCCAACTAACAGGTCCAAAGGTAAATGTAGTAGCACCTGTATTTTCTAACTGATAAGGCATTGTGGATGCATCTAAACCCGGTGACACATCACGTGCACGAGTTTCCTGCCAATAACCACGGCCATAATTAGTTGACATGTTAAGTGTTACAAATTCAACGTAGTAGTCATCCTCAGCAGAGTTAGTATTAACAACCTTTACTGTGTGACCGTTGAAAGATTCTTGAGGTAGTTTATCGGCTGAATCTACTTCATCTTCAAATACTTCTAGTGCAACATTACTAAGACCACCCCTAGCATCAATATCAAAAGGCAAGGGTGTACCGCCAGGTGTACTATAATCAGTTACTACTCCATTAGCTTCATTTGTTCTGCGGATGTTAATGCTATTATTATAACCTTCAATGTACCACCTACCATCAAAATCAGTATCGCCTCCTGCTTGCTGGACATTGATAAGGTTTACAATACCATCGATAAGATGATGAGTATTCTGAATTTCTGATGATGGAGTTGTTTTGTACAACAGCATATCATCAAAAGTTGTGTTATTTTGAGCTGTTACTGTAGCTACATCGCCCTGAATTGTGACAGTAAACTCATCGTCTTCTTGCAATGAAAGTAGCTTTAGTGTAGCTTGTGATTTTGCAACAAACGTGTTGTCTGCTTGCATTGCAGTTGTAACAGTCTTGTTAGTGATAACTGTTACATCTTGTACACTACGAAAGTGATAATCAGATTGTTGAGTACCAGTCAGATATGAAGCACCATTATTGGTTACGGTACAGAAGGTGCCATCATCTTTAGTCCACACATAAATGTTAGAACCTTTAATAGCACCAACATAAGATCCAGCTTCATCTCGGTCAATAAAAAACCAAGATGCACCAGATAGCTCTGCTTTAGTAAATGCAGTACCGTTTGCCTTTTTAAGAACTTCAATATGTTCCATCCCAGGTCTTTTCAGCAGACCATAGGTAGGATCAGGGTACCCATTCTCGCACTCAGTAACCTGATTAATTAATTTTTTATCATCATTCTGGCGGGATACACCGCCAAGAAAGTTAGGAGTTGTCTGAGTTACTGCGGGCATTAGCGTTGTAGGGTATGGAATGGCTTATATGGTTGGTAAAAGTTACCATGACTAGGTGATCCAAAGAAAGTATAGTCACCTTGGTTACACTCATACTCCAAAGCTTGAGAGCGTGTAATCGACTCTTTTTGCTGTAAAATTTGATATTGATTAGTATCACCAATAATACGGCTAGACACAATAGCTGCAGCTCGTGCAACAATGTATGCCTGGATTGGTGCAGGGATATATTCCCACTCAAAATACCATAAAATATCTACATAGACAGTCTCTGCTGTCCACTTATAACTGTGTGCCCTTCTGTCGTAAAGCTTACCTCCACGAAGAACAGCATCCTTTTCAAGGTTCTCAGGGTAACCTGCATTCAGGTCCATCTGTAGAATATCTTCTGCAACCTTGATTTCATTATTAGAATCAGGTGTAATTTTATAATCAAATTCAGTATTATATTTCCATCCTTCAGCCTGTACTTCACGTGACACTTCTCTCAGGGTGTTGAGTGCAATCGCAACGTCCGGGTTGGTTTGAGTTTCAACTCTAGTTGTAACTTTGTTTTGTGTCAGTGTTTGGCTAGCAATGGTCTGTGAAATATTGATTGTATAATTATACGTCACAGGGGTCGTAGCTTGCTGTACACCGGCAACAGCAATGGAGGTACCAGTAGCCACACCAACACCACTAATATAAGTACCAACAGGAATGTTAGCAGTTTCAGTGGTTAGAGTAGTACCAGAAATAGAACCGATAAAACGGTCCACCTCATTAATAACAAT
>CENV01051680.1_pt1 | contig 11546 bp, 12 predicted proteins | sample 530231 | NCBI WGS metagenome assembly CENV01 (sample SAMEA2619815, study PRJEB7988) | marine metagenome | biome: marine biome (ENVO:00000447); feature: surface water layer (ENVO:00002042); material: "saline water (ENVO:00002010), including plankton (ENVO:xxxxxxxx)" | depth 5 m | reverse complement strand
CCGGCGGCAAGGGGGCAAGACGTTCACATGCCGGTGAAATCGGCCTAAAATCGCCCGGCCAGCCGCTTTATCAGCTTCGTTTCCCCAAAACGCCGCGCCCCAGTTTCTCCAGCGCTTCGCGCAGTCCATCGTCCTCGATGGTGCCCGTTTGCGCCTTTATGCTGTCAATGGCAGCGCGGGGCAACGTCTTTGGAGGCTCGGAGCGTTTGGTTTCGGCCACCAACGGCATGGGCGAGAGGCGAACCGAGCCAACGATCAGATAGCCGAAATAGCGGTTTATGGCAGCGGCGATGGCCTGCCCTTCATGGGTCAGCGCCAATCCGTGGCCTTCAAGACACCGCAAATGCAATATCGCCCCTTCGGGATCGGGACGGTCGCGGCGCGGCCACACCAGCTTGTCGGGCATGGAAATCTTGTCCCAGGGCGGTGGCGCAATGGTTTGCCAATGGGCGATCAGATCGCGCCCCGCAAATCCGCGCTTTTTCAGCGCCGGATCGAGTGTCTTGCCGATCATGTCGCCCAGTTGCACCGTGCGGTTGCTGCGCTTTGGCGGTGGAGATTTGCTGGCCATGCTTGCGCCAATGTCCTTTGGCTCTGTAGGTGTTCCATTATGGCCCAGACCGCTTCCACGCAACACTCCGAAATTGCCGCCATCGATGCAGGCGCCGTACTTGACTGGTACGATCGGCATGCGCGCGATCTTCCCTGGCGTGTCTCGCCCGCCGATCGGGCTAGGGGAATAAGGCCCAACCCTTACTTCGTCTGGCTGAGCGAAATCATGCTCCAGCAAACAACCATCGCCGCTGTGCGCAAATATTTCGCGGCTTTCACGAGCCTCTGGCCCACAGTCGAGAACCTCGCCGCCGCTCCGCTCGATGATGTGCTCGTGCAATGGGCCGGGCTGGGCTATTATGCCCGCGCACGCAATCTTCATGCCTGCGCCGTTGCCGTCGTCGACCAGCATGGCGGCGTGTTTCCCTCGACCGCCGCCGCCCTGCGCGATCTGCCCGGCATCGGCGATTACACCAGCGCCGCCATCGCCGCCATCTGCCATGACGAAGTCGTCGCGGTGGTGGATGGCAATGTCGATCGCGTGGTCGCCCGCTATGTCGCCCTTCCCAGCCCCGTGCGTGAGGAAAAACCTCTGGTGCGCGCCACGGTGCAGCAGGCGGTGCCCAAGCGGGCGGGCGATTTTGCCCAGGCCATGATGGATCTGGGCGCCACCATCTGCGCCCCGCGCCGCGCAAATTGCCTTTTGTGTCCACTTGAACCAGCCTGCCTTGGGACAAAAACCGGAGATCCTCTGGCTTTCCCGGTGCCGCCGGCAAAAGTCGAAAAGCCCCATCGGCACGGCCATGCTTTCGTTATCCGCCATCCCGAGGGCAAGGTTTTTCTGCGCCAGCGCGGGCCAAAGGGCATGCTCGCCAAAATGACCGAAACGCCCGGCAGCCCGTGGAGCGATACCGAAACCGCCGCCACCTTTCCCTTTGCCGGAGATTGGCGCGCCGCTGGAGAGGTCAACCACACCTTTACTCATTTCCACCTGACACTGACCGTCTGGTCGGTCACCGCCGACACCCCCCTCGATGAGGGCTGGTGGGCCGAGGAGACGATGCTGGACCGCGAAGCCTTGCCCAGCCTGTTCCGCAAGGTGCTTAAGACTTCGGGCCTTGAATAGCGGCACCCGCAGTGGTGCGCGCCGTGAGACAGAAAAAACCAAAAAAAGCCCCCGGCAAAACCGGGGGCCAGAATGCCTGACTGATTGGAGGTCGAAATCAGGCAGAAAGCTTGTCGAGCGAAGCGCGTATGCGCTCACGAAGCGTATCGAGGGGCGCCAGTTTGCTACCATCCTCATAGTGCCAGAAGGTCCAGCCGTTGCAGGCTTCAAAGCCCTGAACGAGAGCGCCGACCCTGTGGATTGACCCACTCTTGTCGTCGCTGACCAGTGAACCGTCGACACGAACCACTGCACTATAACGCCTTGCGGCGTCGAAAAGTTTCGTGCCCGGCGCGATCAATCCCTGTTCAATCAGCGAACCGAACGGAATGCGCGGCGCAGAGCGCTTGGGCACAGTGGTTTCAATGGCATTCAAATCGTGCGGTTTGATGGCGGCAATGCGTTTCAAAGCTGCATTTATATAGGCGTTTTCGCGTTCGATGCCGATGAAGTGCCGCCCCAGTTTCTTGGCCACGGCACCCGTCGTGCCCGTGCCGAAAAACGGATCGAGCACCACATCGCCCGGCTTGGTCGTGGCCATCAGCACGCGATAGAGCAACGCTTCGGGTTTTTGGGTCGGATGAACCTTTTCGTCATTGGCATCCTTGAGCCGCTCGCTGCCCGTACAGATGGGAAACAGCCAGTCGGACCGCATCTGCGTATCGTCATTGGAGAGTTTGAGCGCCTCATAATTGAAGGTCGGGCGGCTCTTCTGGCTGCGCGATGCCCAGATCAGCGTTTCATGCGCGTTGGTAAACCGCGTGCCGCGGAAATTGGGCATCGGGTTGGCCTTGCGCCATACCACGTCGTTGAGCATCCAGAAGCCCAGATCCTGCAGCGCTGCGCCCACCCGAAAAATATTGTGGTACGAGCCGATCACCCAGATCGCGCCATTGGGTTTCAAAATCCGGCGGGCCGCCGCCATCCAGGCCCGGGTGAAGGCGTCGTAATGAGCAAAGCTCTCGAACTTGTCCCATTCGTCGTCGACAGCATCGACCTTGGACTGGTCGGGGCGGGTCAGGCCCTCTTCGAGCTGCAGATTATAGGGGGGGTCGGCAAAGATCAGGTCCACCGAGGCTTCGGGAAGCGCATTCATGTGCGCGATGCTGTCACCAACCAGGATCGTGTCGATGGGGAGGTGGCTTTCTTCAAGCCCCGGCGCGCGTTTCCGCGCCGCTGAACCTGTACGCAACATACTGATAACCCTAACGCAAAACTAACACGCCATTTCTACAGCGTTGGGGTTAAGCGGCGCCTAAATGTTAGGGTTAACTTGGGGTTAAGGCCAATCAGCGCCGCGCCGCGAGCACCGGCGCAAAGCTCATCCGATGCATCTCGCAAGGGCCGTGCGTGGCCAGCGCCTCAAGGTGCAGCGCGGTGCCATAGCCCTTGTGCTGGCCGAAGCGGTAGTGCGGGAGCCCGCTATCCATGATCTGGCACATCCGGTCGCGTACGACTTTGGCAATGATCGACGCTGCCGCAATCGAGAGCGATTTTCCGTCACCGCCGATCACGAACTGTCCCGTGCACGAAAGGCCTTCTGGCACGTCGCGACCGTCGATCAGCGCCAGGTTGGGCCGGACGGGCAGGGCATCGAGCGCTCGGCACATGGCCCATAGGGTGGCGCCGCGAATGTTGAGCCTGTCGATCACCTCGACCGGTGCCGCGCAGAAACCCACCTGCGATGTCGCCACGATCTGGGCAAACAGCGCTTCGCGCCTGTCTTCGGTGAGTTTTTTGGAATCATTGAGCCCTTGAGGGATCGCCTCCGGATCGAGAATGACAGCGGCAGCGACGACCGGTCCCGCCAGTGGCCCGCGCCCGGCCTCGTCGATCCCGGCGACCGTCGCATGGCCTTCGGCCAGCGCAGCGGCTTCCAGCGCATAGCTGGGCGCCTCGACGACGATTGTTTTCGAATCACTTTTGGGCATGGTTCGAACCAACCCGATTTTCGCGGCCCGATAAAGCCCTTTCACTCGGCGCGGGTCGTCACCCATTGGCGCCGCCAGTCCGGCGCTGCGAAGGGTTCAGGCCAGTATTCGGTGATCCTTACGATCCGGTCGTCGGCGCATTCGAAAATCGAGACGGCGAAGGCTTTTGCGGTGCCATCGGAAACCTCGGTCTCGGTGATCGCATGCCCACCCGCGCCAATCACCCGCTTGACCTTGAAACTCCATTTTCCATGAGACGGGTAGGTTTCGTTGATCGCAACAAAATCGTCCGCTGAGCCGATCACTTCACCCGACTGCGGCCAGATGATTTCGATATTGCCGGCAAACAGCCCGGCGGCGAGCGCCCATTGGTTGGTGCCCATCCGCCACCAGAATTCCTGTGCCAGCGTTGCCGCGTCTGTCACCCGTTCTCTCCTCGCTCACCTGAAAACGCAGGACATTCCACTCCATAACACTTCGATTTTGGCCTTGGTTCCCGGCCCGTCCGCAATGCCGAACAGGTTTTCGCCGCCAAACTCATGGCCCAGCGTCGATTCAAACGTCTCCACGGGCCCCGCCACCGCCTCGATACCGATCACCGGTGCGCCGATGGTCAGGCCGTTGGCAAAACTGGCCGAACTTTCGGCCGACGCCGACCAGCCGACAAACGTCTCGTCCTGAAAATGGAGGGTCACGCCATTGCCGAACCGCGCGAAATCGATCGGGCCGGCACCGCACTCTTCCATCCGTCCCTGCTCAAGAGCCCCGCCCCACAGTTTTATGGCCGATTTCACCGTGTCGGTCCGGCTGGTCACATCCATCCCGATATGAACGGAGTCATAGGCCGTTTCCGCATCCAGCCCGCCGGGCGCCAGATAGAGAGTCGGGCTCTCCTGTGCCCACCCCACCCCCATCGGCATGGCCAACACAACCATCCACGCCAGTCGCCTTCCAGCCATTTCCGATGATCCTTTACTCGGGATCGTTCGATCCTATCAGAACAGGCTCAGTTGCGCTGTCTCCTTTTGCGGGTGCGCAAAAAGGTCGGTTCGCAACGGCATTGAATCCTCCTCCAACCCGAGCCGGGCAGCGGCCTTTTCAAACCGTTGCTGCATCAACACGGCATAAGGCCCCTCGCCGGTAAAGCGCGACCCGAACCTGGGATCGTTGTCGCGCCCGTCGCGATAGTCGCGTACCAGGTTCATCACGTGCTTGACCTTGTCGGGGTAGGTCTTGAGCAGCCACTCGCGGAAAATATCACGCACTTCGCCGGGCAGACGCAGAAGGATCATCGAAGCCGTCGTTGCCCCCTGCGCCTTACCCGCATCGAGAATGCGTTCAAGCTCATGATCGTTGACCGCCGGGATCATCGGTGCCGCCATGATCCGGGTCGGAATGCCGGACTCGGACAGCAGCTTGATGGCCTCGAGACGCCGTGAGGGCGTCGAAGCCCTTGGCTCCATGAAGCGCGACAGCCTGTGATCCATCGAGGTTACCGAAATGCCGACCGAAACCAGTCCCAGCTTGTTGAGCTTGGTCAGAATATCGAGATCGCGCACGATCAGCGCCGATTTGGTGACGATGGTCACCGGATGTTTCGCTTCCAGCAACACCTTGAGCACCGAGCGCATGATCTTGTATTTGCGCTCCAGCGGCTGATAGGGGTCGGTGTTGGTGCCGATGGCGATGGGTTTCGGCTTGTAGCGCGGATTGGCCAGTTCGGCCCGCAGCAATTCGGCGGCGTTGACCTTCACATAGATGTCGCGCTCGAAATCGATCCCCGCCGAATGGCCGAGATAGGCGTGGGTCGGCCGCGCAAAGCAATATGAACAGCCGTGCTCACATCCGCGATAGGGATTGATCGAGCGGTCGAACCCGATATCGGGTGAAACATTGCGCGTGATGATCGATTTGGCGCGTTCGATATGCTCACGCGTCTCGAACCCTTCCTCGGGTTCCGGCTCCCAGCCATCGGCAAACATCTCGCGCTTGTGCGCTTCGAACCGCCCGCTTTCATTGCTCGCCGCACCGCGCCCGCGCAGCTTTGGCGTCTCCAGCATGGGGCGGCTCAAAAGGTCGACGTCGCGCGTGCCGAACAGGCGGCGGCGCGCTTCGCTGTGGCTTACATTGGGTCCTGTTTCGGCCATGGCCGGCGCTCCCATCGGAAAGATACAGGAACAAGCCGAATCGCGGCCCGTCCGTTCCATTAACCCTAGCGAAAGGAATGGAACGAAACAAGAACAAAGATGATTGGAGCGCCCTACTCGGCGAGGCGCGGCATCACTTCGATAAAATTGCAGGGCACGTGCCGGCTGTCGAACTGGTATTTCAGGATCGCCTCCCACGCATCCCGGCATGCCCCGCGCGATCCCGGCAGGCAAAAGACGAACGTGGTGCCGATAAGTCCGGCGGTGGCCCGCGACTGGATCGATGAGGTGCCAATGGTCGTGGCCGAATACTGGTGAAACAACACCGAAAACCCGTCCATGCGCTTGTCGAACAAAGGCTCCACGGCCTCCGGGGTTACATCACGCCCCGAAAAGCCCGTTCCGCCGGTCGTCAGCACCACATCGATGCCGTCTTCATCCACCCAGGCCTTGACCTGATCGGCGATGGCCGCCTTGTCATCGGTGACCACCGACCGCTCGAACACCCGATGCCCCGCGCCCTCGATCATCTCCTTGAGCAGTGCGCCTGATGTGTCCGTTTCGAGCGTGCGGGTGTCCGAAACCGCCAGGATGGCGAAGGTAACGGGCACGAAGGCATGACTGTCGTCGATCTTGTAGGGAAACATCGCTCAACCTTGCTGCGGTTCGGAACCCTCGGTAGCAGGGGCCTCGCCAGTGTTTTCGTCGAACTCGAACTCGTTCTCTTCCGAACGGGGGTCGAGATTGAGTGTCTCGCCCGTCACCAGCCGTTCCGAGGGCATGGCCTGGAAAGGTGCACGGTCTTCGGCGGGCGCTGCATCGCGGATGCGCATCCGGAAGAAGGCGGTCGCGGCAAGCGCGCCATGAAATGCCACCGGAACCATGAACAGCGCGACCGGTCCCATCCACTGCATGGTCAGCGAGGCGACGATAGGCCCCAGCATCTGTCCCGAACCCAGAACCAGCAGCATGCCCGAAGCAATCTTGGCAAAGCTGCCATCGTCGGCAAAATCGTTCGCATGCGCCACGGCGATGGCATAGAGCGAATAGGCGGCCAGCCCGTAAAGGGCGAACAGAAGATAGAGCAGGGCGTTTTCGCCGGGATTGAACACAATCGTCAGAAGGCCAGCCACCGCCCCGATGATCGCAACGCCCATCATCACTTTGCGCCGGTCGATCCTGTCCGAAAGCCGCCCCAGCGGCACCTGCGCAATCGCGCCCGCCACAATCGCCAGACTTATCAGATACGCTATTGTCGCCGTCGAAAACCCGCGCTCTATTCCATAGACGGGTGCCAGCGTGCCGAAGGCGCCATTGGCCATGCCCACCGAAAAAGCCGCCACAACGGCGATGGGGGACGTCTTGTAAAGCACGACCACATCCAGACTGACCGTCTGCAGGGGCGCCGGCTGCGGCGTGCGGGTAACGGCGGTTGGCAAAACCGCTGCGATGTAGGCGATGGCGGCCAGAACGAACGGAATAAATCCGGCCACGCCCGTCACCGCGATAACCATCTGCCCGGCGGTCGATGCAAACAGCGTCACGCTCACATAGATCGAGAACGTGGTGCCCCGGCTTTCATTGTCCGATACCTCGTTGAGCCAGCTTTCCACCACCATGGCGGCTCCGGCAAAACAGAAACCCGAAAAGATGCGCAGGAAAATCCACGCGGCGTCGTGGATGAAAATGAGATTGAGCAGAATGGTCATGCAGGCGATGGCCGCCATGACCGCATAGGCGCGGATATGGCCCACCCGTCGCACCAGATGGGGCACCGAAATCGAGCCGGAAATGAACCCGATGGACCAACCCGTCCCGATCAGGCCCAGCGCCAGCAGCGAAAATCCCTCTTCCGCCCCGCGTACGGGCAAAATAAGCCCGTGCATCCCCCCGGCGATCATCAGCAGGGCGGACGACATCAAGAGCGCGGAAATCTTGACCATTTGCGACATGGGGGACCTTGGATGGTTCTCTTGTTGCGGCGCAGGTTAGCGTGTTCGTCCGGGTGTGCCTACCGCGCAAACGTGACCGGATTGCAATTCGTTTCGACAAAAGCCGAAAAATTGTCCTTGCGCTTGTCACGCCTTGGAAACGCGGCTAGCGATAGCATGGATTTTCCTGCCCCCGCGCCATCATTATTCTCCCCCGAAAGCGTCTTCCGGTGTCCGAGCCCGCCCTGTCCCCGTCCGCAAAAAATACACCCCCGGCGCCGCGCCGGAATGTCATGCTGGGCATCGGGCTCAAGGTTGCCTCGGTGTTCGTGTTCGTGGCCATGAGCGCCATCGTCAAGGGCGCCGAGGGTGTGCCGGTCGGTCAGTTGATCTTTTTCCGCTCAGCCTTTGCCCTGGTGCCGGTCTTTCTCATCCTGGGGCTGCGCAGACAATTGGTGGATGGCTTCAAGACCACCCGGCTGGGGTCTCATATCTTTCGCGGCGTTCTGGGCACGTCCGGCATGATCCTGATTTTCTTTGGCCTGACGCGCCTCCCGCTGCCCGAAGCGATAACCATCAACTACGCAACGCCTCTGTTCATCGTCATCTTCTCGGCCGTGTTCCTGCGCGAAAAGATCAGGCTGTTCCGCTGGAGTGCGGTGGTTGTAGGGCTGGTGGGAGTCATCATCATCATGTGGCCGCGTCTCACCTTCCTCTCGAGCGATGCCGAAACCCTCGGTCCTCAGGCGGTCGGAGCGCTTTCCGCTTTTGCTGCCTGCATGGTTTCGGCGACGGCCATGCTCACCGTACGCAATCTGGTCAAGACCGAGCGCAGCGCCACCATCGTCATCTATTTTTCTCTGGTCAGTACCGTTATCGGCTTGGCCTCGATACCCTTCGGCTGGGTGCCCTTGAGCCCTCAAGAGGCTCTGATTCTCATCGGTGCGGGAATTTGCGGTGGTATAGGGCAAATCTTTCTCACCGAAAGCTATCGCCACGCCGAACTGACCACCGTCGCTCCGTTCGAATATTCCTCGATGATTCTTTCGATTGCCATCGGCTTTCTTGTGTTCAGCGAAGTGCCGACCATCGAAATGCTGATCGGCGGCAGTATCGTCACCGCCGCCGGAATCTTCATTATCTACCGCGAACACAGGCTCGGTCTCGACCGCGCCAAAATGCGCAAGGTGTCCAGTCCGGTCTGAAGTCTTATCCGAACATCAGCGTCCGGTGGCACGCCGCGCCCGCCATTGCTCCGTCTCCTACCGCTAACGGCACCGATCCTGCCGCCCGCGCCGCGTCTCCGCAGGCAAAGACATGGGGCACGCTGGTCTGTTTCATCTCGTCGGTCACGATCTGGCGGCCATTGGGCAATTCCTCGATGGCGCACCCCAGCTGTTCGGCAATGGGACTCGATGGTGCAATGATCGAGGCAACGAACAGTCCGTCGAATGAGAGAACCCGCCCGTCGGTGAGCCGCACATCGGCCCGGCCGGTGATCTCGGCGATCGTGCCGGTTTCAAGCGCCGTACCTCGGGTCGCCAACTGGGCCAACTGCTCGGCGTCGGGCTCGAAACTGGCGTTAGGCAAAAATGTCGTTTGCCCCCAATCGGGAAGCATCAGGGCGTGATGCATGGAAATGGGGCCAACCCCGATCACCCCGATTTGGCCCTGGTCCAGTTCATAGCCGTGACAATAAGGGCAATGGAACACGCTCTGCCCCCATCGCTCCTTGAGGCCGGCGATCTCGGGCAGGGTGTCGGTCACCCCATGGGCAAGGATCAGCCGTCGGCCGACGAAATCCCGCCCATCGTCCAGCGTGACCCTGAACCCATCGGCGCTCTTTTCTGCACCTGCCGCATCGCCTTCGACCCAGGACAGGGTCGGATAGGCCGCCAGTTGCACGCCGCCCTGGGCTGCGATTACGTCCGGCGCCACGCCGTCCTGCGTCAGAAACCCATGAGAATGGCTTGCAAACCGGTTGCGCCGCTTGCCGCCATCGATGACCAGAACGCTGCGCCGCGCGCGGACCAGGGGAAAGGCGGCGGACATCCCCGCATAGCTGCCGCCGATAATGATGACGTCGTATGTCATGTCGTACCTCGATCGCTGACCGACCCCGCAACCGGCGGGGCCATCTTGTAACGTCACATATTACGTAATGTAATGAGTTACAAGATATCGATCAAGCGAAAGTGGCTATTGGGGCAGGTATTTGCGCCAATTGTGCTGTTCGACAAAGCCGAGAACGTCGCGGATTTTCCGGTTCGAGATCGGCGCTTCGTTGGTCCCCATCTCTTTTACGATCGGCGTATTGGGCGCCCATTTGGCCAGAATCTCGGCGGTGGGTTCGTCCGCGGTGATCGTGTCGTTGACCGCATTGAACACCTCAAAGCCAAGTCCGTCCTTTGCGATGCAAAGATCGACAATCTGTCCCAGATCGCGCGCATCGATATAGCTCCAGGCATTGCGCTTGCGCGAAGCGGGGTCGGCAAGGAAGGAATTGAACTTCGGGTATTCATGCGGCTCGATCACATTGCCGATCCGCAACGCATAAATATCGGCGCCCGAGCGCATCGCGAACGCCCGCGCCGTCTTTTCGTTGACCACCTTGGACAGCCCATAGCTGTCCATCGGGTCGACGTCATAATCCTCCTCGAGCGGAAAGCGGTGGTAGTCTTTGTCGCCTTCGGCAAAGCAGACCCCATAAGTCGTCTCGCTCGAAGCGATGATGATCTTTCTGATCCCCAGCTTCACCGCCGCTTCGATCACATTGTAGGTCGAAACGGTATTGGCCTGGAACGTCACATTGTCGGGCTTGAGCAGAATGCGCGGCACCGCGGCAAAATGGACGACCGCATCGACCGGGGCAGGGCCATTCCCGCTCGCCAGCCCCTCGAATCCAAAATGCATCGAAAGCGCGTTGAAGGCCTCGCCGCTATTGGTCAGATCGGCCGAAAGCGTATTGACGTCCGGATGATCGAGCGGCTGCAGGTCGATATTGAAGACTTCGTGTCCCTGATCGAGCAGATAAGGAACAACATGACGGCCGGCTTTCCCGCTCCCACCGGTAAAGACGATGCGTTTGCCCAATTTGAAAATCCTTCTGGCTAGAGCGCTCCCAGGATAAGTGGGTCCCACTTATCCGGTTCGGAAGCACGACAAAACAAGGGCCTAGAGCAATTGAAGCGATTCGAAGAAGCGCTGAAATGCTCTAACTTTCCAGCGCTGCCTTGACCGACAGCAGGTCGGCCCAGGCAAGCCGTTTGGCCGCCGGTTGGCGCAACAGATAGGCCGGGTGCAGCGTTGCCACGGCCCGCATGGAATGACTGCCCACGCTAAGGTCACGCCATTGCCCGCGCAGTCGGGTTATGCCTGTGTCGGTCTCGAACAGCGTTGATGCCGAAGCGCCGCCCAGCGCCACCAGCACCTTGGGCGCCACCAGTTCGATCTGCCGGTAAAGAAACGGCAGGCACACAGCCACTTCCGATGGCGATGGCGTGCGGTTTCCCGGTGGCCGCCAGGGCACCGTGTTGGCGATATAGACCTTGGTCCGGTCCAGCCCTATGGCGCCCAGCATCCGGTCGAGCAATTGCCCTGATCGGCCCACGAAGGGCTTGCCCTGCAAATCTTCCTCGCGCCCCGGCGCCTCGCCCACCAGCATGATCTCGGCATCCGGATTGCCATCGGCAAACACCAGATTGGTGGCCCGCAATTTCAGCCCGCACCCGTCAAAGGTTTCGAGCATGCCACGCAATTGCTCCAGACTCGTTGCGCTCGACGCCATCGCCCGAGCTTCGCCGGGGTCCACATCGGCCGG
>CENV01006368.1_pt1 | contig 11546 bp, 10 predicted proteins | sample 530231 | NCBI WGS metagenome assembly CENV01 (sample SAMEA2619815, study PRJEB7988) | marine metagenome | biome: marine biome (ENVO:00000447); feature: surface water layer (ENVO:00002042); material: "saline water (ENVO:00002010), including plankton (ENVO:xxxxxxxx)" | depth 5 m | reverse complement strand
TCCGCCGCATCGACTTTCAGAACGCCGCGACGGATCTGGTCTTCTTCGATGCTTTCAAACAGGGCACGGAAATTCCCCTCGCCAAAGCCTTCATCGCCTTTGCGCTGGATGAATTCAAAGAAGATCGGGCCGATCACGGTTTTCGAGAAAATCTGCAACAGGATTTTGGTCATGCCACCATCCACAACACCCTCGCCATCGATCAGGATGCCGTGTTTTTTCATGCGCTCAATCGGCTCGTCATGGCCCTGCACGCGATCATGGGATTGTTCGTAATAGGTATCGGGCGGACCGGGCATGAATTTAAGGTCATTGGCCGCAAGCCTGTCGGTGGCGTCATAAATGCCATCCGTCCCGACCGCGATATGCTGAATACCTTCGCCGTTGTATTTTTTGAGGTATTCTTCGATCTGGCTTTTGTCATCGGTTGATTCGTTTAGCGGAATACGGATTTTGCCGCACGGCGATGTAATCGCGCGGCTGACCAGACCGGTGATTTTACCCGCAATATCAAAGAAGTGGATCTGTTTGAAATTGAAAAGCTCCCGATAGAAATCCCACCATTTATCCATATTGCCGCGATAGACATTATGCGTCAGATGGTCGAGATAATAGAAACCGACCCCTTCGGGTTTCGGGTCACGTTCGCCAAGCCAGTCAAATTCCGCGTCATAGGCCGAACCGGTTTCACCATACGCATCGATGAAATACAAAATCGATCCGCCAATGCCGACAATCGCCGGGACATCAAGGGTTTTGTCGTCGCCCGTATACGGCTCCGCCCCCTTGGAAACCGCGTGATCAAAGGCATGCTTGGCATCCACCACCCGCCAAGCCATCGACGGCGCACAGGGGCCATGCTTTTCAACAAACTTCATACCATGCGAACCGGGCTCGGCATTCAGGATGTAGTTGATGTCACCCTGACGCCAGACGGTGATGTTTTTTGATTTGTGCTTGGCAACCGGCGTATAGCCCATGCGCGCAAACAGGGTTTCAAGCTTTTCAGCCTCTTCATGGGCAAATTCGACAAACTCAAAGCCATCGGTTCCGGCCGGGTTATCGGCCGTGATTGTTGCGCGGGGGGCATCATGTGGAAACGGTCCCATCGAAGGCTCCTTGATCTGGAATTGGAATGGTTCTTGTTATGGACCCATCTTGCGCCAGATCGCCCGCAATGTGCGTGCATTCCCGGTTGATTTTCGCCATTTCATACACATATCATGCATCAATCATCGAAATGGTGCATGAATGACGCAACTTGATAAACTTGATCTGAAACTGCTTGCCGAATTGCAGCGCGACGGACGCCTGACCAACAATGATCTGTCAGAACGGATCGCCCTATCGCCATCGCAATGTTCGCGCCGCCGCGCCCGGCTTGAGGCCGAAGGTTTCATTCGCGGATACCGCGCCGATATTGACCGGCAAAAAATGGGTCTTGGCCTGATGGTGGTGATTTCCGTAACCCTGGCCACCCATAATCGCGACAATGCCAAACGGTTTGCCGAATTGCTCGCAGACCTTCCCGAAGTACTGGAAGCCTATTCCCTGACCGGGGAAATGGATTATCACCTGAAGGTCGTAACCAAAGACCTTGCCGCCCTTTCGCATTTCGTAAACGAGGTTTTGCTGCCGCACGATTCCGTGCAGCATGTCAAAACCTCGATTGTGCTAAACGTGCTCAAGGACTTTGAGGGACTGGCCGTCAATCCGCAATAAGCCCGATGGCAGGCCGCTCCTCAGGGGCGTTTACCCATCGGTTACCCCAACTCATCCGAAGATAAATCACAGTTTATCGAGAGAGATGAGGCGGCCATGCAGTATCAGCTGAAAATAAACGGAGAATCCCGCACCGTCGAAGCAGAACCCGGCACCCCGCTATTATGGGTTCTGCGTGACGGACTGGAACTTACCGGCACCAAATTCGGATGTGGCGTTGCCTATTGCGGCGCGTGCACCGTTCATATCGATGGGTACCCGACCCGTTCCTGCCAGACTTTCATTGAAGACGCTGTCGACAGCGAAATCACCACCATCGAAGGCGCAACCGATAAAATCGCCCAAGCCGTTCAGGCCGCATGGCAGGAAAAGGACGTTGTGCAATGTGGCTGGTGCCAATCCGGCCAGATCATGTCGGCCATCGGCCTTCTGACTGAAAACCCGAAACCGACCGACGACGAAATCAAGGAATACATGTACGGCAATGCGTGTCGTTGTGTGACCTATGTTCGGATCAACGAAGCCATCAAACTGGCGTCTGAAAAGCTGGAGGCATAAGTCATGACAATCAATGTATCACGTCGCGGCTTCATGATCGGATCAGCCGCCGGTACCGCTGCCCTACTGGTCGGCGTCAATGCCAAAGGTGCTCTTGCCTCGGGCGGCAGTGTGGCTGCGGCAACCGACCTTAACCCGTTTGTCAAAATCGATGCGGACGGCACCGTCACCGTCATTATCAAACATTTCGAAATGGGCCAGGGCACGACAACCGGCCTGACCACTCTGGTGGCCGACGAACTCGACGCTGACTGGGACACGGTTCAGACGGCATTCGCCCCTGCCGATAATGAACGTTATGCCAATTTGTTCTTCCATGCGCAGGGAACCGGTGGCTCAACATCCATCGCCAATTCCTTCATGCAATACCGCGAAGCTGGTGCTGCTGCGCGCGATCTTATGGTCCGTGCGGCTGCTCAAAGCTGGGGTGTCGATGCCAGCAGCATCACCGTTGACAACGGCGTGCTGAAATCCGGTGGCAATTCCGGCCATTTCGGGGAATTTGTTGCGATTGCATCAACCCTTGAAGCACTTGAAAAGCCAACCATCAAAACCCCGGATCAGTTCAAACTGATCGGCAGCGAAAAACTCCACCGCAAGGACAATTCCGGCAAAATCAACGGTACGGCAATGTTTGCCATGGATGTCAATCTGCCGGGCATGATCTATGCCGCGATCATGCGCAGTCCAAAATTCGGCGGCACCGTCGTTTCGTTTGATGACAGCGGTGCCAAAGACGTTGCAGGTTTTATTGCCGCACAGGTTCTGCCAAACAAGGCGGGGGTTGTGGCCTTTGGCAAAAACACCTGGTCGGCCTTTCAGGCACGCGATGCCCTGTCTGTCGAATGGGATTTCAGCCAGGCCGAAACACGCAGCACGGATGCCATGATTGCCGATCACAAGGCACTGCTTGATGCGCCGCAGTTTGACGCCAATCATGAAGTACCGCTGGCATCCGTTGAACCGCTTCTGGCCAATGCCGCCAAAACCATTGACGCAGAATTCACCTTCCCGTTCCTGGCTCACGCCCCGCTGGAACCGGAAAACTGCATCATCGAGCCGACCGAAAATGGCGTTCGCGTCCATGATGGCTGCCAGTTCCCGACCCTGACCCGGCCGATGGTCGCAGCCGCCCTTGGGCTGGAACCGTCACAGGTCGAGATCAGAACGCTTTATGCCGGTGGTTCGTTCGGTCGTCGTGCCAACGGCGCCTCCGACTATAATGTCGAAGCCGCCATGGCCTTTGCCGTTTCAGGCCGCAAAGTTCCGGTCAAACTGGTCTGGAGCCGCGAAGACGATATTCGCGGTGGCTATTACCGCCCGATGGCGGCACACCGGGCAAAAATCGGTCTGGATAGCGATGGCAAGATTGTTGGCTGGGATCACCGGCTGGCCGTCAAATCCATCATGAAGGGCGGCCCGATGGAAGGCATGGTACAAGATGGCATTGATCCGACCTCGGTCGAAGGTGTCACCGAAAGTCTTTATACCATCCCTAATCATGGCATCGGATTAAGCGATTTCCAGACCCCGACCCCCATATTGTGGTGGCGTTCGGTGGGACATACCCACACCGGATATGTCATGGAAACACTGATGGATATGCTTGCCACCGAAACCGGGCAGGATCCGATCGAAATGCGCCTTGCGATGCTTGACCCGGCCGGGGCCAATCAGGCCCGCATGATCGAGGCCATCAAGCTTGTCCGCGAAATATCCGGATGGGAAAAGGGCGACAAACGCGGTTTTGCCGCACATATTTCGTTCAATACCTGCGTTGCGGTTGTTGCTGACGTCACGGTCGAAGACACCAGTGTGCATGTGAACAAACTGTTCATGGCGGTTGAATGCGGGGTAGCTGTTAACCCCGATGTCATCCGGGCACAGATGGAAGGTGGTGCGGGCTATGCATTATGTGCTGCCTTCCGCAACGAAATCACCCTGACCGATGGTGAAGTCGACCAGTCCAACTTCCCGGACTATGAACTGCTTCGAAATGCCGAAATGCCTGCTATCGAAGTGGCGATTGTTCAATCGAACAATGCCCCTACGGGCGTTGGTGAACCGGGCGTCCCCCCGACCGCCCCGGCCGTTGCCAACGCCATTTTTGCCAAAACCGGAAAACGGATCACGGATCTTCCGATGACCAAAGCCGGTTTCGACTTCGTGTAAGGCATGCTGCCCGGGGGATCACTTTCGGGTCCCCCACCCATTCCCCGGGCAGTCCCTTTTGCGGGAGCAGATCATGAGTAACCAGTTATCGGCCATGCTACGCGCCTGGCAGGAAGGCAAAACAGATACCGAATGGGTTCTGGGTACGGTTTATCGCACCGAGGGTTCGGCCTATCGCAAGGCCGGGGCAATGATGCTGATCAACGGGCACGGGCAACAATTCGGGCTGCTTAGCGGCGGCTGCCTTGAAGCCGACATCATCCGCAATGCCCGACGTGCCATGATAACCGGCAAAACAGTCATGCTGGTTTATGACGGCAATGACGAAGACGATCTGTCCTTCCGGCTTGGTGTCGGCTGCGGCGGTAAGGTATTTATCATGCTGCAACCGCTTGACCCCGCAAACGACCTTGGGCTTTCCGACCTTTGCGATGCTTTGGCAGTGCGCCAAAGCGGTCTGTATTTCCAGAAAATCGGCGACACGCGCGGATATTTCAAACGCACCGACCACACCGGTCAGCGCTCCGCCTATGTCGAGGACCGCATTGATGGTGACTGGCTTGTCACCCCGATTGTACCCGAACCGCATATCCTGATCGTCGGTGGCGGACTGGATGCCCGGCCTGTGGTTTCCATCGCGCATGAAATGGGTTGGGAAACCACATTGGTTGATCCGCGCCCCGCAAATGCCCGCCCGGAACATTTCGCCAAGGCAGACGCGATCCTGCGTCAGATAGACGCGACCCTTGCTGATTATGTTGCGCAACATCGTGTTGATGCCGCAATCCTGATGTCACACAGCATTGATATCGATGCCAAGGCGCTTCAAATTCTGAAATCCAGCCAGCTGCGTCATGTTTCCATGCTGGGTCCACGCCATCGTTTCGCCGACGTTCTTGAACGTGCGGACCTTGCCGAACCTGCCCTTCCCTTCCCGGTGGCAAGCCCGGCCGGGATTGATATCGGCGGACAACTGCCCGAAAGCATAGCACTTTCGATGTTATCGGGCATTCACGCGGCACTTTACAAACATTGCGCCGCCCCAGCACTGGCACAGGCGGCAGAATGATGAAAATTGCCGCTCTTATCCTTGCTGCGGGTGAAAGCACGCGATTTGGCGGACGCAAACAGCTTGCCGATATTGATGGCAAGCCGATGCTTGAACACGCAATTGATCAGCTTCGCCCGATCTTCGAAGATAACCTTTATGTCGTGCTCGGTGCCTTTCGTGACGAAATCCTCTCGGTGATCGGTAATCGCGCAAAAACCATCGCCAACGATAACTGGCAATCCGGCATGGGATCGTCGATTGCAGCCGGGATTGCCGGAATTTGTGCGGCTGGTAAGTATGACGGTGTTCTGATCGCCCTTGGTGATCAGGTCGGCTTGACCGGCAGCGACTATCAGAAACTTCTCAATGCCTTTGACGGAAGCCACATCATTGCGTCGCGCTACAAGGATATGAACGGCGTTCCTGCACTGTTTCCGGCCGCCTATTTTCCGGAACTTTCCATGATGGGTGGCGCGCGCGGTGCACAACAGGTGCTTAACAACAGCAGTTACAATATCAGTGCGATTGCAATCCCGAATGCAGAATTCGATATCGATACCCCGGAAGATCTGAAACTGTTTTCCAGCCAGCTTTTCGAAGCAAGCTGACCTGCAACCGATTTTAAGGCAATCTGGATATCTTCAGCATCTGGCGAAAAACGCCGCAACCGGAACCGCGCATTTATGAAATCAACCGCCAACATCATGGTCCTTCTGGTCGAGGACAACATGGATATTGCCGGAACAATCAGCGACTACCTGACGATTGAAGGCATCGAATGCGATCATGCCTTTGACGGTGAAACGGGTTTTCAGCGCGCACTTACCGGCGAATATGATGTGATATTACTTGATATCATGCTGCCGTTTCGCGATGGCATCAGCATCTGCAACGCATTGCGCAACGAAGGGATCGACACCCCGGTTCTGATGCTGACGGCGCGCGATACACTTGCCGACAAGCTTGAAGGTTTCGGTGCCGGGGCCGATGACTATCTGGTCAAACCCTTTGCGCTTGAAGAACTGCTGATGCGCACAAGGGTTCTGTCGCGCCGCCGCAGTGGTGAAATCCGGCGGTTTTCACTTGGCGATCTGATTGTTGATTTTGAAAACAGGCATGTCGCACGGTCCGGGCAGGCAATCAGTCTTTCGCCAACAAGCTGGACCATTCTGGAAGTTCTCGCGCAAAACAGCCCGCATGTTGTGACACGATCACGACTGTCGATGGCGCTGTGGCAGGGAGACCCGCCAGATACCAATGCGCTCAAGACACATCTTTACAAATTGCGGATGCGCATCGACAAACCATTCAATCAAAACCTGATCCATACAATTGCCGGCCAGGGCGTGGCCCTTCGCGAGTAAAAAAGACATGCATTCCTGCGCACCGATCCAGAAAACATTTTCCCGCTTTGTGCGGAATTACGTTTTGCTGGCACTTGTCATTACGCTGGTGATCTATACCGGTGTGGTTAATTTCTACATGCTGTATGGCAAGTGGATGGTTGCGAGTTTCCAGTTGCAAACCATCGCGGAACAATATGATGAAATGCGCGCCAAAGACCCAACGACACCGCTTCCCAACGGCTTTAACATCCAGACCTTCACGGATTATGACGCTTTGCCGAAACTGCTGCGCGACAGCTACAAGCCCAACGATATCGACCCGGGCGAGCTTTACTATCTGAACACCGATAAATATGCCGCGCAAAAAGACCCCGACAACCCGGTCTTTCTGGTGTTTCCCCATATTCTTGCCAACGGCACGCAAATCCTGCTGCTGCAGACCTATCACGCGGGTGATGAGGACAGCGTCTATTTTTCGCGATTGCACAAACTGGCTCTTCTTTCCATCCCGTTTGCGCTTGGTGTTGTTGCGATATTTGCCTATGTGCTTTGGCTGATCGGCAAACGTATGACGCAGCCATCGGAAAACCTGCAAAGCTGGGCTAAAACCCTGTCGACGGAAAATCTCGATCAACCGGTCCCCGATTTCGGCTTTACCGAACTCAATGACGTCGCCAAGGAACTGCATCAGTCATTGGTAAGGGTCGATAAGTTCGTGACACGTGAACGCGAATTCCTGCGTCAGGCCAGCCATGAATTGCGAACCCCGGTAACGATTGTCAGCGGCAATGTCGAATTGCTCGATAAAACACCGTTAAACGAAATTCAGGTCCGGCTGGCCGCGCGCATCAAACGCGCCAACCGCAACATGCAGCAATTGATTGAAACCCTGCTTTGGCTGGGACGCGAAGCAACGCCAAACGGTATTCGGGAAAAGATCGACTATCCGGCTTTCGTGCGCGAAGCCATCGTCGATCTTGCCTATCTGACAGACGGCAAGAACCTGACATGTGAATTCAGTGCCGACGATCAAAGCGGCGAGATCATTGCATCGCCTGCCGCCCTGATGATTGTCGTATCCAACCTGATCCGCAATGCGTTCGAACACACCCCCAAGGGGCAGGTGACTGTCCGGCTTGAAGCCAACAGACTGATTGTCGAAAACAACCTGATGACCTGTGCCGGCGATTATGTCCGCGATCAGGGCGAAGGCATCGGCCTGCATCTGGTGCGCCGGATTTGCGAACGCTGCAACTGGCATTGCGATACAACCTTCCTTGCCGCGGGCGGTATGCGCGCAATCTTCACAGTCAGCAACCACACCTGAGGCCCCACGGCACGCCAGGACCCGGTATGGAAAAAGAAATGCCGTTATAGAGCAGCTATTTCCTGAACAACTTCAAAATCGACGAACAACAAGTCCGCGCAGAACGCGGCGGACAGGATATTGTATAAATTTACCCTCGACTCTTCAAAAAGAGTCCGGTAGCGTATGATTAATCGATTAACCAGCTAATCAATGATGCCAGATCACATCTTTTGGATGTTTGACGGGGGTATTAAGTGGCTTCACCGCGTTCCGGACCGAATATGAGCATGATTGCCGACGCCCTTGGGGTGTCTTCGGCAACCGTATCGAACGCGCTGTCGGGAAAGGGCCGGGTATCGGCCGATCTGGTCGATAAAATCCGCAAAAAAGCCGACGAACTTGGTTATGTCCCCAGCAATGCGGGCCGGGCACTGCGCACGGGTCGATCAAATGTTCTGGGCCTTGTCCTTCCCGATATTTCCAACCCGCTGTTCCCGCAAATCGCGCAGGCGATGGAAACGGCTGCGTCAAATGCCGGTTACGGGGTTCTGATTGCGGACTCGCGTGGCAATGTCACCACCCAGACACAGGCCATCAGTCGCCTGATCGAACGTGGCGTTGATGGCTTGGTCGTCATTCCGCGTCGTGGCACACGGATCGGCGATGTTGGATGCCCTGTTGCAATGGTCGATACCCCGTCGACACCGGGCAACACCGTTTCGGCGGACCATTGGGAAGGCGGGGCCAAGGTCGCGCGTCATCTGGTCGATCTGGGTCATAAGAACTTTCTTCTGATCGGGCATGATCCGGCATCGAATGTACAAAATGACCGCATCGGCGGCATGAAATCGGCATTTGGCCGCAATATCCGTCATACGACGATCTGGCTTGAAACATTGATGCGCGAACGTGGCGAAGGGGCATCGCTTGGCCTGATTGACCACGTTCAAAACGGGGTCACAGCAATTGCAGCCGTTTCGGATTTGCACGCCCTTCGCGTTCTGACCGAATTGCAGACCGCCGGGATCAAGGTCCCGCAACAGGTCAGCGTGACCGGCTTTGACGATCTTATTTTCTCGCCCGTGGTGACCCCTTCGTTGACCACGGTGCATATGGATATGGCCCGAATTGCCGAATTGGCGATTGCCGCCCTTGTGTGCGAAATCGAGCAGGCCAAATCCACTGCCCCAACCGGCAAGACGTTAAAACGTACCGTCAATGCCGACATATCCAAGGTTTCGATGGAACTGATGGTCCGCGCGTCAAGCGGACCGGCGGTTTCCCCTGACGCACCCTTCCCAACCGGAGAAACGCTGTGATGCCGATGAAAAAACTGCTTATGGCTTCTGCTGCCCTTTTGCTGTCCTTAAGTGCGGCAAAGGCTCAGGAAAAGACCCTGACCATTTCGGTCTATGGTTTTGCACAGGATGAATTCAAGAAAATCCTGTATGACCCGTTCGAAGAAAAATGCGGTTGCGAACTGGTTGTTGAAACCGGCAATTCGGTCGAACGTCTTGCCAAAATCGAAGCCAACAAAGCCGATCCGGTCATCGACCTTGCGGTTATTTCCATGCGCGATGCACTGGCTGCTGCCAAGGATGGCCTGACCGACAAGGTCGATACATCAAAACTGTCGAACTTTGACAAGCTTTATGACATTGCCAAAGACCCGAATGGTGATGGCATGAGCATCGGTTACACCTTCTATGCCAGCTCGATTGCCTATCGTTCTGACAAGATGACAGTCGAAAGCTGGTCAGACCTTCTGGCCGATGATGTCGTCGATCATGTTGCCCTTCCGAACGTCACCACCACACAGGGTCCGCTGACGCTTTATATGCTCGGCAAGGCCCTTGGCGATGAAGACCCGTCGCTCAAAACCCCGATTGCCGCCGTTGGCGAAAAGAAGGACGAGATCGTCACCTTCTATGTCCGTTCTTCCCAACTGGTGCAGTTGATGCAGCAGGAAGAAATCTGGGCCGCACCCATCGGGCGTTTTGCATGGTCCGGCTTCTCGAAAATGGATTTGCCGATCAAATGGGCAACCCCGAAAGAAGGCCAGTCCGGCGGCATGAATGTCATGGTCCTGACCAAAGGCAGCAAGAACCGCGATCTTGCACTTGAATTCATGGATTTCTGGCTTTCGACCGAAATCCAGACGGCATTGGCGGAAAACCTTGTCGACAGTCCGGCCAACAAGGATGCCAAGGTTTCCGACGAGATTGCCGAAAACCTGACCTATGGGGCAGATACCGTTGCCAATCTGCATCTGATCCCGTCACAGGTTGCCATCGACAATCAGGAAACCTGGCTGTCGGAATGGAACAACAAGGTCGGCCAGTAATCGCCACCATGATCATTATCGGATCGGGGCCTCCTCCCATTTGCCCCGATCCGGCGGGCCTTGCTCGCGCCATCACTTATTGACTTTAACCTAAGACAAGGTTGCCGAGATGTTTCAGAACCGGGCCGAAGCCTTTGCGCTGGTCCTCCCTGCCGCGATCTTTGCCGCTGTGGTCTTTCTGGCCCCGGTTCTGATTCTTCTGTCCGAAGGTTTTCGATCGGGCGATAGCTGGACGATACAGGCCTATATCGATTTCTTTTCCCAGTCGCTTAATCAGACCGTCTTTTTGCGCACGCTTAAACTGGCAGCGCTGGTCACGGCCGCCTCGGCCGTCATCGGCTATGCTGCGGCCTTTGCAATCGTGAACCTGCCGCCAAAGGGCAAGGGCCGGATCACCGGGCTTGTTGTGTTGCCGCTGATGATTTCACCGGTGGCCCGGACCTATGCGTGGCTGGTGATCCTTGGCCGGACCGGATTTGTGAACAAGGCACTGGTTGCCGTCGGGCTATCGGATGAACCGATCCGCTTCCTGTTCACCGAAACCGCCGTTTTCATCGGCTTGCTGCAACTGTTCCTGCCACTCATGATCATTTCACTGATCAGTGCGCTTGAAAACATGCCGCGCGATGCGGTGCCGGCTGCTCGTGTTCTTGGTGCCAACTGGTTACAGGTTTTCACCAAAGTCATCCTGCCACTAACCAAAGAAGGCCTTGTGATCGGTGGCACACTGGTCTTTACCGGATCCATGACCGCCTATATCACCCCGGCCATTCTCGGCGGGTCCAAGGTCCTGATGCTTGAAACCCTGCTGTATCAGCGCGTGACCGTGGCCAATGATTTCGTATCGGCCAGTGTGATCGCCCTGATCCTGATCGTTATGGCGTTTGCAGCCAACCTTCTGCTCAAACGCCTTGCCACCGCGAGGAACAAGCGATGACCAACAAGCTGTTTTCCCCGATCATTCTTTTGCTGGTACTGGCCTTTCTGATCGGCCCGTTCCTGATCATTATCGCGGCATCGCTGTCGGCGGGCGAAACGCTTGCC
>CENV01001311.1_pt1 | contig 11563 bp, 18 predicted proteins | sample 530231 | NCBI WGS metagenome assembly CENV01 (sample SAMEA2619815, study PRJEB7988) | marine metagenome | biome: marine biome (ENVO:00000447); feature: surface water layer (ENVO:00002042); material: "saline water (ENVO:00002010), including plankton (ENVO:xxxxxxxx)" | depth 5 m | reverse complement strand
TGTTGCATGCTGGCCATATCTTAATGCTTAGAGAAGCAAAAACTCAATGTGATCATTTGATATGTGCTTTACAAATAGATCCAACAAAAGATAGACCAAACTATAAGAACAAACCTATACAATCATATATGGAAAGATATATTCAACTCAGTGCTGTTAAGTACGTTGATGAAATTATTCCATATGAGACAGAAGAAGAGCTTGTAGTATTATTAGAACACTTGCCAATAGATGTTCGTATCATTGGTGAAGATTACGATGAAAAAGATTATACAGGTAAAGGTATAAGAGAAGCATACTATAACAAACGTAGACATAACTTTAGTACTACTAGCCTGAGAGATAGAATAAAAGATGTGAAAGAAACATTTAGTCAGGAGTATAGATTCTGATGGCAGAGACATTAAGTTTTGATACACAAAAACGTGAAGAAGCAGTTCCATTTTGGTATGCTTACAAGCCATGGATCAATGAAGATGATGGAACTATGGAACTTGAGATCAAACATGAGTTTCTACATAGTACAGAACTAGAAAAATTTGACTTCAATAATCCTCAGATAGATGCACCAAACTTATCTGCATCTATGGTCAAATTGATGAGAAAACTTGGTGGTTATGGTTTATCAGCAAATCAAGTTGGTTTACCTTTACAAATGTTTGTGATAGAAGGAGAGCCTGCATATGCAGTATTCAATCCAAGGATAACATATTTTGGTGAAGAACAAATTCTATTGGAAGAAGGATGTCTTTCTTATCCTGGTATGAGTTTGAAGATAACTAGACCAAGATTTATGAGAGCAAGATTTCAAGATCCATACGGAGACTATGTTACAAGACAGTTTGATGGAATAACATCAAGAGTATTTCAACATGAGTTTGATCACTTACAAGGTGTTGACTTTACCATGAAAGTGAGTAAGATGAAAAAGCAAATGGCACTGAAGAAATGGAAAAAGAAATATGGCAGAACGAAGCTCAGTCTACCACTACAGTGAGATCTTTCATTCTATACAAGGTGAAGGAAAGTATACTGGAGTACCGACAGCATGGTTAAGGTTCTTTCTATGTAACTTGCAGTGTGATGGTTTTATGCAGAAGGATCCAACTGATCCATCTACATATGAGTTACCATACAAAGACATTGATCCTAATAACTATGAGTCACTAGAAGATCTTCCGGTGTTCCATAAAGGATGTGATAGTTCATACTCTTGGAGTAAGAAGTATAAACATCTACAACGAAAAGGTACACCAGAAGAGATTGTTGATCGTATCATAGATATGATGAAGAATGAAAGCAATCCAGAAGGATTGTTTAAACATCCTAATGGTGTATGGCAGCATATGTGTTTCACTGGAGGTGAGCCTCTTATGAAGCATGCGCAGAAAGCTGTACCAGAAATACTGAGAGAATTCAAGGCAAGAAACTACAACATGCCTGCTAGTGTAACATTTGAAACTAATGGGACACAACCACTAACATCAGCATTTATTGAATTCTTTCAGAACAAAGGATTGTATGATGAAGAGTTGTTCTTCTCTATCAGTCCTAAACTAGAGACTGTGTCTGGAGAGAAACCAGACAAGGCTATAAAGCCTGATGTGTTGAAATCCTATAGAATGTTATCTAAGCATGGACAACTAAAGTTTGTCCTCGGTCCTAATGAACGACAATGGGAGGAGATGGAAGATGTTCTATCTGATTTTCGGCGCAATGGTATTGATTATCCTGTCTGGATTATGCCAGTGGGGGCTCTGGCTGAGCAACAAGAGGCTGGCGCTGGAGAAATTGCGGAAAAAGCATTCAAAAGAGGATACAACGTAAGTGCAAGAGTGCACTGTTATTTGTGGGGGAACTTAATAGGTGTTTGAGACAGTATCATGTACTAAAGTTTTACATACAGAGATTGGTAAGGATCTTGACAACAGAAAGATTAGTGAGCTATGCATGTCATGGGCGCACAAAAAGATTGATGAGAGTCCAAATGCAACTGGGTATGAAGACTCAAGGATTCCTGATGATCCTGAAATAACAAAACTAACAGATAAGGTGATGACTGTTGTGCATTCTAATATTGATGATAGATACTATCTATCTGAGATCTGGGCACACATTCTTGTAGAGAATCAATCTACAATGATACACAGTCATCGTAATGAAAGAGATCACAAGAACTTATTTTTATCTTGGGTATACTATCCTTTACTACCTGATGAGAAGTATGGAGGTAGACTAAGATTCCAAATGGTAAGTCATATGCAGATGAACAACCATGAGATCACTCCAAGAGTTGGTCGATTGGTTATCTTTCCATCTTGGCTTAACCATTATACGACACCAAACACGTCTGCAGATGTTCGTATTTCAATAAGTGGTAATTGTAAGATCCAAGATGAAGACTACCAGAAAGTTTGGCGTGACAGAACTTCTGGCATTCATGACTTTTATAGGTAGGAGATAACATGGCAAAATATATTAGTACTAAAACATACACACATCTAGGTCCTGTGGCATATAGACAATGGAGAGCTGACTCTCATTGTAATCTCATACATGGATATGCTTTATCGTTTCACTTTGAGTTTGAGACTAATGACCTTGATGCTCGTAACTGGGTTGTGGACTTTGGTGGACTAAAACCTCTAAAAGGTAATCTTGAAGATTGGTTTGACCATACACTACTTGTTGCACAAGATGATCCTGACAGAGAACATTTACTTAAACTTGGAGAGCTTGGTCTTGCAAAGATTACAGAAGTTGAAAAAACTGGTTGTGAAGGTATTGCAGACTTCTTGTATGAATATATAAATACAATATTCCTACCTAACTGGGAACCAGGTACAAGAGTATGGTGCTGTAAGGTAGAAGTCCGTGAAACAGTAAGTAACATGGCTATGCGTGTTGGTCACAGAGAAGACGGAGAGTTCGATGATTAAGGCATCACTAGATGAAAGTATATCTCATGCTTTGAAACTCAAGTATGAGGCACAAGCAGCAGAAGCTAGAACTAATATTGATATCTATATGGAAAATCCTGCTGGTATAGGAGAACATTCTGATATAGTTGCAGCAGTCGATGAGCAGTTAGCTAAACTTGCTGAAGCTCTTGATAAACTAGAGGCACTTGACAATTATTTACAATGATATACTACAAGCACAGAGACTTCGAGAAGGACATAAGCCAAGTTGTTGAGTGGGTCCAAGCTCGATCTGAGGCTACATCACCAGGAGTTAAATGGACTCCTAATACTGTAATCTCAATAGCTAGAGGTGGCTTGGTTCCAGGAGTGTATCTTTCTCATGCATTAGGAATTGAAAACATTCCTATAAGATGGCAAAACAGAGATGGTGCTCAAAAAGATCCATTGCCAGAAAGAGTTCTTGAAAAAGGCCATCAAATACTTATTGTAGATGATATCAATGACTCTGGTAAAACATTTAACCAGATTCACAAGTGGATTAGAAGACATTGGACTCAAAGTTATGAAAGTATGAAAGTAAATGTAAAAACTGTTTCAATGTGGAGTAGATATAACTCAACCTTCAATGTTGACTTTAGTCCTCGAAAAGTAGATAATGATGAATGGATTGTATTCCCGTGGGAGAAAAGTAATGAGTCATCCTGACTATAAGTCTGACCCTGTGTTGGGTCAGAAAGTACGAGAGCATCTTCGACAGATTGGTCTCGAAACACCTATGACTGATCTAGTAGGTGTAGACGAAAAAGATAAGATTGAATCTATAAGAACATTCATAGCTGGTGCATTAGCAACACTTGGCTTGGATCTTACTGATGACTCACTGATGGACACACCTAACCGTGTAGCTAAGATGTGGGTCAAAGAAATATTCTGGGGATTGGATTATGACCAGTTTCCTAAATGTACTACAATTGAGAATAAGATGGCAAAGAGTAAAAGAAACTCTCCTAATTCTTTTGTAGTAGAACGAAATGTAAACGTACAGTCTAACTGTGAGCATCACTTAGTTGTGATAGATGGTAAGGCTTGTGTTGCATATATTCCAAGAGATAAGGTTCTTGGATTATCTAAACTAAATCGTATTGTAGAGTTCTTCTCTAAGAGGCCTCAAGTACAAGAACGATTGACTGAACAGATTGCAGCTACTATATCTTTTGTAACTGGTACACCAGATGTTGCTGTATATCTTGAAGCAGTTCATTACTGTGTAAAGAGTAGAGGTATTCAAGATACTGGATCTAGTACTTGTACCTTAGCTGTCAACGGTGCCTTTGAAGAAACTAATTCTGAGGTCCGTCGTGAGTTTCTTAACATTGCGAGAGGACTGTCTATACTTAACTAACTCAAAGGGAGTTGTATATGAATGTGTATTTGACGAAGTGGAAATGTAACGGTGCTGAAGCATATAAGATTGGTATCTCTAAGTGGGGTAAAGAAAGACTTCTTGAAGAAAGATTTGGTGACAGGTATGGTACGAAAGAACAGTACGATATCTTCGAAAAAGAAATACTGGCTTGTATCGAATTTTCTTCTGAAACCTACAGTCTTGCAAGAGCTGCGGCAGTTGGGATGGAACATACCTTCCACGCATTATGTCCCAAGGACTTCAGATTAGAAGAACATTTTGACTTACAAGATGGCTCACTAGATGGCATGGGTGGTATCAGTGAGTTCTTTCTAATGCCTGAAGATATCTCAGAAGATATTCTGATTCGTACTTTCAAAAGTGCTCAAGATAACAAATGGAAGATGGAAAACAAGTTGAAGTCTTATAGAGGCACTGCATCAACGGAGATGAATTTATGAGCCATACAGCACTTATAAACAAAGGTTGGCCAGGCTTGCTTAGACAAGAACTGGTTACCTATGAGATGTATTCTGGTACTGTATCTAAGAAGACTGTTACCAGAGTATTTGATAAAGATGGTAGATACTATGACAGTAATAATGAGTTTGCTTTTCATCAAGAAGGTACTACATGGGCTAGTTCATTACAGAACACTATGTTACTTGATAAGAGTCATCTAGTAGACTCAGACTTTACTGGAGCAGTAATCGAAGAAATGACATTAGATGGTGATGGAAAAAGTGGTGATGAATACAATGACGAACAATGAAATATTTACAGTAGCAAGCCATAGTGCAGATTATGACATAGTAACAGTACCAGAAGGAGTTAGTTTACCAGCCAACAATACCTTCACTGTTACAACTACAAGTACAACTAAGTTCAGAAAGTATCCAAGCAAATGGATATATGTTACCTTTCAGAAAGAAGGTATACATTGTTGGCCAGATGCAAAAGATATGCCTGGTGTTGAGTTCTTAGCTAATCCTCATAGACATATGTTTAAGTTCAGAGTTGAGATTCAGGTCTTTCACGATGATCGCGAGATAGAATTTATCCTGTTCAAAAGAGAGCTTGAAAAACGTTATGATGAAGGTACTCTACAACTAGACTATAAAAGTTGTGAGATGATTGCTGATGACTTAGCTAAATACATAGGTGATCACTATCCTGGTAGATATATGAGGATTGAAGTATCTGAGGATGGTGAAAACGGTGCAATTGGTTATTATGAAGGAAAAATAAAAGTTGATTGATTTTTGTCATATTAGTCCTACAGAGTACTTACAGGAATTGTTTCCTGTAGAAGAACCTCGTACTCATCTAGTCCTTGCACATCTAGTCGAAGAAGATCCAGGTTATGCAGACTTCTATAGTAATCTGCATGATAATGGACACACTATCATTATGGACAATAGTGCCTTTGAGATGTATAAGCAAGGCAATCCAATGTATCCAACAGAAAAGCTGATTGAGATGGCATGGCAGTGTAATGCTGACTATGTTGTTATGTCAGACTATCCTGGAGAACCATTTACTAAAACTATTGATGCAGCTGAAAAGATGATTCCTCAGTTGAAGAAAGAGGATCTCAAAACATTCTTCTGTCCCCAGTCAGAACCTGGAGATGTAGATGGTTTGTTATTTGGTTATAAGTGGGCTCTAGCTAACAACGATGTTGATTACATTGCATTCTCAATACTCAATATTCCTCTTGCGTATGAATGTGAGAAACATAACAAACTACAAAAATATCTTTCAAGATATCATTTTATGAGGTTGATTGAAGAGAAAGGTTTGTTACCAAACTTGTTGAGTAAAAAAGTACACTTTCTTGGAATGACAGAAGGTCCAAATGAGATTGCACTCATGGGTCCTTATGCTGACTTTATTGATACATGGGATAGTTCTGCAGCTGTATGGGCAGGTCTCAATGGTATACAGTTTGATAATAGTCCAACAGGATTAGTCAATGGAAAGTTTGAAGTAGAAGTTGACTTTTATCATAATAGCTCGTATAATCTAGATATAGCAAAAAAGAATATAGATTACATCGAGGAGTTATGTCGTGGTGCAAGGTGAGCTCTGGGAAAAGATAGAGAAAGATCTTATGGATAATGAAACATTTAGATATGGAGAAGGTGACTTTCTCGAACAAGTAAAAGACTATATTGCTTCAACGTATAAAGGTCATTATGTTGGAGATGGTGAGATACAGACTACTGATGTGTGGAATACACTTGGTAGTGCTGCCACTACTACTCGTGATACTGCTATCAAGTATTTGATGAGGTATGGCAAGAAAGGTGGTCATAACAAGAAAGATCTTATGAAAGCTATACATTATATAACATTATTACAACATTTTACAGAGGACAAACAGAATGCTCCACATATGTAGTATAAAGTCTGAGTCTAGCCTTAGTCCGTATACTCCAGATCAAGTACAGCCTAATGCTATTGATCTGAGGATTGATAAAGTATTTGAAATGAATTCAAGAGAGTTCATGATAAGTGAAGAGGGTAAATCACATAGAGGAAGTTCACAGATTACTCCTGATAATGACGGTTGGTTCAATCTCAAGCCTGGTACATATGAGATTATAATGGAAGGAGAGATTACTATTGGACCAAATGAAGCAGGATTTGTTATCACAAGGTCTACACTCAATAGGAATGGTATCTTTATTACCAGTGGTTTATATGATTCTGGCTACAGCGGTGTGATGGCTGGTGCTTTGCATGTTAATGTTGGTAATGCTGCAATCAAACAAGGTACTCGCGTTGGACAGTTCTTGTTATTTGAAGCTGAGTCATTGAATCAATACGCTGGTAGTTATGGTAGTGGATCTGCTCATGATGCTAAGTATGCTGGAAGTACCCATTAATGGAAATAAAAATTGAAATAGAAGATTTGCGCAAACGAAAGCTCTTTGTAGCAACTCCTATGTATGGTGGACAATGTGCTGGTATGTTCTGTAAGTCTACTAATGACTTATCAGCACTTTGTATGCATTATGGCATAGAACTCAAGTATTACTATTTGTTTAACGAATCGTTGATAACTAGAGCAAGGAACTACTGTTGTGATGAATTTATGCGAAGTGATTGTACCCATATGCTTTTTATTGATGCTGATATTGGTTTTGAAGCTAATGATGTCATATCGATGATGGCACTTCAGGATCATGCTGAAGACGGAGAAGATGATTACGATATACTATGTTCACCATATCCTAAAAAATGTATTGCTTGGGAGAAGATCAAGGCTGCTGTGGATCAAGGACAAGCTGATGAAGATCCTAATATCTTAGATAACTTTGTTGGTGATTATGTATTCAATCCTGTGCCAGGTACAAAAGAGATTAGTTTAGATGTACCAGCTCCTGTGTTAGAAGGTGGTACTGGATTTATGATGTTTACTAAAAAGACTCTACAAAAGTTCAAAGATGCATATTGGGATGATTCTGAGTTGTCTCCTGGTGGATTCAAGTATAGACCTGACCATGTAAGAACTGAACACTTTGATGGTTCAAGAGAAATCATGATGTACTTTCAAGCTCTGATTGATCCAGAGTCAAGGAGATATCTATCTGAAGACTATATGTTCTGTCAATGGGCTATCAAAGCTGGTTTGAAAATTTGGTTGTGTCCATGGGTTAAACTTGCTCATGTTGGTAGCTTTGTGTATGGAGGTAGTTTACATGCTCTTGCATCTATTGGTGCCTCTGCAACTGCAGATAAGAGTTTGATTGGACATAAGAAAGGCTCACCTATATCTGAGTTAGAAAAGAAACAACAAAAGGCAGAGGAGGCTAACAAACGAGTAAACAATGCTTAACTGGAAAAAAGGAAGAGAGCCAGATAGGTACAATAATGATGTTGATTGGGATGTAATCAAAGCACTCAAAGCGCTTGGAATGAGACTTATCAAGGATAATAGTATTGAGAGAGGTCCTCTGAAGACTATATCTAACAAAAGAATATATGCAGATAATATGTTTGCATTCAATCAAACTACATCACATCAAAAGAATATGAAGGCAGCTCTTGGTAGATTCTTACCAACATCTGCAATAGAGTATCCTACTGACACTCTAGGACATATAGAAAAACATATGTCAGATCCTCATACAAAAGGACTGATGAGAGATAATGGTTGGTTAGATGCTCAAGATGAACCAATAGAAATTGAGTATCTTATCAATATACAAGGATTCAGACATGATGGTTCATCAGTTGACTATCTCTCTGAAACTGGAGGTGCAATCTATATTGGTGATAGTCATACAATGGCAGTAGGCTTACCACTAAAAGAATCTTGGACATACAAAGCTCATTACAATTGTGAGTTGACTAAAGACCTAAGATATATTAATATGGGAATGCCAGGCTATGGTGTGGATTCATACTATAGAATACTAAAACGATACATTTATGAAATCAAACCCAATCTTGTTGTTATGTCTTATCCTTGGCATGCAACAAGAACTGAACAATGGGACTTAAATCACAACTGTTGGCAGATGCAATCTATCAATAAGTTGGGAAGACGAAGACTTGAAGAACAGAATTCAGAGGCGACAATTGAATATTTTCACACTGCTACATCTTACATTAGATGGTATAAAGCATTGGATGCAATCAAATGGTTGTGTCATGATGTTGGTGCTAAGTTGTATGCTATTGAAGAAGATATGAATGACGTTGATGATGACTTGCAATTGATCAATAACAAGTATGTACATCAAGTACATGAAAATGACTTTGCAAGAGACTTGGTGCATTATGGAAGAGAGACTCACAATCACAATGCTGAGGTTCTGACAGAGGCACTTAACTACATTATGAGGTAATTATGAAATTTAGTAATGATACTGTGAATATACTGAAGAATTTTTCTATGATTAATCCTTCAATTGCTTTTAAGAAAGGTAATGCATTAGCAACGATGTCTCCTCAGAAGAGCATCATGGCTAGAGCTACATTGGATGATACGTTTCCGTCTGATGGAGCTATCTATGACCTCTCAAGATTTTTGGGTGTAGTTTCCCTTTTTGAAACTCCCACATATAACTTTAAAGAAGATGTCTTGGAAATCTCTGATGCTGGAAAGAGTGTTTCATACACGTTTGCAGATCCATCTATGATTGTTACTCCAACGAAGGAATCTATTGAGATACCTGATCCTGACTTGGATATACAAATCAAATGGGATCAGATGAATGCAGTTCAGAGAGCAGCTAACATAATGCAGCTACCAGAGATTGCTATTAGTGGTAGAGACAATATAACTCTTGAAGCTATCAATAGTAATGATCCAACATCTGATAGGTATACACAAACACTTGGAAGTAATGATACAGATCATACTTTCAGTTTTATATTCAAAGCAGAGAATATGAAGCTGATGGCATTTGATTATCTGTGTAAGATTACCTCTAAAGGTATATCTCAGTTTACTTCTTGCAATGAGCAAGGACCAAAGATAACATACTGGATTGCTGTTGAGTCTAATAGTCAATTCTCTTAAAGGTGATATATGCGTGATGATTATTTGTGGGTCGAGAAGTATCGTCCTAAGACGATAGACGATTGTATATTACCTCAACAAATTAAAGAGACATTCCAGACATTTGTAGATCAACAGAATGTACCTAACTTGTTACTTACTGGTGGTCCTGGTGTCGGTAAGACTTCTGTAGCTAAAGCTATGCTTGAGCAGCTAGACTCTGACTACATTGTAGTAAATGGTAGTATGTCTGGTAATATTGATACATTGAGAAATGATATCAAGACATTTGCTTCTTCGGTTAGTTTCTCTGGTGGTAGAAAGTATGTTATCTTAGATGAGGCTGACTATCTTAATGCACAGTCTACTCAGCCAGCTCTAAGAAACTTTATGGAAGAGTTCAGTAAGAACTGTGGTTTCATACTTACTTGTAACTTTGTCAATAGGATTATTGAACCTCTACATTCTCGATGTAGTGTGATCCATTTCAAGATTCCTAATAAAGAGAAACCTAAGATGGCACAATCATTCTTCAAGAGAGTGATGAAGATCTTAGAAGACAACAATATACAAGCTGACCAAAAGGTAGTTGCAGAACTATTACAAATGCACTTTCCTGATTGGAGAAGAGTACTTAACGAGCTTCAAAGATATAGTGTATCAGGTAGTATTGATAGTGGTATATTGGTTTCATTATCTGATGATAATTTTAAGGCATTGGTACAATATATTAAGGATAAAAACTTTACTGAGATGCGTAAGTGGGTTGGACTAAATAGCGACAATGATTCAACGTCTATCTTTCGCTTAATCTACGACAACAGTTCTACCTACTTGAAGCCAAATAGTATACCACAGCTAGTACTAATACTAGCTGACTATCAACATAAAGCTGCATTTGTAGCTGATCAAGAGATAAACTTAGTAGCGTGTTTGACTGAAATGATGGCAGAACTAGAATGGAAATAAAAGATATGATCTGCAACGTATGTAACGGTGAAATCTTAAATGATAAGTTAGCTGTTTGTTTGCAAGGAGCAGATTATGAATATGCAGTTTGTGGTGAATGTTTAGTAGTTATGGGAAGAGAAGGTTATGTTCGAGGAATTGAGGAAAGCTCTGTGGGAGAGCGTGGAGAGTTGGCAGAACTCAGATCGACAGAAGAAATGGGCCGGTGATACTGGTCTAACTAGAAAAAATGAATACAATGGAAACACTGCTCAAGCTATAGATCTTCATCCTATTATAGATGAACCTCATGATGAGAATTGGACTTTCAATTACGGAAGTCAGTTTCCACAAAATATTATACAAAATAATTTTCAATGGAGGAATAAGACCATCAGTTGGTTACCTCCAGACTCAGAGTCAAGATTTGCAAAGAACTTAGCAGATCCAATAATGGGTCCTAAGATTGAGCATTGGAAAGACAAGGAGATAAAATATAGTTTTAACAACAATGGATTCAGAAAGCAAGACAATGGACAGATGGAGGATTTCTTTTCGGACCAGGGTGGTATTATGTATCTTGGTTGTTCTATCACTTTCGGTGTTGGCGTTAATTTAGAACAGACGTGGTCATGGCATCTACACAATAGAAAATGGCCAGAGAAAAGGTATTTGAACTTTGGATGTCCAGGCCAAGGCCTTGAGACATACTACAGAATACTAAAAGGATATATTGGTGCAGTTAAACCAGAAATGGTTATAGTAACATAT
>CENV01030487.1_pt1 | contig 11569 bp, 8 predicted proteins | sample 530231 | NCBI WGS metagenome assembly CENV01 (sample SAMEA2619815, study PRJEB7988) | marine metagenome | biome: marine biome (ENVO:00000447); feature: surface water layer (ENVO:00002042); material: "saline water (ENVO:00002010), including plankton (ENVO:xxxxxxxx)" | depth 5 m | reverse complement strand
GTGGGTGTTGAGTTTGATCTTCCAGGTCCAGCGCATCACCTCGCCCAGCCAGGCGTCGGCGGCGCGGCCCTGGTCGCGCCAGTCCGCCACCTGGGTGACCATGGCCACGCAGGGGTGCGGCTCGGCGTTTTCCAGCGCTTCCGGCAGCACCATGGAGACGTGCAGCACGCTCTCGTTGCGGCCCCGGAACAGGGCCAGGGCGCGGTGGCTGGGAATCGACTTGAGCGCTTCGTCGTGTTCGAAGTAGTCGCGGAACTTGGCGCCTTCGTCTTCCTTGCCGTCCGCCACCCGGGCCTGCACATGGGCGTTGTCCCACAGCCAGGTACGCAGCCGGGTGAGCAGTTCCGCGTTCTCGGCGAAGCGCTCCATGAGAATCTGTTTGGCGCCGTCCAGGGCGTCCTTGGCGGTGGCGATCTTGTGCTCTTCGTTCAGGTAGCCGGCGGCTTCCTGCTCCGGATTCAGCGTGGGATCGGCCAGCAGCGCCTCGGCCAGCGGCTCCAGCCCCGCCTCGCGGGCGATCTGGGCGCGGGTGCGACGTTTCGGCTTATAGGGCAGGTACAGATCTTCCAGGCGGGTCTTGGTGTCCGCCTCCTTGATCGCCTTTTCCAGCTCCGGGGTCAGCTTTTCCTGCTCGGCGATGCTTTTCAGGATGGTGTCGCGGCGATCTTCCAGCTCGCGGAGATAGCGCAAACGCTCCTCCAGGTTACGCAGCTGGGTGTCGTCCAGACCGCCGGTGGCTTCCTTCCGGTAGCGGGCGATGAACGGCACGGTGGCGCCTTCGTCGAGCAGCGCCACGGCGGCGGCCACCTGGCGGGGCTGGGCATTGAGTTCCTGGGCGATGATCTGTTCGATGCTTTGCATGGGGATTCCTGACTTGCGCGGCGGCGCGCGCGGCGCGAAGGCGTGTAAACGAAAACGACCGGAATCATAGGGAATGACTCCGGTCGTTCATAGATTGACTTGACGGGGCGGGGTGTGGTTGTTCAGGCGCCGCCGAGCACCCTGGCGATCATCGCCGCCAGCTCGCGTTCCTTGGGCGGCTTGACGATATAGCCGGCGGCGCCCTGGCGCTCGCCCCACACTTTGTCGGTTTCCTGGTCCTTGGTGGTCACCAGAATCACCGGAATGCGGCTCAGCTCGGCATCCTTGGCGATCTTGCGGGTGGCCTGGAAGCCGTTCAGCTCCGGCATCACCACGTCCATCAGAATCAGGTCCGGCTGTTCGCTGCGGGCCTGCTCGATGCCCTGCATCCCATTGCTGGCGGTAATCGCCTGATGGCCCTGGCTCTCCACCATTTTCACCAGGTTGGTCAGCTGGGTGGGGGAATCGTCCACCACGAGAATCTTCGCCATTGTGCTTGGTCTCCTTATCGCCGGCGCAATGATAACAAGGGCTGGGCGGCGCGTAACTTGATGAAAAGCGGCACTGATTGCCAATTTGCGTCACCGGCGGATTCGGCGGACGGTAATCTTTCTATACAATCCAGGCTTGCCCGGCACCGGCTGGCGCGGTACACCAAGCGGGTCCCGCCGGACGGCGATGGCCAATCGCTGGCGCCGCGGTCGCAGCGGCTTGCGCCGCGATCACCGGGCGCGCCCCTCCGGGGCCGGCGAAAACCGAGGAGCACCATGAGCGAACAAGTCGAAAAGATTCTGGTGGTGGACGATGACGCCCGCCTGCGCGGTCTGCTGCAGCGTTTTCTGGAAGAGCAGGGCTATGCGGTGAAGGCGGTGGCCGACGCGGAACAGATGGACCGGGCCCTGTCCCGGGAGATCTATTCGCTGATGGTGCTGGACCTGATGCTGCCCGGCGAGGACGGCCTGTCGATCTGCCGCCGCCTGCGCGATGGGGACAACAACCTGCCGATCATCATGCTCACCGCCAAGGGCGACGACGCGGAGCGCATCGAGGGCCTGGACGCCGGCGCCGACGACTACTTGCCCAAGCCGTTCAACCCCAAGGAACTGAGCGCCCGCATCCGCGCGGTGCTGCGCCGCCATGTGCGGGAAGTACCCGGCGCCCCCAGCAAGGAAGAATCGGTGGTGCAGTTCGGCCCCTGGAGCCTGGACCTGGGCAACCGCACCCTGGCCCGGGAAGGCGACCCGCAACCGCTCACCACCGGCGAATTCGCGGTGCTCAAGGCGCTGGTGCAGAACCAGCGCGAACCGCTCACCCGGGACAAGCTGATGAGCCTGGCCCGGGGCCGCGAGTGGTCCGCCATGGAGCGCTCCATCGACGTGCAGGTGTCACGGCTGCGCCGCCTGCTGGAAGACGACCCGTCCAAGCCCCGCTATATCCAGACCGTGTGGGGCGTGGGCTATGTGTTCGTGCCGGACTGAGCCGGCGCAGCCGTGGCCCGCTTCCTGCCCAAAACCGCCTTTACCCGGGCCGCGCTGATCGTCGGCCTGGTGATCGGTCTCAGCCAGGGCGTGACGCTCTGGTTCTTTGCCCGCAACGCCTACCTGCCCGGCATCCGTGAATACGCCCGCCTTACCGCCCTGCAGGCGGAGCTGGTGTTTCCGCCGGACGGTGATGCCTCCCTGGGGCAGCGGCTGGGCGAGACCACCGGCATCGTGCCGGGCACGCCGCCGGACTTCGGTGAGCCACGCACCCTGGTGCTGTCCCGGCCGGTGATGGACCGCTTCCGCGAGGAGCTGTCGGCGCGGCTCGGCGAGCACGCCACCGTGCGCCTGGAGGACGACCGCCAGCCGATCCTGTGGGTCACCGCGCCCTCCTTCCAGGGCGGCTGGCTGCGGGTGCCCATGTCGTTCTTCCGCGACTACGACCGCTATCTGCTGCTGGGCTGGGGCGTGACCGTGCCGCTGCTGGCGGTGATCGGCGGCCTGCTGATCGCGCGCAGCCTCAACCGGCCATTGCGGCGGCTGGCCCGGGTGGCGCTGAAGGTGGGGCGCGGCGAGGCGGTGCCGGTGCTCGACGACAGCACCGGGCCCACCGAGATCCAGGCGGTGAACCGGGCCTTCAACCGCATGACCAGCCAGCTGCAGCAGGCCCAGCGGGACCGGGCCCTGCTGCTGGCCGGGGTCTCCCACGACCTGCGCACGCCGCTTACCCGGCTGCGCCTGTCGGCGGAATTTCTCGACGACGAGGAAATTTCCCAGGGCATTATCGAGGACATCGAGGACATGGACGCCATCCTCGACCAGTTCATCGCCTTTATCCGCGACGGCGCCGATGAACAGCCGGACTACGAGAACCTGAACAGCCTGATCGACGAGGTGGTGGCCAAGTACCCCATGGAGAAGCTGCGCATCCACCAGGAGGATGTGCCGCGCCTGATGCTCAAACGGCTCACCGTGAAACGGATGCTCTCCAACCTGATCACCAACGCCCTCAAATACGGCGCGCCGCCGGTGGAGATCACCACCGAGGTGGACGACAACGCCCTGCGCCTGACCGTGCGCGACCACGGCAAGGGCGTGCGCGAGGCGGACATTCCGCTGCTGCTGCAGCCGTTCTCCCGGGGCGAGATGGCGCGCACCCTGTCCGGCAGCGGCCTGGGGCTGGCCATCGTCAAGCGCATCGTCGACATGCACCACGGCGAGATGGTGCTGGACAACCACCCGGAGGGTGGCCTGCGGGTGCGCATCCGTTTCCCGGTCACCGGCCAGCTGGTGCAGCCGGAGCCGCTCTCCGCCGGGGTGCGTTAATTCCCATCGCGGCTGAAGCCGCTCCTACAGCCGCGAACCGCGCCTTTTCGCACCCCCGGCCCGGCCGGAAAATCATTATCGCGGCTAAAGCCGCTCCTACCAGGCCGGTGTGTATGCGCCAACCGGTGTGGCATGGTCTTCTGTAGGAGCGGCTTCAGCCGCGATCAGGCCTCAACCGCGAACCGCGCCCTTCTCCACCCGCCGCCCGGCGAGAAAAATCAACAACCCGCCAATGGCCAGCGCCGCCCCCACCAGACCGGTGCTGGACCACACCGCGCCCTGATCGATCACCAGCCCGGCCAGCCAGGCGCCCAGCGCGTTGGCCATATTGAAAGCAGCGTGATTCAACGAGGCGGCCATGGTCTGGGCATCGCCGGCCACGTCCATCAGCCGGGTCTGGATGGTCGGCCCCAGGGCCATGCTGGTGCCCACCAGCCCCACGAACAGCAGGCCGGCGCCGACCTGGTTGGCGGCGAAAAAGAACAGCACCTGAATCGCCGTGCACCACAGCAGAATAATCGGAATCGCCCGCACCAGGTTCCAGTCCGCCAGCCGTGCGCCGGCCAGGGTGCCGATGATGGTGCCGACCCCGAAGATCGCCAGCACCAGCGGGCCCAGGGACTCGGCCATGCCGGCCTGGCGGGTCAGGGTGGGCATCACATAGCTGAACACCGCGAACATGCCGCCGAAGCCGATGCTGGCGATGCCCAGGGTGAACAGCACCCGCTGGTTGACCAGCGCACCCAGTTCCCGCACCGGGCTGGCGTCCGGGTCGGCGGCCACGAACGGCACGAACAGACGCACCATCAGCGCGGTGGTCACGGCGATGCCGCCCACCGCCGCGAACGCCACCGGCCAGCCGAACTCATTGCCCGCCCAGGTGCCCAGCGGCGCCCCCAGCAGGATCGCCACGGTCAGCCCCATCATCACCCGGCCCACTGCCCGGGCCCGCTGATTCAGAGGCACCGCGGCGGCGGCCACCAGGGCGGCCACGCCAAAGTAGGCGCCATGGGGCAGGCCGGCGATAAAGCGCAGCCCCACGAACGACCAGAACCCCGGCGCCAGGGCGCTGGCCACGTTGCCCAAGGCGAACACCAGCATCAGCGCGATCAGCAGGGTGCGTTTCGGCACCCGGGCCGCCAGGCAGGAAATCAGCGGCGCGCCCACCACCACGCCCAGGGCGTAGCTGCTGATCGCATAGCCCACGTGCTGCGGGTCCACCGACAGATCGCCGGCGATGCGGTTCATCAGGCCCATGATCACGAATTCGGTGGTGCCGATGGCGAAGCCGCCCAGCGCCAGGGCCAGTTCGGCGAGACGGGGGTGGGATGCGACGGAAGGGGTATCCGCGCGGGAAATGGAAGACATGCGCAAGCTCCGGACCGTGGATAACGGGGAGAAAAGAGAAGGGGCGATCAGCCCGAAAAGGCGGATTCTCCCAGAAAGGGGTGAACAAACGAAGTGGGTTTTGTCTATCGCCGCCATCCATGGAGGCGAACTCAGCGTTTGCGAATGAATCTCATTTGTGCAAGCATTCCGGGATCGTTCCCTGGCTGACGCACCCATGACCGTGGCTTCCCACAGCAACGTGCAATCCCTGTACACCGATCACTGCGGGTGGTTGCGGGCCCTGTTGTACCGGCGCCTGGGTTGTCGGGACACCGCCGCGGATCTGTCCCAGGATGTGTTCGTGCGCCTGCTGCTGAAGCCGGCCGGCACCTCGCCCCGGGAGCCCCGGGCGTTTCTGGCGAGCATCGCTCACGGTCTGGTGGTCGATCACCATCGTCGCCGGGCGGTGGAGCAGGCCTGGCGGGAAACGCTGGCGGTGCTGCCGGCGGAGAACCAGCCATCGCCGGAAGAGTATTGGGAAATCGTGGATGCGCTGGCCCGTCTGGATGCGCTGTTGGAGCACCTGCGCCCGCGCGCGCGTACGGTCTTTCTGATGGCCAAGCTCGATGGCCTCACCTACCCGGCCATCGCCGAGCGGCTGTCGGTATCCCTGAGCACCGTGGAAAAGGACATGGCGCTGGCGCTGCGGCACTGTTACCGGGTCCTGATGGGCGGTTGAGCGCCCGATCACCGCCATGAATCGCCACGACGACCTTCCCCCGGCCATCATCGAAGCCGCCATCCACTGGTCGGTGACGATGGCCTCGGGCACCGCCGACGCGGCCCAGCGCCGTGACTACCAGCACTGGCTGGACGCCGACGAACGCCATCGCCGCGCCGCCGAGCGTTTGGGCGCCATCGACGACGAGGTGCGTGGCGCGCGGCGGGCCGGCCTCCCGGTCACCGATACCCTGGATCATCTGCAACGCCGCCGGCGGCGCCGGCGCGGTCTGGGCGGTGGCCTGCTGGTCCTGGTGCTGGTGGCGGTGGGTCTGGTGGGCGGCGATGTATCGCGCCTGAGCCGGGATTATGTCACCGGCACCGGGGAGCAACAGCGCCTGCGTCTGCCCGGCGGCACCCGGGTGGTGCTCAACGCGGATACCGCCCTGGACGTGCTGGCCGGGGAAGGGAGGCCCACCCTGCGGCTGCACGCCGGCGAGATTCTGGTGGATTCCGAAGCCGCCGCCGTGGCGGACAAGCCCCGCGTGGTCACCGATGACGGTCGGCTGGATGCCCTGGGCACCCGTTTCCAGGTGTCCGCGGGCGGCTCGGGCACGGGGCTCACGGTATTGCAGGGCCGGGTCGCGGTGCATGCCGCCGGCGGCGAGTCTCTGGGCGAGGTGCGCCCCGGTCGGGGCTGGCGCCTGGCGGACGGCACGTTGGCGCCGGGCACCACGGGGCTGCGCGCCGGAAGCTGGGAAGACGGCGTGGTGGAGGCCCGGGACGCGCCCCTGGCCGAGGTGCTTAAGGCGCTGGGGCATTATCGCGCCGGCTGGCTTGGCTACGACCAGGCCGTCGCCGGCCTTAAGGTCACCGGTGTGTTCCAGCTCAACGATACCGACGCCGCCCTGGACGCCATCGCTCAGAGCCTGCCCGTGCGCGTGGTGCACCGTACCCGGTGGTGGGTGCGGGTGGAGAAAAAATAATTTACGGGTTCCGGGTGTCTGGTTCGGCATGGAAGTAAAGACACCATCAGGGGACGACCTTCATGCCTATCTCCACTCCTTCCGGCTGGCGGGCCACCTGCCGCCGGCTGTTGCTTCCTGTTTGCCTGGCCGCGCCGCTGGCGCTACCGGTCGCGGTGGCGGCGCAGAGCGCCGTGGACAGCCGCCATGTCACCCATGACTTCGCGATCCCGGCCGGGCCCCTGGCCGATGCACTGGCGAGTCTGGCCCGCCAGGCCGGCCTGACCATGTCGGCGTCGCCGGCGCTGCTGGACGGGCGCCAGGCCTCCGCCGTGCAAGGCCGATATGGCGTTCAGGATGCCCTCGACCGGATGCTCGCCGGCACCGGCCTGCGTTACCGCTTCACCGGCGACAACAGCTTCGTTCTGGAGCCGGCTCCGGCGCCACGGGCGGCGGTGCTTGGCCCGGTAAAGGTGTACGGCGCCAAGACCACCACCCAGCTTGAGGACACCACCGCCAGTGTCGGCGTGGTCACCAGCGAGGAGATCGAGCAGGGCGAGATCGGCAGCTTCCGGGATGCCTTCCGTACCCTGGGCAACGTCATGGATGGCGACTGGCCGGACGCCGGCTTCGTGATCCGGGGCATCAATTCCGAGGGCCTGACACCGGGCGGCGATCCGCTCGCCAGCCTCTATGTGGACGGCGCCCGGCAGACCGTCAACGGCGCCCGGCGCGGTGCCCGGGGGCTGTGGGACGTGGAACAGGTGGAAGTCTATCGCGGCCCGCAGTCCACGCTCACCGGTCGCGCCGCTCTGGCCGGCGCCGTCTACGTGAAAACCAAGGACCCGACCTTCGAGCCGGAATCACGAGTGCGCCTGGCCGGTGGTTCCATGAAGACCCGGGAAGCGGCGGTGATGAACAGCGGCCCGCTGATCGATGACGAGCTGGCGTATCGTTTCTCCGCCGAGTATCACACCAGCGAGAACGACATCCATTACCCCACCTACGAGTCGTTCAAGCGCTACGATGACTTCATCGAGGATGAGTACTATCAACTGCGCGGCAAGCTGCTGTGGCTGCCGGAGGCGCTGCCCGATACCAATGCCCTGCTGAGCTATTCGTTCTCCCATGATTCGCCCTATGTGGACGACATCGGTGGCCCGCAACTGGGCTTCGATTACGATGACCGGCGCGGCGACTTCAACACCCCGGTGTTCGTCGAGGCGCGCGAGGCGGAGACCCACAATCTGTCGCTGGAGATCACCCATGCCCTGGGCGCCGATCTGACCCTGACCTCATTGACCGCCTGGTCGGATACCGACATGGACCGTCCCTCGGTGAACGAGGGCACCGCCGGCGAGACCAACGTGATGCGCGGTGACAGTCAGCAGAGCATCATCAGCCAGGAACTGCGCGCCAACTACGACCGGGATCGCTGGCGCTGGGTGTCCGGCCTGTACGCGGCCCGTGAAGAGGATCGGGGGCGCTACGCGCGGCCGGATTATTTCGGTAATTCCGACGTCAGCCGCACCGGGCGGGATCTGGATAACCTGGCTCTGTTCGGGGAGGCGGGGTATCGCTTCAAGCCGGGCTGGGAGGCGGTGCTGGGGGGGCGCGTCGATTATACCTCGGTGGACGAAAATGCCTTCTTCGCCCGCAATGGCGGCGTGGTCACCGATGATCGCACCTCCCACAGCAACACGGTGTTCCTGCCCAAGATGGCGCTGATTCGTACCCTGGCGCCCATGCACACCCTGGGCTTCACGGTGCAGAAAGGCTATCGCTCAGGTGGTGCCGGCATTCAGCGCAGCAGCAACACCGAGTACCGCTACGACGACGAGCAGACCTGGACCTACGAGCTGTCCTACAAGGGCGTGGCGCTGGACCGGCGCTTGCAGTTGTCCGCCAACCTGTTCTACACCGACTGGAGCGACCAGCAGGTCGGGGTGCTGGCCACCCCCGGGGACTCCACCTCCCGGCGCGTCACCAACGCCGGTGAATCGTCCCTCAAAGGCTTCGAGCTGGAAGGCCGCTATCGATTCAACCCGCGCTGGTCCGGGTTCGCGTCCATCGGCTATGTGGACACGGAATTCGACGAGTTCGTCGACAACAGCCTGGGCGATCTGAGCGGCCTGCCGTTCCCGGAAGCGCCGGAATGGAACGCGGCCCTGGGCGCTTTCTACCAGCATCCGCGCGGTTTCTTCGCCGGCGCCGATGCCAAGTACGTGTCCCGCTACCTGGCCCGCTTTGGCGCCGACCCGCAGGAATACGTGGATGGTTACACGGTCACCAACGCGCGGCTCGGTCTGCGCGCCGATGGCTGGACCGTGACGCTGTACTCGGAGAACGTGTTCGAGCGTGATTACTACGTCTACAACGACCGCAACACCAGCGGCGACGTGGCCGCGACCCTGGGGCCGCGGCGCGTCACCGCCTTGAGCGTGGAAATGGAGTTCTAGCCGGCCGGCACCAGCGGGATGTTCACCCGCGACGGCATTGCCGGCGTGCTGTACACGGTGAGCGCGCCGAGCAGACCGCGCAGCAGATCCGGAACCGGGCTCAGGCCATGGGGCAGGTCGCTGGCGCCGACGCTCACGCGCAGCCTGTGGCCAGCGGGGATCACGGCGCTGGTGGGGAACACCTCCACGTCGGCGCGGAACGGTCGCAGCGGCCGGATTTCCTGGCCACTGCGGGCGGTGAAGGGATGCCAGGGCTGCACCAGCTTGCCATTCATGAAGCGCGAGCGCAGCGGGTCGAACTCGCTCATGGAGGCCATCTGGATGCCGTTGGTGAGTTCCCTGGACAGGCCGTTCGGGTCCACCACGCTGACGCGCACCACCACATTGGTGTCCAGGCCGGTGGTGGAAGCCCAGATCTGACCGCCAATGGGGCCGTTGATGACAATGTCCTCTTCCAGTGGCTCGCTGGTGTAGACCGCCTCCAGCAACTCCGACAGGTTGTTCTGCTCGCTGCAGGGCGGTGTGATCAGGCCCAGCACGCCGGCGGTCCACTGGCTGGCGCTGGCCGAACACAGGCCGTTGAGCGGCGTTTGCAGCAGCGAGGTTTGCGCGCCGTCCGCCCCCGGCGCCTGGCGGTCCAGAGCGCCGAACAGGGGCAGGCCAGGCTGGCCGTGCAAGTAGAACACCTCGGCGCGGGCTTGCGGATGCGGCCAGTCCTTGGCGGTGCGGTAATGTTCCTCACCGGTGTGGTACTGAGTCACCGGCGGGAAGCGTTCGGCGCCGGTGTCCATGCCCTTCAGATAGTGGTCGAACCAGGCCAGGCGGATGTTGGCCAGCGCCGGCACGCCGTCGGCGGGCAGCCCGGCGCCGCTGGAGCCGTCCAGATGTTCCCAGGGGCCGATCAGCAGCTTGCTGTCGGTGCCGTTGTTCTTCAGCGCCTCGTAAATCAGAGGCTCGCCCCGTTGAAAGATGTCGCGCAGTCCACCTACCACGAAGGTCGGCGCCTTGATCCGGTCGATCCGTTCCAGCGGTGAACGGGCCCGCCAGAACTCAGTGTTGTACTTGTGCTCGTCGCCGAGCAGGGCGCCGCCCACCACCGGAACCGGAAACTCGGTGAGGGTGCCGGTAAGGTGGTCGAGCAGCGTTTCCAGATAGTAAAGCGGCTGGTCGTTATCCAGGCCCACCGGCGTGGGCACCAGCCCCAGGCCGGTGACCAGGGCCACCCACAAGGGAATGAAACCGGCGTTGATCTGGCCGCCCTGGAACACGATGTCCCGGTAGGCGTCGCCCATTGGCACGATGGCGAAGATGGCGTCCACGCCGGCCGGGCGCTGGGCGCCGGCGAGCAGGCCGGTGATGCCCATGTAGGAGGCGCCGTTCATGCCCAGGGTGCCGTTGCTCCAGGGTTGGGCATCGATGTAATCGAGCAGTTCGCCGATGTCCTCGTGGTCGGTTTCCCCGAACGCCTGCCAGGTGCCTTCCGAGGCGCCGGTGCCGCGCAGGTCGGCGATGATGTAGGCGTAACCGCGCTTGACCAGATAGGGATCGGCGGCGCCGATCAGTCCCAGTGCCTGGTTGTAGCCGGTGAAGGTGGCCACCACCGGGAAGGGGCCCGGCGCCGGGTTGCCGTCCTCGTCGGCGGGCAGGGTCACCGAGGCGGACAGCCGGATGCCGTCGCGCAGGGTGATCAGCTGTTGCGGCAGGGTGACGGTGTTGGGGTATTCCTCGGGGCGGTCGTAGGGGGCGTCCCAGTCCAGGTTTACCGGCTCCGGTTCTGGTTCCGGCTCCGGTTCTGGTTCCAGGGGGCCGCCCGTGCCGCCGCCGCCGTCATTGCCGCCGGCGTTGGGTGTTTCCACGGTTGATCCGCCCCCGGAGGCGGAGCCCCCTCCGCCGCCGCCACAGGCGGTCAGAACGAGTATCAGGGAAGCGAGCAAACAGAAAAACGGCAGGCGTCGACGCGCCGGCGGGGTCAGTAGCATGGTTGGATCTCCGGATATTGTTGGACGTAGAGGAGTGGTCCAGAGGATCGCTCAGGGTAAGCGGGAGAACGGGCCGGTTCTGTTGCGCGGTGGTGCGCAACGGTGAAGAAAAAAGACCTTTTCTTGTCATCGTGTAAAGCATCGCGCGGGTCTGAACGCGGGCCCCGGGCTGGTATGCTGGGTGGCCGAGTTTCGATACGCGCCAGGGCGCGTCCATCCAGCAGGAGAAGTTCATGAGCGAGGACAAACGGCGCCGTTATTCCGCCCCCGTGGTGGATGGCCTGGGCAAGGCGCCCAGCCGTGCCATGCTGCGCGCCACCGGTTTCACCGACGAGGATTTCCAGAAACCCCAGGTCGGTATCGCCTCCACCTGGAGCCGGGTGACGCCCTGTAACATGCACATCGACGGCCTGGCGGACGAGGCCGGCCGAGGCGCCGACGGCGCCGGT
>CENV01086638.1_pt1 | contig 11593 bp, 9 predicted proteins | sample 530231 | NCBI WGS metagenome assembly CENV01 (sample SAMEA2619815, study PRJEB7988) | marine metagenome | biome: marine biome (ENVO:00000447); feature: surface water layer (ENVO:00002042); material: "saline water (ENVO:00002010), including plankton (ENVO:xxxxxxxx)" | depth 5 m | reverse complement strand
AGCTGGACATCGGCAGCTGGGTCGTCAACTTCCGCGAGCTCCTGCCTCAATCGATCCAGCTGCAGCTTCAGCGCTTCGGTTTCGGTGACCTCGATTCCATGCGTGAACGGCTGGCCTCTGGGGCGCTCGAGGGAAGTCAATTCCTCGCGACAAAAGCGTTCAGTTTTGGCCAGGGGACGTTCCAGTTTCTGGTCAGCTTCTTTGTCATGCTGTACCTGCTGTTCTTCTTGATTCGCGACGGGCGTGATCTGGTGGCGCGTATCAGGAAGGCCATTCCGCTCAGCGATGCTCAGAAGCGGCGCCTGTTCAGCAAGTTCACGCGAGTCGTACGCGCGACGGTAAAAGGAAACATTGTCGTCGCCGTTACCCAAGGAGCGCTCGGCGGAATCATCTTCGCCGTGCTCGGGATATCCGGGGCGCTGCTGTGGGGCGTGCTGATGGCATTCCTGTCATTGTTGCCCGCTGTCGGCGCGGGCCTGATATGGACGCCGGTAGCTATCTATTTCCTGATGACCGGCGCGATCTGGCAGGGCGTGATACTCACGCTTTATGGTGTGCTGGTAATCGGCCTGGTGGATAACATCCTTAGGCCCATTCTGGTTGGAAAGGATACAAAGATGCCGGACTACGTCGTGCTTATCTCCACGCTGGGGGGGCTGGCATTGTTCGGACTGAATGGTTTCGTGATCGGCCCGCTGGTCGCGGCGCTATTCATATCGACCTGGGGTCTTTTCACCTCACCAGATGAGCCTTGAGTGTGGTCAGTGGATTGATAGGGGGGGGCCAGCCTTGCGGCTTGGCCCCTCCGCAGTTACATCAGGCGCTTTCCGTCGTCCCGCGTGACGATGACGGTTGCTGAGCGGGGTCTGCGACCCGGCCCGTCCGGCCACGTGCTCGTGTAGTTCGTCGCGGTCGAGTCTTCGCCAGGGTGCTGGATGTTGACGAACAGGGTCCGAAAGTCCGGTGTAGCTGTGATTCCGGTTACCTCAGCGCCCTGAGGCCCGACGAGAAACCGTTTGATCTCACCGGTCCTGGGATCGGAAACCAACATCTGATTGTTACCAAACGGCCCGCTGCGCAGTTGACTACCGCTCATGTCAGTCTGAATCCACAGTCGACCCTCGTCGTCGAACCACAACCCATCCGGGCTGGCCATGATGTTGCTTTCATCCAGCGCTCGACCCTTCGGCCCCCGGCTGTTGTCCTGCGGCCCGGCAAGCAAATAGATATCCCAGTTGAATCGCGTGCCTGCAAAGTCGCGGCTCGCTTCACGCCAGCGAATGATGTGACCAAATGCGTTTGGTGCTCGCGGATTGGAGGCGTCGGTTTCCTTGCGTCCGCTGTTGTTGGTGAGGGTGAAGTAGACCTCACCGCTGTCTGGGTTAACCGCCCCCCATTCTGGGCGATCCATCTTGGTGGCTCTGACGATGTCGGCGGCCAGACGGGTGTTGATCAGGACTTCACCTTGATCGGCAAATTGAACACCGGCGGTCTCGCAGGCCCGCTGGAAGGCCGGATCGGCATGATCGAGAGCGAGCCAGTCACCACTGCCGTCGGTGTTGAAACGCGCGACATAGAGAGTCCCCTCGTCCAGCAGCCGCCCATCGCTTCGCTGCGGCCGATAGCGGTCGCGGCTGACGTACTTGTAGATATATTCGTTCTGCGAATCGTCGCCGGAATAACAGACAACGGGGCGGCCCGGCCTGACGGGGGCAAACACCAGTCCTTCGTGGGCGAAACGGCCGAGGGCCGTGTGCTTGACTGGCGTTGAGTTCGGATCGAACGGATCTATCTCGACGATCCAGCCAAAGGTGTTGGGCTCGTTACGATAATCCGCTTGTGGATCGGTCGCGATGCGCGAGGCGTTGAAGCGCTCGAACTCATCGCCGGCAACTGTCTCCCAGCCATAACGACCGCTACCGCGCACACCATAGCGGCTAAGTTCACGAGGTAGGTCGCTGTCGGCGGTGGCGAAGTAACCTGCCCAGTTTTCCTCACAGGTGAGGTAGGTACCCCAAGGCGTATGCCCGTTGGCGCAGTTGTTAAGGGTTCCGCGGGTTGAGGTGCCGCTCGGGCTGTAGCGGGTGCGCATCAGCTCATGGCCGCGCGCGGGGCCTTCAATGCGCATCGGCGTGGCACCCGTAATGCGGCGGTTACGGGCTGTCGGCAAGACCGACCAATCGCCGCGCGGGCCCCGGCGGATTTCTACTACCGAAACGCCGTGGGCGTTGATTTCCTTGCGGACCTCGTCGACATCGACACGCTTACCATCGACCACCGTCGGGCCGTTGGGGTGGAGCAGAGGCGCTTGAATGTATTCGTGATTTAGCACCAGCAAGCCGTGATCGCTCTGGCGCCCGCCGAGTTTTGCGTTCATCGGGAAGAAATGCATTCCGTCGTGATGCATGCCGACTTGTTGAGCCTGGTCTTCGGCGCTATTGCTCGCGTCTTCCATCCAGGTCGGGTAGCTACCGGTAATCGGGGTGCCCCATGGAATGAAAGTGGTCGCGGAATAGCCAGCAGGAACGGTAATAGCATCGGCCCGCGTTACCTCAACTGGCGAAAACGGCAGACGGGTACGGCGTCGGAAGGGGAGGTCCTTGAGTCCTTGCGCGGATGGTTCAGCCGCTTGCGCAAGTCCGGGAATAGCCGCACCGAGAAAGGCCATGGCTCCCATGACTGCGCCGCCAACCACTACCTTTCGACGGCCAGCAGAGATCACATCCTGAATGTGTGGGTTCGTCGAGTAGTTACTGGGCAACTCGTCCCCGTTGCCAAACAAAATGTCGTTGTTCTCAGTAGTCACGGCGCAGCTCCATTACGATTTTTGTCGGAGCCATGACGCTAAATTCGATATGCGACAACAGAATGACAGATAGGGGTCGTGCCGACGAAATGTCGCCTCGTCTACGCAGTCTGCTTGCTCGCAAAAAAAAGCCTCGGCAGATGCCGAGGCTTTTTGTTAACACCTGCGGCCGGTGACGGCCGCGAACCGATTCTTAGTGGAACTGGTTCATGGTGTTGTCTTTACCGCTTGCCTTCAGAGCGGCTTCGCCAGCGAAGTACTCCTTGTGGTTGTCGCCGATGTCGGAACCAGCCATGTTCTGGTGCTTGACGCAGGCGATGCCCTGACGCAGTTCCTGACGCTGAACGCCCTTCACGTACGCCAGCATACCCTGGTCGGCGAAGTACCCCTTGGCCAGGTTGTCGGTGGACAGCGCGGCGGTGTGGTAGGTCGGCAGGGTGATCAGGTGGTGGAAGATGCCGGCGTGAGCCGAACCGTCGCGCTGGAAGGTACGGATCTTCTCGTCTGCAACCTGGGCCAGTTCGGTTTCGTCGTACTCGACGCTCATCAGCTTGGCGCGGTCGTAAGCAGAAACGTCCTTGCCTTCGGCGACGAACGCGTCGAACACCTGCTGGCGGAAGTTCAGAGTCCAGTTGAACGACGGGCTGTTGTTGTAGACCAGCTTGGCGTTCGGAATGGTCTTGCGGATTTCGTCAACCATGGCTGCGATCTGACCAACGTGCGGCTTCTCGGTTTCGATCCACAGCAGGTCAGCACCGTTCTGCAGCGAGGTGATGCAGTCCAGTACGCAGCGCGCTTCACCGGTGCCAGCACGGAACTGGAACAGGTTGGACGGCAGACGCTTCGGACGCAGCAGCTTGCCTTCGCGCTTGATGACGACATCGCCGTTGCCCAGTGCGGCTTCGGAAACTTCTTCGCAATCCAGGAAGGAGTTGTACAGGTCGCCCAGGTCGCCCGGCTCTTTGGTGACGGCGATCTGCTTGGTCAGGCCGGCACCCAGGGAGTCGGTACGCGCAACGATCACGCCGTTGTCGATGCCCAGCTCGAGGAAGGCGTAGCGAACGGCGGCGATCTTGGCGAGGAAGTCGGCGTGGGGAACGGTCACTTTACCGTCCTGGTGGCCGCACTGCTTCTCGTCGGATACCTGGTTTTCGATCTGGATGCAGCAAGCGCCTGCTTCGATCATGCGCTTGGCCAGCAGGTAGGTGGCTTCCGGGTTACCGAAGCCAGCGTCGATGTCTGCGATGATCGGTACGATGTGGGTTTCGTAGTTATCGATCTGATTCTGAATGTCGGCAGCCTTGGCGTTGTCGCCAGCTTCACGAGCAGCATCCAGGGCGGTGAAGAGCAGGTCCAGTTCGCGGCTGTCAGCCTGACGCAGGAAGGTGTACAGCTCCTCGATCAGGTCGGAGACGGCAGTCTTCTCGTGCATGGACTGGTCCGGCAGCGGGCCGAACTCGGAACGCAGGGCAGCAACCATCCAGCCGGACAGGTAGAGATAACGCTTGTTGGTGGTCTTCAGGTGCTTCTTGATGGAGATCAGCTTCTGCTGACCGATGAAGCCGTGCCAGCAACCGAGGGACTGCGTGTAGACGGACGAGTCGGCGTCGTACTCGGCCATGTCCTTGCGCATGATGTCGGCGGTGTACTGAGCGATTTCCAGACCGGTCTTGAAGCGGTTCTGGGCGCGCATGCGAGCGACGGACTCAGGGTTGATGGCGGCCCAGCTGCTGCCGTATTGCTCTTTCAGGGCGGCAACGGCCTTGATGTCGTCTTGATATGCGGACATGTTCAATCCTTCAAAAATGAGTGTGGTTGAGCACCGACTTTTCCCACCGAAACCTACGTGCTATCGCTGATCATTGCGGGCAACACGCGGCAGAGCGTCGAAATATCGACCGGGACGAGGATTGAACCAAGAGAAGGGGGGATACGACCGCCGGGCTGGTTCCGGTTGCTGCGCCCACAGCCGGCGTGGCTGCCGTGTGCGCTACAACAACGAGAAGCTTCAGTCTGGCTGATGCGTCAATCGCTACCCCGTCCCTCAGGACGACTCGTTCCAGTCGCAACCTCGTCAGTCCGCCTTGTGGGCAGTACAGTCACGGAACGGCTCGGCTGGTTGGCTTGAGCACGCCCCGGAGACCCTTGCCAGGGCCCCTGGTTAGCGGGAGCGGGGCAATAATGCTCCGCTGAAATTGCATCGTCAATCGTTTTGTAGTGTTTTTTTCGGGGCACTACATCGTGGCGTGGCTGTCAGGGACCTGCTGATGTTCAGTCCAGAACATCGACCTTGAGGCGCATCGACAGGTTCTGGCCGCCCTGGGTGGAATAGCGACGTAACGTGCCTTGCTGCTCGGAGCTCGCGCTTTCATCGACGCCGCCGATGGTGATCCATTCACCGATACGACCGCTTACCCGAGTGTCCGCGTTCTGAACCTCCACCACGCCACCACGGCCTTGCGCAAGCCGGTCTCGGGTACTGCTTATGGTGACTTGCACCCGGTCGCCGTGCACTGTGGCGGTGGCGTAGAAGCCGCGGAGAACGTCGCGATATTGCGTCTGCTGGTAGATCTGGCCGTAGCCATCTGTGCCCTGGGTGGTCAGCGGCACACTCTGGCCCACCTGAATCAGCGCCGGATAACCCTCGCTGGCCTGAACCTGCTGAACGCCGCCATCCCTGCTGTTCGTGCTGCGGCGGATGATTCGCACCCGATCACGCCCACCAATCTCTCCGCGTCCGATTTCAAACTCCACGTCGCCGGAGCGTACCGAGCCGTCCACCTGATAACCGCCTGCGGAGCTGCTGGCCGAGTCCTGAGTATCGACACTGATGAGCAGACGCTTGGGCTCGACGTCCAGCTGATCGATCACCTGCCGCAGTTCGCTGATGAGCGCGTCCGGTGCATTGACGATCAGCTGGCTGCCGTAGGCTGTGACCCGTCCCTGGCCACCGAGCACCGACTCCGCTACGGGAATAACGTCTTCGGCCATGCGGTTATCGAGCTGAATGACTTCGGTCGCCGCTTGTAACGGAAGACAGATGCTGACAGCGACGGACAGCAGAAAGATTCGAGGGCTCATAGCAGAAAACTCCGCAGGTTTGCATCCGCTAATCCATGTTCCCAGGCCTTGTCGAATTCCGCTTGACGTATGCGCACCCGGGCGAGGTCGTGGTATAGGGCACAGCCGGCGTATTGGTCAGCCTTGGGGCGTTGCAGCAAACCACAATTATCGGCGATCAGATAGGCGCCGCCCTGCTCGGGATAATCGGGGTTCAGCTTGCGGATATGTACATTGCTGGTCAATCGCCGAGCAAGCTGCAGAAGACGGTGGCCTTCTTTGATCGCTCGTGTCGGGTCGCCGATCAAGATACGCAGGCGGTTGCGCGGGTGGGCCAGCAGTAGGCGAGTGCAAGCCTGCTGAACGCTGCTGTGATGATAAAGCCAGGGTTCCAGATCCGTGCTGTAGATGCACAGCGAGCGAGTCGCCTGCTGCAACATGGCCAAAGCATGCTGGCGAACCTCGTTGGGTTCGCTGAAGCGTTGCAGTTCGGTGTCCTGTCCAAGCTCAAAGGTGGCCCCTCTCCAAGCGAGAGGCTCGGGAAGGTCGGCTTGGGGGTTGTGAACGGCAAAACGCCCCGGAGAGTGAAAGTCTATGGCCGGGAGTTCGGCCTGATCGCTACTTTCGTCAGGGGCGCTGTCGCTCATACGGCCTCAGTGGCTCCGGCGGAGCATGTCGACGTGGGGGATTCCAGCTTCGAGAAACTCATCGCTGACCACTTCAAAACCAAGTCGTTCATAGAAGGCGGTGGCGTGAACCTGCGCAGTCAGTGTCTGCTCCGTCAGGCCCCGGCGCTCCGCCTCCGCAAGGACGGCGCGCATCAGCGCATCGCCCACGTTCATGCCGCGCCAGTCGCGCAGGACTGCTACCCGGCCAATCTGCCCGTCGGCCAGCAACCGTGCGGTACCGATCGGATAGTCGCCCTCGAGGGCGAGAAAATGCACGGCTTCGTTATCGTCGGCATCCCACTCCTGCTCGGGCGGAACGGCCTGCTCGGCAATGAATACGGCCTCCCGAATGCGCCGCAGTTCGGCGTTGTCCTGCTGCCAGTCGGCGATCCGTACCTGAACGCTATTCATCAGCAAACTCCAGACTTCCTTGTTTGACCAGTTCGCACAAAAGCCCCCGGCCATCGTCGTCGCTCAGCCAGTCGCCGATATTATCGGCGTGCAACGCATCAGCCGAGCAGATCAGTTTCAACAGTTCGCGCAGCTTAGAGGGAAGCAGGCGACTCTGGCCACTGGCGAACAGTAGCAGGCCGATGTCGACTTCGCTCCAGGCCAGGCGTGCCGCCGGGTTGAGGACCAGCAGGGCGCCATCTTCGATTGCCGAGCGCAGATCGATCTCCTCCAGCTCAGGCCCCTCCACCCGCTCCGGATAGCGCGGCTCGGTCATGAACTGGCCGAACCAGGTGAGCAACAAACGCTCGTCGCTCATGTGCTCGGCAAGTAGCGCTTTCAATCGGTCCAGTGCGTCGCTCTGGATCTGGTAGGGGTCTTCGCTCGGTTGCAGATCGGCGTCGCTGTAACGATCCTCGTCCGGCAGGAACTGCGCCAGGAAGTCGGTGAAGTGGGTCAGTACCTCGGCAGCGCTAGGGGCACGGAAACCGACCGAGTAGGTCATGCAGGCATCCTCTGCGGTGCCGAAGTGGGCCAGGCGAGGCGGAAGGTAAAGCATGTCACCGGGTTCCAGCACCCATTCATCGGTGCCTTCGAATTCGGCCAGGATGCGTAGATCGCCGTGGGTCAGCATCGGGCTTTCGCTGTCGCACATCTGCCCGATGCGCCAGCGGCGCTGACCATGCGCCTGCAGCAGGAATACGTCGTAGTTGTCGAAATGCGGGCCGACACCGCCGCCCGGTGCGGCATAGCTGATCATCACATCGTCGATGCGCCAGTTGGGAAGGAAGCGGAAGTGCTCGATCAGATCGGCGACTTCCGGTACCAGCTGGTCGACGGCCTGGACCAGCAGGGTCCAGTCACGCTCGGGCAGCTGCTGGTAGGTGTCTTCGGCAAAGGGACCGCGACGCAACTCCCAGGGGCTTTCGCCGTGCTCGATGATCAGACGGGATTCGACTTCCTCTTCCAGCGAAAGGCCAGCCAGTTCGTCCGGCGAGATGGGGCTCTGAAAGTCTGGGATGGCCTGGCGAATGAGCAGCGGTCTCTTTTGCCAGTAGTCGCGCAGAAATTCCCGGGCGCTGATGCCGCCCAGAATTTGAAGTGGAATATCAGAAGTCATGCGTAACACCTTGCTCTATATACAGAGCTGAAAATAAAAACGCCCGGCACAGCCGGGCGTGCATACATGGTCGTACTCAGATGCGCTTGGCCTGGGCAACGGCGTTGCCGATGTAGCTGGCCGGCGTCAATTTGCGTAGTTCGGCCTTTGCTTCGGCAGGAATATCCAGACCGTCGATGAAAGTCTGCAGGGCTTCGGGCGTAATGCCTTTGCCGCGGGTCAGGTCCTTCAGTTTTTCGTAGGCGTTTTCCACGGCGTAGCGGCGCATGACCGTCTGTACCGGTTCGGCCAGCACTTCCCAGCACGCGTCGAGGTCTTCGGCGATGCGGGCGATGTTGAGCTCCAGCTTGCCGATACCCTTGAGGCTCGCTTCGTAGGCTATGACGCTGTGGGCAAAGCCGACGCCAAGATTGCGCAGCACGGTGGAGTCGGTCAGGTCACGCTGCCAGCGGGAGATCGGGAGCTTGCTGGCCAGGTGCTGGAACAGTGCATTGGCGATACCCAGGTTGCCTTCGGAGTTCTCGAAGTCGATCGGATTGACCTTGTGCGGCATGGTCGACGAGCCGATCTCGCCAGCAACGGTCTTCTGCTTGAAGTAACCGAGCGCGATGTAGCCCCAGACGTCGCGGTCGAAATCGATGAGGATGGTGTTGAACCGGGCGATGGCATCGAACAGTTCGGCAATGTAGTCGTGCGGCTCGATCTGCGTGGTGTAGGGGTTCCATGTCAGGCCGAGGTCGCCTTCGATGAACTCGCGGGCGTTGGCTTCCCAGTCGATCTCGGGATAGGCGCTCAGGTGGGCGTTATAGTTGCCCACTGCGCCGTTGATCTTGCCCAGCAGCGGAACGGCGGCGACCTGGGCGATCTGGCGCTCCAGACGGTACACCACGTTCGCCAGCTCCTTGCCGAGTGTCGTCGGCGACGCCGGCTGGCCATGCGTACGCGAGAGCATCGGTACGTCAGCGAATTGCACGGCCAGGCTGCGGATCGATTCGGCAAGCTGGCGCATCAGCGGCAGCAGAACGCTGTCGCGGCCTTCACGCAGCATCAGCGCGTGGGAGAGGTTGTTGATATCTTCGCTGGTGCAGGCGAAGTGGATGAATTCGTTGACCTTGGCCAGTTCCGGCAGCTGCTTGGCCTGCTCCTTGAGCAGGTACTCGACGGCTTTTACGTCATGGTTGGTGGTTCGCTCGAATTCCTTCACGCGCTCGGCGTGCTCCAGCTGGAAGTTCTCGGCCAGCTGGTTCAGCACCGAGTTGGCTTCGGCGGAGAAGGGGGGGACTTCCGGAATGCCTGGGTGGGCTGCCAGGCGCTGGAGCCAGCGGACTTCGACCTGAACGCGGCAGCGAATCAGGCCGAATTCGCTGAAGATCGGGCGCAGGGCGCTGGTTTTGCCGGCGTAGCGGCCGTCGACGGGGGAAACCGCCGTGAGCGAGGAAAGCTGCATAGAGGGCATTCTCGGACAGTCAGGCAACGAAAAGAGGGCGCAGATTATACACGAATGGACCGGGCGGGCCCGGTACATTCGCCACCGTTAGCGGTCGTCATCCTGGGTCGAGCGCAGCCGTGGATAGAGCGCATCGAGCAGCTTGCGGCGGCTGAAGATCAATTGCCAACGGTGCCCGCCGAGCTGGCGCCACAGACGTGCCGAGCGAATTCCGGAGAGCAGCAGGGCGCGAATCTTGGCTGCGTTATCCGTCTGCTGCAGGTGCCGCATGTCGCCTTGAACCTGAATGCGCTGGCGGAAAGTGCTCAGGGTGTCCTGGTACAGCCCGCCGAACGAGGCCACGACATTCTCGTGGGTGATGCCGAAGTGCTCGACCTGCTGCTGAATTTGATCCAGCCGGCTGCCGATGACCTGCAGCATGTCGTCGCGCTTGTCCAGCTGGCGCTCCAGACCGATCATCGCCAGTGCGTAACGCAGTGGTTCTCGCTGCAACGCGCTGCTGTCGCGCTCCAAGGCACCGACCAGAGCGCGATAGCCATCACGTAGATTGAGGTCATCACCGCCGTAGATTTCCAGTGTGGTTTCCGGATTGCGGGCCAGCAGGCTGCCCAGCATGCAGCCGAGCGAGGCGTTCGGAACCTGGCCGGTGCGAGCGATGCGGTCCACCAACGTTGCGGCTTCGAACACTGCGCCGAGTGCAATCAGTTGTTCGTCGAGCGTATTCATGCTCGACCCTCGAACCAGGGTTCGGCCTGCTCGATCACGCCGCCGCCAAGGCAGACTTCGCCGTCGTAGAACACGACCGACTGGCCCGGTGTCACCGCCCGTTGTGGCGCTTCGAAGACGGCACGATAGCCGTCTGCCGTCTTTTCCAGCGTGCAGGCCTGATCGCTCTGGCGATAGCGGACCTTGGCGGTCAGCTGGAGCGGAGCGCTGAGGTCGATGGGGTTCACCCAGTAGATTTCCGATGCCAGCAACGCGCGCGAGAACAACCACGGATGATCGTTGCCCTGGCCGACCACCAGCACGTTGCGCTGCAGGTCCTTGCCCAGCACGTACCATGGCTCGTCGGAAGCATCCTTGAGGCCACCGATGCCCAAGCCCTGGCGTTGACCGATGGTGTGATACATCAAGCCGTGATGACGGCCGATCACTTCACCATCGATGGTTTCGATATTGCCGGGCTGGGCCGGAAGATATTGCTTGAGAAAGTCGCTGAAGCGCCTTTCGCCGATGAAGCAGATGCCGGTGGAATCCTTTTTCTTCGCCGTGGCAAGCCCGTACTTTTCGGCGATCGCCCGCACTTCGGGCTTTTCCAGCTCGCCGACAGGAAACAGCGTCTTGCTCAGCTGTTCACCGCCGACCGCATGCAGGAAGTAGCTCTGATCCTTGTTCGGGTCCAGCCCTTTGAGCAGCTCGCTACGATCATTCACGTCGCGACGACGCACGTAATGGCCGGTCGCGATGAGGTCCGCCCCTAGCATCAATGCGTAGTCGAGAAAGGCTTTGAACTTGATCTCCCGGTTGCAAAGGATGTCCGGGTTCGGCGTGCGTCCTGCCTTGTATTCGGCAAGGAAGTGTTCGAAGACGTTGTCCCAGTATTCGGCTGCAAAGTTCGCCGTATGCAGCTTGATGCCGATCCGGTCGCACACCGCTTGGGCGTCGGCCAAGTCTTCCTTGGCGGTGCAGTATTCCGTGCCGTCGTCCTCTTCCCAGTTCTTCATGAACAGGCCTTCGACCTGATAGCCCTGCTCGAGCAGCAGGAGGGCGGAAACGGAAGAGTCCACTCCGCCGGACATGCCGACGATGACACGTGTTTTTTCCGGGGCGGTGAGGGTGGTTACAGACATAGGAACACGCTGAGGCTCTGCAAAGGGGCGGAATTCTATCAGGCTGCAGCAGGCATGACGAAGCCGCGTTCAGTTGCGAATCACGTCAAGCGAATGCAGCGGCCCGGTCAGATAATCATCGATGCAGCGGGGCACCAGTTCGCTGCGCCAGCGTTCAGGTTGCGCCTCCAGCTCGTCGCGGCTCAGCCACCG
>CENV01046667.1_pt1 | contig 11608 bp, 14 predicted proteins | sample 530231 | NCBI WGS metagenome assembly CENV01 (sample SAMEA2619815, study PRJEB7988) | marine metagenome | biome: marine biome (ENVO:00000447); feature: surface water layer (ENVO:00002042); material: "saline water (ENVO:00002010), including plankton (ENVO:xxxxxxxx)" | depth 5 m | reverse complement strand
AAAACTCAGGTTGATAAATACGGAAGTCATAGACTACCCGGTTTTGTCCGACTATTGGCGACGATACCGGTCGATCCAACGTACAATAGTAATGAAGCCTATAAACTTGTTCGCCAAGCACCTCAACGACTTCAGACTTAACGAAAAACTCGACGCATTGACGACGTTGAACACTCTTAGTCTCTATATCCGTTAACTCGATATGCATGATACCATCATGCTCGCGAGTAACCGTAGGTCTCCAGGTGGTTGCACCCTTTGCAAAAGCAATTGGTACATCAGTTTTACTACAGAAAAATTCAATAACCCTCGTGTCAAGAGTGTTGTCGTCGCTCATTTTACCATTAGCAACTTTGACTCTTGCCGACACAGATGGGTCAGTACTTACAATGTCGGGGTTAAGAAAAACATGTTCTTCGTCTGGAACAAGTGCCTCAGGTACCTCACCCGCAAGCCTATCGAGTGCAATATTTAACGTTTTTCGAATACGATCATCTTGGGTCTTACCTGTAGAATCCCATGATCGAAGAGCCAATAACGTTTCTCTAAGAGACTTAAGTGAAGTATCCAAACCAACTCCAAGCTACAAAAGGAGTGTAGCTTAAAACTACACCCCCTAAGTGTATCACGTAACCAGAAACTAAGGTAGACGAAGCAAGACGTGAGCGTAGTCAGTCACTGTTTTGTCTTTGTCCTCAAGAGCAATACCGACTAGAAGTTGAGGTGATGATGAAAATTTCAAATGACCGGAAGTACCATCACCGGCAAGACCATTGCCATCTGAACAAGTGGTAACGTCAGCAAAGCATACACCCTGCTTAATGATCCAACCGTACTTACCATCAGGAATGTCATGGTCAGAAACACCGGCCAACTGCATTGGATGTTGATCACTTGTGGTGTTTTCCGTGACATGAAATGGGAAGGCTTTACCGACTATGGTCACTCCGGGAGCACCCGGTCTTGGAAATAAAGTTGTATAATCAAACTTCAAAAGACGACCTTTGGTTACATCTCCCACAGCCCGAACAAAAATCCAAGTACGGTTTCCCGTACCCATCCAATTGCTTGCAGTAACGTCAGAACTAACCCCAGTAAGATTAGCCTCAACTTCCTCGGATGATTCGATATAAATTGTGCCCAGCGCGTAGACTTCATCATCGTAAACGGTAGATAGTGGATCAGTTTTAGTTGATAGCAAAGACATGATAATTCCTGTAGTAAAAACTATAATAAAAAGGGGGCGTAACCCGAAAGCCACGCCCCCTAAGTGTATCACGTAATCAGGTGTTACGGCAGACTGATGTAACAAGTGGCGTAATCAGCCAATGTCTTACCAACGTCTTCAAGTGCATGGCCAATAGTGTTAGAGTTATCAGACGTGATCTCAACGTGACCAGGGGCGACTCCACCGTCAGCGTCAATGATGCAACCATCAACAACGGAGCCAGAGGCTTCAACAAGGCAAATACCCTTCTTGATAATCCAACCGTACTTGCCAGCAGCAATGGTATGATCAGCCACACCCGCAAGCCCGTGAGGTGCCAGCGCATTGGCATCGTTGACACCGCAATGGAACGCCAATGCCTTACCGGTAACAGACGAACCACCTTCAACCGTCAAAGTGCCGAAACGCCACTCCTGAAGTTGACCTTTGGTGGCTTCCGTCTCAGCCTTGACAAAGATCCACGTACGTGGTCCTGTGCCCAACCATTTTTCTGCCGTGACATCAGCGCTAACCCCAGTGAGGTTACCTTCGACATCGTCGGATGGTTCGACAAATTCAGTCCCAAGAGCGTAGGCTTCAAAGTCATACACTGTATTAAGAGCCGCCGTTTTAACAGATCTAACAGACATAATATACCTCCTTACTCGGTTGTGCGACCACCACCAGCAGCACAACCTTGAGCTGCCAACTTGGTGCAGATCATGTTGCCTTGCATGGCGAAGATAGCTGTGACTACATCTTGATCACCAACACGCTCCTTAAATTCCGAGATATTCGGGGCTTCAAGCATTGCAAACTCAAAATAGTCTGTGTTGAGCATGTAAGTAACACCGTCAGCCGGACCAGTAGTACCAAATGCTGTGGTGTCGGTGCGATCAAGATCGATCGATGAATGAATTTCTGCCAACCCAATGCTTAGGGCCAGAGTGTTTGTCTTGTCTGTCTTGTCTTGGTAGACATTGACACGAATGTTGTCACCACGAGTAAACGACTCGTAGTTTGTATACGTATCATCATCCATGATGACCATGTCTGGTCCCTTACCGACACCGCCCGCATAGTGAGCGCACTTACGATAAAGTCTACGAAGATGACTGACACCGACTTCCATACCACCACCAATCTGTTCAAACTGGTTAGCGTGGAAGTAGCTAGCACTCTTAGCGACATTTTGAACTACGTCAGTTTGCGTTGCAAACGTTTGGAAGTCGAGAAGACCGTTAGTTACACCCGTTCCGATACCTGTTGAGTGGTTACCATTAAGGGTCTGCATGCCCAACAATTCAGATGTGTTGAACGCAAGACCGCGACTTGTTCCTGTAAGAAGGAATTTGTTTAGGTCTGCCTTAGCAGCATCCATAGCAGATTGAGGATATTCTTCGATAAGACGAATAACAGCCAGCTTTCCGCTGTTCTGGTTCAATTCCTTCTTAGGAATGTTAATCGCCATAACCATACGATGAGGCTCAACCTCAAACTTACGGATTTGTTGACGACGGGTCATGTTCAACAGTTCGTCACCGACGTAGACACCAACACCGCGAGCAGGAGCACCACCAGAAAAGGAACGTTCAATCTTAGTTCCGCCTTCCATGGGCATACGTGCTTTCGAGTTAAGTGCTTCGAACAGTTCGTTGCTGCGAACAAACGAATTTACCAGAGGTCCACGGAGATCCGCGAACGTAGTGTTCAGCAATTCAGTACTGATAGTCATTTTGTTCTCACTTGAAATAAAATATTAGAAAAACACTTCGCCTGCCCGCGATGCAAAAACTGGACCCAAAGGGCTACCCAACACATCTAAATGGGTGCTCTTTCTGTATACAACACAAAATAAAACGCTGCAAGGCAGATATTTATATTACCAACCAAAAATATTTGTAACTAACCAAATATTTTCGCGTCTACATGATCATGATACTATGACCACTATGACAACAAACACAGCAAGAAAACGAAAAAAGCGTAACACAAGTAACGCAGGCGCAGATTTTGCAACCGCGCCAGGAATACATGACGGAAAAGTAAAAGCACTTTTCTCTACACCCGATGCCTTTGTGTCTATGTGTCACATTGTCCGAGAAGATGAGTCAACTGGATTCATGGAGCCAACCCACACACAGAAGAAACTATTAAAAGCCTACGATGAAAACAGATGGCTGATGGTAAACAAATTCCGTCAGGCAAAAATTACAACCGTGTCCGTCATGTTGCTGCTGCGAGACTGTATGTATCTCAGCGGCGTCAAGGGTTTGCTTATTGCAGAACGTCAAGACACGGCAGAAGATATCTTTGAGAGGATACTGTTCGCATACAACAGGCTCCCTGCCGATGTAAAAATGCCGCTTGCGCCAGGACGAAAAGCAGGTGCTACACAAATGCAGTTCATACACGGCGGGGGAATTAAGGTGCTCACCGCTGGCGGACGAAGCCCTGCTATCGGACGATCTATCGATAGGCTGGTAATTACAGAGTTTGGTGAAGCACAGTGGCAACGCAAAGCTGCAATCAATATCTTTCCAACGGTAAACAAGCGACCCAATGCAAAAGTTATCCTTGAGTCTACTCCAGGTCGTGCCGGATCACACCACGAACAAATGTGGCGCTCAGCGTTGGAAGGCACGAGTCGATTTCATCCATTGTTTCTTGAGTGGTGGGAAGATGAAAGTTGCCAAGAGAAAGATGAGTCGTTCGAACCAAGCGCCAGTGAATTGGAATACTTAGACCGCCATGATGGCATGAGTAAATTTAATCTCGCCTTCAGACGACGTGGACTAAATACCGAGTTTGTTGGAGACACAAGACTATTTTCATGCAAATACCCGTCGGACGAATATGATGGGTGGCTCGGAAGTACAAACCCCGTCATGCCCGCAGAGATTCTAAAGCCTCTGTTAGACCAAGCAGAAAAAGATCCCATACTTGGGCCGTACGCTTGTCATGAGTTTGAGCCACCAAAACCTGGACACAAATATGTAATCACTGCTGACCCCGCAGGATTCGGTAGCACAGGCGATAAATCAGCACTGACTGTTTGGGATGCACATGAATGGCGCGAAATCGCTTTTTGGGAAGACAGAGAAACGCCCGATCGATTCGCGCAAAGACTTCGTATTGTTCAGAAACGATACCTTGGCGCCCTGCTTGCTGTTGAATCAAACGCCACCGCATGTATCGCAATCTTAAAAGATCAAGATACGCGAAACCTCTTGTGGACGGACAGAAACCACCCTGGTTGGTACGCCACACAGAAACGTATTCAAGAATCTGAAGCACGACTAGTACGTATGCTACGGGAAAAAGAACTAAATATCCGTAGTCGTGGTATGTTACACCAGCTACTCAACTATGACGGCACACGAAAAAAGCGTGTACGCGGAGAAGATGGAACGGTTCACCACTTTGACCGAGCAAGGACTGCCGTTATGGCAGCAGACATTCTTGCTCGCAGACATTTCACTCAAGAGACATCTGCTGTAGAATCGGATTACATTCCAGGACAGATTACAATCAAACAACTCGATCGAGTTAAATCGAAAAAACTTCAATCAGTAAAAACAGTTTTTAAACCCGCATCACAGATATGGAAATAAAATGGCAAACCCAAATTACAAAGACGCAAAAGATCAAATGGTCAAAGACGCCATAAAGTCTGACAACGAAAAGACAAAGGAAATTCAGGGCATGACGGATAAAGAGCGAGAAGAAATGCTCGCAAGGTTGAAAGGTCAGGTAGAAGCTGAGAGGAAGGCTGGGGGTCTTGCAAGTAAAGAAGACAAAGCGATGGAACAAATTCAGAGCCAAAAATAATATCTAAACGGAGATAGTGATATGGCTTCTAAGCTATCTAAATTAATTGATAGACACCTTGACTATTACAAGCGTGCCGAGAAAAAAGATTTCGATAAAGCGAGACGATTTTATCGCGGTAATTTCTTCGCATCTAGTGATAGCGATATTCAAGGACTTAGTCAGTCATCTTATCTGTGCTCGAAAAACCTAATCTACGCCATCGCAGACACAGCGGTGAGTGCTCTACTCGGCCCAAACCCATCAGTGGGCGCGGTAGCAAGAACCCCGGTGTCTCAAGATGCTGCACCTGCTGTAACGGGACTGATTGAATATGTATTTGAATCAAACAGGTTTAGGCGAAAAGCGGCAACAGCACTAATCGATGCCGTATTATGCAAGCGAGGAATCTTTAAAACTGGTTGGGACTCGAAAAGAGATATTCCAATTGTCCGAGCAATTAATCCGTCCAGCGTTTTCTTTGACCTAACCGTTCGAGATCCAGACGATATCCGTTATTGGATTGAAGCCACAGTAATCTCGTTCGAAGAATTCAAGCAACGAGTCAAGTCAGGTCAGTACAATGCTGAACTGGTAAAAGAGATTCGACCAGATCGATACCCGAAATGGTTGCTTGATGACAACCAAAAAAATCAGACCAACCATGTACGTGATGCATTTCAATGGGTGACTGTATACGAATACTATGACCGCGAACGCGGTATGATACAGCACTACATCAAACAAGCTGATGCCGTCGTATTCGAAGACAAGATTGACTACATCCCATATTCAATGTTCACATTGAATCAATCAGGAATCGACTGCACAGGTCTCAGTGAAGTGCAGCTTGTCTTGAAACAACAAGAGACAATCAATGATCTGCTGACACACATGAAGCAAATCACGTACCTGCAAATCCCACGAGTGATGTATGACTCAGGTCGAATCACAGAAGAAGATTTAAACAAAGCAGTAGAGTCTTCTGCGGGATCATTTGTAGGAATCAACCCATCAAACGGTGACGCCCTACGTAGTTTAGCTACACTATTCTACGAAATGCCCATACCCGATAGCCCCGCAGGTGTTAAAGAATTCATCGCTCGACAGGAAGACGATGCTGCTTTTATTTCAGCACTTGCTGAAGCCGCCAGAGGCCAGGTCGCTGGGGCACGAACCGCCACCGAAATGGCCATCATCGATGCCCAACTACGAACTCGTCTCGCAACAAGAGAAGGTCACCTTAATGACGCGCTTGAAGATGTGGCTAAAAAGGTTTTTTACCTCTGCAAAAAGTATATGCGTGAAAAGAGATTGATTCGAATTTCAGGTAGCAACAAGTGGGAGGAATTGAACCACCAAAACCTTATTGAGATTGATGTCGACTTTGAAATGGTTGGGCACAATCCAATTAGGCGCAACCCTGGAATGATGGCAGAAACACTGATTCAACTGCTACCATTCTTGTCTCAAAACCAAAACGTTGATGTTCGAAGGTTGACGGAAGAAATCCTGACTAACCTTGGACTACCTGCCCGCATTATGATCCCTGAAGCAGAAATTATTGCACAACAAGAAGCCATGGCAGCACAACAACAGGCTCTTATTCAGGCTGAGCAGCAAGCTAATCTTGGTGGGGCAGCAGCAGGAAAGCCTGCTATCGAGGCACAGGAAAAGGCTCAACTGCAACAACTGCTAGCATCGCTGCCGCCTGACGAGGCAGAGGAAATGATTATGGCCATAGCACAACAACAAGCTGGTGGAGAAGTACCTGTAGACGACACAGGGGAAGCACTACCAGGAGGCGGCGGGGCACCCATTAGGGGCGAAGCATAGTGGCACTTTCAAAACGAGACAAACTGCGTAAAGCGGCACTACTCAAGAAACATAATCTTGAGGGTGTTAATAAACCAAAACGTACGCCGAATCACCCAAAGAAAAGCCACATCGTACTGGCCCAAGAGGGTAGTCAGTTAAAGTTGATTCGTTTTGGGGAAAAAGGTGCGAGCACCGCAGGTAAACCAAAAGCCGGTGAGTCTGATCGGATGAAGAAAAAACGGAAAAGCTTTAAAGCGCGTCATGCAAAAAACATTGCCAAGGGCAAAATGAGTGCTGCTTACTGGGCCGACAAGGTGAAATGGTAATGGCGAAGAAAAAAACCAAAAGCCGTGTGAACGAAGCTGGTAACTACACCCAACCAGGAAAACGGAAACGACTATTCAATGCGATAAAAGCTGGAAGCAAGGGCGGCAAACCCGGTCAGTGGTCTGCACGCAAGGCTCAGATGCTGGCTAAAAAGTACAAAGCTGCTGGTGGGGGCTACAAAGACTAATGGCGAAAAGTAAGCAGGCATCAGATTTAGACCGTTGGACTAAGGGCGAATGGACCACTATGTCTGGAAAGAAAAGCAGTGAGACAAATGAGCCGTATGCTCCGAAAGCAGTGATTGACAAACTACGATCAACTCGAGAAGGCAGGAAAAAATATAGGGCAGCAAAGCGGGTGAAAAAGAAAGCCACACGCCAAGGGAAACAACACGCTCCCCACGGGCTGCATAAAGGTAAGAATCGATGAGTTTTAGAACAAACAATATTGAGTGTACTGGCTGTGACTTCTTTGAGTACGAAGTGTTCTACCGTACCTCGGAAGGTCCACCTGACTGCCCCGAGTGCGGTAGCAAACGCAAGATGAGTTTCAAAGGCTTCACATGCGCCATTAAGGGACAAGGCTACGGATCGTTTGTTCCTGTCGATTTCGGTGTGCTTGGTAAAGCAGAAACAAAAGAAGATTATGACCGATGCGTTGCAACAATCGAAAAACGTTTTCCAGGAAAAAAAGTACAGCTTGAATACGAATCAGACTCTAAAAGATCTGATCGAATAGATACGATAAGACAAGGTAGCTGGCAGCGTAAAAAAGACCGAGGGGTCGATAATCAAATGCTAAATGAAATCTCTGATGCGCAAAAAAGGTATAAGGCCGAAGGGCGTACGAAAAAGAAAGCTGAGCCAGTAGCAGCAGGATCTAAATGATGCGAAGAAAGAATCTTAGGAATCTGTTGTCTGATGTAGAAAAAGTCGAGTACGCACAACACGTAGCCGACCAAAATAGTCGCGTGTTAAAACAAGTAAAAGATGACACAATAAGAGACTCAACTGTTTACGAGGATAAAGCATCAGGAGAACAGCGGTCTCTACCAAATAAATTTATTCGAGCGCTCGGATTAGCCGCCGCATTTGAACTTGTCGACCCTACACTTGATGTTGTCAACTCAACTAATTTAAACTAAACCATAGCGGTATGACACCGCAGGAGTAACCCATGCCAACTGACCCAAAAACAGGTAAAAGACTTCCATACGCCGGAGAACCTGGAGCGCCAGAAGGTGCGCCACCCGCACCCGAAGAAGGTGGTGGTAAGGCCGCAGCACTAAATGAGGAAAGCGAAAGGCTTGGTGACATCATCAACCAACTTGATTCAGCACTCGGATCAGACGCAGAGGGTGAGCCTGCGGAGGGTGAGGCGACGGAAGGCGCTCCCGAAGAAACTGAGTCACAGGATCTTAGTGTACTCGTTGAAACGCTTGGTTTGTCACCTGAACGTGCTGAAATGCTTTACCAAGCCGCACAACAGTTGGCATCGACACAAGGTAAAAGCCCCGAAGAACTTGCGAAGATTGTTGCAGATGACTTTAATATTCTGATGCAACTCGAAGTAATTGCTGCACGGAGCATGAAGAACCAACCAGAAGAACCCGCAGCACCCGCAGGACCAGAAGCAGCAGGTATGCCACCAGAAATGATGCCGCCAGGAGGAATGTAATCAATGTGGAATGAAGATAATGAAACAATTGAGACCCCTACGACAGAGGTCGCTGAAGTTGCCGACACTGCACCCGAAGGGGGCGGTGAGGCTATCGTTGAAACAAGTGGTGTCGAACTTTCTGATGTCACCACAGATACGGTTGAAGAAGCTGCTCCTGTCGAAGCTGAAGAAGAAATTGAGGTGCCCACAGTCTTCGAGTGGAACGGAGAGTTTGATAGCCTTAGAAACTCTGAATGGATTCAAAGTCTCGATCAAGATAAGCGAGAAACGCTGCTAAATGGTATCGAAGAAAAATACCAAAACTGGCAACGAGGATACACAAACAAGTATCAAGAGTTGGCTAAGCAGCGCCGTGAAATTGAAGATCGCGTCAATGAAGTGAGAGACCAAGAAATACGTGTTCAACGTTGGCTTAACGGTGACATAAACCCAATGGTCGAAAAACAAAAAGAGATCGACGAACTAAAAGTAGCACACAAAACAGCTTTGAGAATGCTTCGTCGTGACGCGGAAGAGGCACACGAAAAAGTTGTTCGATCTCACGGCCAAGCAATGGAAGAGGCTGCGAGAGAACGAGACGAAGCACTGAAAAATTACCAAGAATTAAATGGTAAGTTTGAACACTTTGAAGCACAACAAACCGAAGCACAAGTCGATGCTCTGGAAAATTGGTTGGTCTCAGAACACAAAGATATCTACGACAACGATGAGGCTTTTGATCAGTTTTGTGACTTGGCAAAAGCAAATATTCCACCTGATAAAGCAATCAAAATGGTTCGCGGACTCTTCCCGAAAGAAGTGGTGGTCGAAGCACAACCAGAGCCCGAACCAGCACCAGCACCAGAGCCCGTACCCGAACCTGAGCCAGTACCCGAAGGTATGAAGCTTATGAATATGGGACCAGATACGGCTGCTGCAACTGAGGGTGGAGACCCACGATCATACGAAGAAATTATGAATAGTCTAAGAAAGACTGCAATGATCGAACACGAATTGCTTATGCGTTAATAAATAAAAAACCCCCGATTGCCTAAGCGACCGGGGGTTTTTCTTTGTCTACGTTGATTAAGCGAAGATAACGTACGTAATAACGTCGCTACTATCTAGGGCACCGTTGGCTGTGATAGTCAACTCACCCGAAGCAATCTGAGCACGCTCAATTGATGCATCAACACCTTGAGCAGAATCACCAGCTTGAGTACAGATAACCGGAGCACCGTCCAATTCAGCGGTAAACCCAGTTACTGTAATGGTTGTGTCACCACCACCAGTAACCCTACCAACTAAGCCGCCTGCACCAGTATCAGAATTAATCCAAATTGAACCTGTAGATGCATCAGATTTAACTACTCGACCAACACGAACGTTCAATGAAAACGCTCCCGCATCAGCAGTAGCAGCCGGTACAGAACCAAGCACGTAACCACCCGCTGAGTTTCCTGTACTAAGATAAACAGCGTCACCTACAGCGGCTGAACTAGTGTCAATGTTCTGAATCAAAAGACTAGGGTAAACAATACCTGTAACACCCGAAGCAAACGCACGGTCTACAATATAAAAAGGTCCGCGACACTTTGTAATTACAGCCGCATCTGCTTTATGTACGGTCATAATACCGTCTGATGTAACACCCGTAGGAACTACAATATCATTAATCGCCACGGCTTCCGAAAACTGTACTTGCAGTGCGTTCGAAGCAAGCTTGGTTCTACCGGGTCGTATTTGTCTCTGTTTGAATCTAGCCATAATTTCTCCATCCCATCAAATGGGTTCAGTACGCATAATTGCGTAGAAAAATCTTAGCACAACGAACAAAAACATCAACTAAAAAAAGCCCCTACCAATCACCCGGCAGGAATCGACCATGCAAAAGCAATTACAGCCCAATCGACATAGGTGAAAGGTAGGGGAGACTTATTCCTTTCTCTTCGGTCGCTTACGCGCAGTACCCTTACGCTCTGCACGAGAAGTGCCCTCAGTCGGTTGACTAAACTCACCAGGAGTACCAGGGGTCCGAGTACGGCGAATGTTACTGCGTGCAATCTGGCCCCTCTGCTCCGCGTCGGCTAAACGGCGCATATCTGCTTTCAGCATCTCTAATTCCTCAGGATCACCAAAGCGACTCCGCTCGATCATCTCCTGAATCTCAGCCTCAGACGGACCCTCAATATCCTCAATGCTGCGACCGCCACCCGACTTTGCACGGTCATACATAGTCTGTGGGCGAGAGAAGTTGGGATAAGCATCTGGATCTACAGCATCATCAAAGTATATTTGTTTTCCGATAACATCGAACTCTCTCATCGCCTCATCTCTAGTAAGCTTGCCTTGCTTAAAAAGATTTTCAACATACTCAATAGCGTCTGCTTCTTCTGGTCCCGCATTGTTAATCAAGTAATCCAACAAATTTTTCTCGGTACCAGTGTATGAATCCTGTCTCTGACCTAAGAAAACATTTCCAGTAGATTCACCACCGCCGGATGGGGTCTTGGTATAAACCATCGTATCGTGAGTTAAAGGGCGACCAAATTCATCATATACATTGTCGTCGAAAGGACTTGGTCCAGAAATACGTCCCTCGGCTACAAGTTCATCAACAGCCTTATAAAGATCTTGGTCAAAAGGCTGAGAAGGATCTGTAAAAACCTCAGTAAATGAGAACGGACGACCTTCATCGGCAAATGACATAACTAATTGCTTATACTGATCTATTCCGGTATCTTCAGTAAACTCTGGAACACGACCACCGACTGGGAGACTGTCACC
>CENV01050393.1_pt1 | contig 11621 bp, 11 predicted proteins | sample 530231 | NCBI WGS metagenome assembly CENV01 (sample SAMEA2619815, study PRJEB7988) | marine metagenome | biome: marine biome (ENVO:00000447); feature: surface water layer (ENVO:00002042); material: "saline water (ENVO:00002010), including plankton (ENVO:xxxxxxxx)" | depth 5 m | reverse complement strand
GCGCAGGAAGGTGCCCTTGCGGAAGCCGATGCGGGTGGTGCTGGGCTCGAACAGGTGGCCGGCGTCCAGGTTCACCAGCCCCTTGTCCTGCACCGGGTCCACGGCCATATGGGCGACGATGCCCACGCCCATGCCCAGCTTCACATAGGTCTTGATCACATCCGCGTCGGCGGCGGTGAACACCACCCGGGGCTCCAGCCCTTCCTTGGCGAAGGCGTCGTCCAGCTTGCTGCGGCCGGTGAAGCCGAACACATAGGTGACCAGCGGATACTCGGCCAGGGCCGCCAGGGTCAGCGGCCGGACCCGGGTGAGCGGATGGCCTTCCGGCACCACCACGGTACGGTTCCAACGGTAGCAGGGCATCATCACCAGATCGGAAAACAGCTCCAGGGCCTCGGTGGCGATGGCGAAATCCACGCTGCCGTCGGCGGCCATTTCCGCGATCTGCATGGGCGTGCCCTGGTTCATATGCAGCGACACGTCCGGAAAACGGCGGGTGAACTGCTGGATCACCGGCGGCAGCGCGTAGCGGGCCTGGGTGTGGGTGGTGGCGATGCTCAGGTCGCCCTTGGTCTCGTCACGGAACTCCTGGGCCACCCGCTTGATCGATTCGGTTTGCTGCAGAATTTCACCGGCGATCCGCAGGATCGCCTCGCCGGCGGGGGTAATGTGGGTCAGATGTTTGCCGCTGCGGGCGAACACCTCCACGCCCAGCTCGTCCTCGAGCATGCGGATCTGCTTGCTGATGCCCGGTTGGGAGGTGTACAGAGCCTGAGCCGTGGCGGAGACATTGAGATCGTGGCGCGCCACTTCCCAAATATAGCGGAGTTGTTGCAGCTTCATTAACGCTCCTTGCCGGAGACGCCCCGCCCGCGGGGTCGCCAAGGGTTCCGGGCCCGGGCTTGGTTATAAAAATGCGGGCGATTATGCGTTCCAAGCATAGTAGGACGTGAAGAAGCTGGCAATGCCGAGGCGGCCCGCCGGCCGCCGGATTATTCGGATTCGGGACGTGGGTTGGAAATTCCGTGGGGCACATGCCCGGCGGCCACATGGGGGCTGGCCGATTCGCAGTGGCCCTGCTGGTCGTCGAAGAACACATCGGCGCCGAAGGCGCGCAGAAATTCCCCTTTCGGCAGGCCGCCCAGGAACAGGCTCTCGTCGATACGAATGCCCCAGCTGCGCAGGGTACGCACCACCCGCTCATGGGCCGGCGCCGAGCGCGCCGTCACCAGTGCCGTGCGGATCGGACAGTGCTGCGGCGAGAACTCCCGCTGAATCTGGTGCAGGGCCTCCAGGAACCCCCGGAAGGGGCCGTCGCTGAGCGGCTGGCGGGCGGCGCTTTTCTCGTTGGCGGCGAACGCCTCAAGGCCATCGCTCTGGAACACCTGCTCGGACTCGTCGGAAAACAGCACCGCGTCACCGTCGAAGGCGATGCGCAGGGTCGGGTCCTTCGGGTCCATTTTGCCCCGCGACAAAATGGTGGCGGCGGCGAAGCCCGCCTCCAGCACCTGGCGCACATCCTCCGCGTCGGTGGACAGGAACACATGGGCGCCAAAGGCCGGCACATAGCGGTGCGGGCTCTGGCCGCCGGCGAAGGCGGCGCGGGTGATCGGCAGGCCGTAATGCTCGATGGAATTGAACACCCGCAGGCCGGTGTCGGAACTGTTGCGCGACAGCAGGATCACTTCCACCCGGCCACGGCCCTCCTCCATCTCATTGATGGCGAGCAGCTTCTTGACCAGGGCGAAGGCGTCGCCGGGGGCCAGCACGTCGTCCTCGTGGGCGACCTGATAATCCTGAAAGGCATCCAGCCCTTCCCGCTCGAACACCTGGTGGCTGTCGCTGAGATCGAACAGCGCCCGGGAGCTGATCGCCACCACCAACTTGCCATCGAAGGAAACCGGCATAATCGATCCGTCCGTTGATGAGGCGCCCAGTATCCCCATTCATCCGGCAAACCACAATTGAACGGCGGCGGCCCGGTTACACGATTGCATCATAAAGCCGGCAATCGCCGGCGCGACGGCGGTTGTCCAGGGCAAAAATGTGACATACAGTTTCAAGCGGATCGGTAGTCTGGAGATCCGCACCGCCAAACACTCTAGGGGAAAGGGAGTCATCCATGGCCGCTAACAAGGTAAGAGACCGTCTCGACGAACTGCAGGGTCAGATTCGTAAGCTCGCCGAGCGCTTTGATCAGGAAAGAGACAAGCAGATCGCGCAGCTGGAAAGTCAGCTGGACAAGGCCCGCAAGCGGGTCAACGATGAAATGCAGCGCCGTCGGGAGCGCCTCAACCGCTTGGAAAAACTGCAGGCGGAGTACCGGGAAAAAGCCACCTCCTCGGTGCAACGGCAGGTGGATCGGGCTCGCAAGGCGGTGGATGACGCCCGTCAGCGGGTGGATGACTCGGAAGCCCGCAAACGCTTCCTGGAAACCGAGGTGCGGGTGCTCAAGGCCACCGCCAAGCAGGCCAACAGCCTGGCCAAGGTGATCAACCAGTACCAGAAGGATCTGGAAAAGCGGGCCCGCGACATCGAGAAGAAGGTAGCGCCGAAGAAAGCCGCCGCCAAGAAGTCCACCAGCAAGAAGGCTCCGGCCAAAAAAGCGGCCACCAAGAAAGCCGCCAGCAAGAAAGCGGCCACCAAGAAGAGCCCGGCCAAGAAGTCCGCCAGCAAAAAGGCTCCGGCCAAAAAGACCGCCGCGCGCAAGAGCGCTCCGAAAAAGGCGGCGGCCTCTTCCTCCAGCACCCCCACCCCGTCCTCGGACTCCGGCTCCAACTGAGCCGGTTTGCCGGGTCGCCGCAACGAAGAAGGGCCGCTTTAAAGCGGCCCTTCTTCGTTATGGAGGGGCATTATGGAACGGCGTTACCGTGCGATCAGGCGGCGGTACGCGGGTCCAGCAGCAGGGATTCGAAATACGCCACCACCGGCTTGCGGTGTTCCCGGTCCATGGCCGGAATGCCCTTTTCCACCGACGACGCGGAGGCTTTCTTGATGGTGGCGCGGGCGCCGGACACCAGGCCGCGATTGATACGCCCCAGTTCCAGATTGCCCACGGTCTTGTCCAGGTAGGCCTCGATGGCGCCGGCGCTGATGCCGTCCATCACCTCCACCAGATGCCGCATTTCACCCTGGCCGTCGGCGAATTCCTGGAATACCAGGCTGGCCCGTTCCGCCAGGGACGGGGACAGCGGGTAGCCCACGAACACCTGACCGTCCTTCTCCAGACGCAGGGCGGAAAAGTGGGCGGCCAGCGCCTGCTGTTCCGGAACGCTGGTCTTGCGCATCAGACGGCCGGCCAGGCCGTGGGCGGCCTTGTTGATCACCTTCATGGCACCGAGGATCACGTTCACCGCCGGGCCCTTGGCGTTGACCGCGTCGATGGGCCCGGTGAAATAGGTGTGCAGCACCTCATCCAGGAACGGGTCCATGATCGCGTCCAGACGGTCGGCGTGGTTACGCTCCGGTTCCTGGGCGGTGGCCTGGAGAAAAGCGTCGATGCGGTCGCGTAGCGTGTCGGAGGCCGGAAAGGCCACATACAGGGAGGTTTGGCTCATAATTCTGAGTCGGCTTCACTGCGAAAACGGAGGCGCGATGATACTGCAAGGTCGCCCTCGCCTCGCCGCTTTCGAGACTGGCCGGCGCGTCTGTAGAGCCAGTGCGCGGATCGGGCTTATCGCGGCTGAAGCCGCGATACCCACGATGGACCAAAGCAGTGTAGGAGCGGCTTCAGCCGCGATCAGCCCCGAGACACCCCCAACCGCGCTCAGCCCGACAACCGGGCCCGCCATTGCCCGAGCACCTCCTGCAGGCGCCCGGCGGCGGCCAGCACCGCCGGGTTCTGTTGCGCTTCCAATTCCAGCCGGGCCAGATCCTGGCGGTTGCGCTCCGCCGGTGTCAGCCGTTGCCGGGCTTCGCCCCGGTCGAAGTCGTCGCAGGCTTCGGCGAGCTGGTGGATCGCCGCCAGGTCCACCTTCGGCGCCACGTCCGCCGGCAGGCAGTCGAGCAGCACCGCCATGCGAATGCTGGCCTCGCTGCTCTCCACCTGCCCCTGCAGCAGGGCGCGGCTGAGCACCTCCAGGCTGTTCATCACCTCATGGTGCCGGGCGGCCACCCGCGCCCGCTCCTGCCGGCGGGCCATCCAGCGCCACACCAGAGCCCCGAGCACGGCGCCGATGGCCAGGCCCGCCAGGACCGCGAGAATCAGTTTCCAAATCATGGGGTCTCTCCCTGCCGTGGAGCGATTGAATTGCCGCTTCAGTAGCGCCATTGTACCGGACAAGCGAGCATCCCGCGGAGCGGGTGCGAAAGACGCGGCGTTGGCCGCGATTTGGAGGCAATGTTTGAATTTCCAATGGCCGACCACCCTGGTGCCACTGATCGATGCCATGGAACCCTGGTTGCCGGCCCTGACCGCCATCGGCGTGGTCATGGCCCTGGCGTCGATGTTGGCGATTCCCTGGCTGGTGGTGCGCATGCCGGTGGACTACTTCAACCAGCCGGAGCGCCCGGTCCATTACCGGGACCCGCTGGCCTGGGGCCTGTGGGTGATCCGCAATGCCCTGGCCCTGGTTCTGCTGGTGGCCGGGCTGCTGATGCTGGTGCTGCCCGGCCAGGGCATTCTCACCATCGTGATGGCCCTGATGGTCAGCACCTTCCCGGGGAAATACCGGATCGAACGCGCTATCATGCGCCGCCCCGGCGTACTGCGATCGGTGAACTGGATCCGGCGCCGCTACCGCAAGCCGGCGCTCAACCAGCCCCGCGACAATTAAGTAAGGGACCCGAATGCCCATTGAAAGCCCCGCCATTCACTGGCTCGACGATCACCTGCTGCTGCTCGATCAGCGCCGCCTGCCCGCCCACACGGAATGGCTGGATGTGCGCGATGCCGCCGGCGCCGCCGAGGCGATCCGCCAGATGGCGGTGCGCGGGGCCCCGGCCATCGGCATCACCGCCGCCTACGGCCTGGCCCTGGAAGCGCTGCGGCTGGGGCCCGGCGCCAGCGCCGCGCGCCTGAAGCCGGCCCTGGAAGTGCTGGCCGCCAGCCGGCCCACGGCGGTGAATCTGTTCTGGGCCCTGGAGCGGCTGCGCGGCCGTTTTGACGGCGAGCCCGGCGAAGCCCTGGGCAAACGGCTGGTGCGCGAGGCGGAAAATATTCACCGGGAGGATCAGGCCGCCAACCAGCGGCTCGGTGAACTGGGCGCCGCCCTGCTGCCGCCCCATGCCTCCCTTTATACCCATTGCAACACCGGCGCCCTGGCCACCGGCGGCCACGGTACCGCCCTGGGCATCGTGCGCTCGGCCTGGCGCAACGGCCATTTGAAAACCGTGTACGCCGGCGAGACCCGCCCCTGGCTGCAGGGCGCCCGCCTGACCGCCTGGGAACTGATGCAGGAAAACATTCCGGTGACCCTGGTGGCGGACAGCGCCGCCGGCCTGCTGATGGCCCGGGGTCGCATCGACGCGGTGGTGGTGGGCGCCGACCGGATCGCCGCCAACGGCGACACCGCCAATAAGATCGGCACCTACAATCTGGCGGTGCTGGCGCGTCATCACCGCCTGCCGTTTATCGTGGCGGCGCCGGATTCCACCCTGGACCCGGCCATGGAGAACGGCGCCGGCATCGTTATCGAGGAACGGGACGGCGACGAGGTGCGGCGGGTGGGCGGCACCCTGATGGCACCGGACGGCTGCCCGGTCTACAACCCGGCCTTCGATGTGACGCCGGCGGAACTGATCACCGCCATCGTCACCGAGAGCGGCGTCATCCACGACCCGGACCGGGACGCCCTGGCCGACCATTTCGCGCGGAGACCGTCATGACCGAACGCCCCTACTCCACCAGCGCCTACCGGGAAGCGGCCCGCACCCTGGCCGCCACCGGACAACGGCTTTATCAACACGGCTGGTCGCCGGCCACCAGCAGCAACTATTCCCTGCGCCTGAACGCCGGCCATGCCGCCATCACCCGTTCCGGCCGCGACAAAGGGCTGTTGCAGGAAACCGACATCATGGTGGTGGACCTGGACGGGCGCCCGGTGGGCGACGGCAAACCGTCGGCGGAGACCCTGCTGCACACCGGCCTGTACCGCCGCGACCCGGCCATCGGCGCGGTGCTGCACACCCACAGCCATGCCGCCACGGTGCTGACCATGCACTGGCCGGCCAACACCGTGACCCTGGAGGGCTACGAGCTGCTCAAGGCCCTGGACGGTATTCAAACCCACGACACCCGGCTTACCATTCCGGTGTTCGACAATACCCAGGATATCGCCGCCCTGGCCGACGACGTGGAGCGGCAACTGGAGGCCGGGCATCTGACCCACGCCTATCTGATTCGCGGCCACGGTCTGTACACCTGGGCGGCGGACATGCCCGCCTGCTACCGGCAGATCGAGGCACTGGAGACGTTACTGGCGGTGGAACTGGACCGCCGCCGGCTGGCATAAGGACCCGACAATGAGCAATCTGAAAATTTACCGCGACGGCCACCCGGAAAGCCCGGAGATGATCGTCAACGACAAGCAGGCCATGGCCGAGGAACTGAACAAGGTCGGCGTGCGCTACGAACAATGGTCCGCCGAGGCGGAGCTGGCCGACCAGCCCACCCAGGAACAGGTGATCGAAGCCTACAAGGAAGACATCCAGCGGCTGATGCGCGAGGAAGGCTACCAGACCGTGGACGTGGTCAGCATGACCCCGGACCATCCGCAGAAGGAAGCCGCCCGGGGCAAGTTCCTGGACGAGCACCGCCATGGCGAGGACGAAGTGCGCTTCTTCGTGGACGGCCAGGGCCTGTTCACCCTGCACATCGGCGAGCGGGTTTACGAGGTGCTGTGCAGCAAGGGCGACCTGATTTCAGTGCCGGCCAACACCCCGCACTGGTTCGACATGGGGCCCAACCCGCGCTTCACCGCCATCCGTCTGTTCAACAACCCGGACGGCTGGGTCGCCAACTTCACCGGCGATGACATCGCCCTGCGTTTCAACCGCCTGGAAAACTGACGCCACCATGACCGTCAAAGCGATTGTCACCGATATCGAAGGCACCACCAGCAGCATCGCCTTCGTAAAGGACGTGCTGTTCCCCTACGCCCACCGGGAAATGGAAGCCTTTCTGGAGCGTCACTGGCGGGAGCCGGCGGTGGCGGCGGCGGTGGGCGCCGTCGCCGATCAAACCGGCCAGGCCCTGGACACCCCGGCGGAAGCGGCCCGGGTGCTGCGCCGCTGGATCGACGAAGACCGCAAGATCACGCCACTGAAAACCCTTCAGGGGCTGATCTGGCGGGCCGGCTATGAACGGGGCGATTACCGCGCCCACCTCTACCCGGACACCGCCGGCCGGCTGCGCCACTGGCACGACGCCGGGCTGGCCCTGTACGTCTATTCCTCCGGCTCGGTGGCCGCCCAGAAGCTGTTCTTCGGCTACTCCGAGGCCGGCGATCTGACGCCCCTGTTCAGCGGCTTTTTCGACACCACCACCGGCGGCAAGAAAGAGGCGGACAGCTACCGCGCCATTCAGGCGGCCATCGGCGAGCCCGCCGACGCCATCCTGTTTCTTTCCGACGTGGAAGCGGAACTGGACGCCGCCCGCGCCGCCGGCCTGCGCACCATCCTGCTGGACCGGCTCGGCACGGTTACCGACAGCGCCCACCCGGTGGTGCCCTCGTTCGAGCAGATCGATCCGCTGAGCCCGTGAGGGCTCAGCCGTTCACGCACCGGTAGATCCGGAACTTCTCGTTCTCCGCCAATACCTCCGCCTGGCCGAACAGCTTGGCCAGCGGCCGCCAGTATGGCAGGTGCCGGTTGGCCACCACCCGCAGCTCGCCGCCGGGCCGCAGATGCCGGTGGGCATGGCGGAACAGGGTGCGGGCCACCCGGTCGTCCACCGCATGGCCCCGGTGGAACGGCGGGTTGAGCAGCACCTGATCAAAGGGTTGGTCCACGCCGTCCAGGCCATGGCCGAGATGAAATTCATGGCCGTGATCCGCGCCGAACAGGGCCTCCGCGTTGTGCCGGGCGCTGTCCACCGCCAGCCAGGACACATCGCAGAACGTGACCCGGGCCTCCGGGTTGTCCGCCGCCAGGCTCAGCCCCAGCACCCCGTTGCCGCAGCCCAGATCCGCCACCCGACCGGTGACACCGCTGGGCAGATGGCCGAGCAGGAAGCGCGCGCCGATATCCAGATGGCGGCGGCCGAACACCCCGGGCCCGGCGCTCAGGGTCCAGTCCCGACCCGGCAGCGACAGGGATACCGGCTCCGGCACCGGCGCCAGCGCCTCGCCCGGGGCCGTGGCGCGGAACACCCGCGCCTTCTTCCAGCCCAGTCCGGCCTTGGTCTCGCCCAGGTAGCGGCTCATCAGCGGCACCAGTTGCGCCGGCAGGTGCTTATCCATGCCGGCGGCCAGCACCGGCGTGCCGGCGGGCAGCCACTCGGCCAGCCAGGCCAGTTGCGCTTCCAGCAGGGACAGGCTCTTGGGCAGCCGCAGCAGCACCTGATCCGGCGATTCCGGCGGCGTCCGCCAGGGCCACAGCCAGTGCGCGGTGTCCAGTGGCCGTTGATTGTCCTCGCCGTTGGCCAGGGCGGCGCGCCGGGCCACCCAGTCATCGCCGGCGCTCCAGGTCGGGCCGCGCTGGCCGGCGCCCAGCCACAGGGCGCCGCATTGATCGTTGACCACCAGGGTGGCGGGCCCCTGCCCTTCCTGTTCCAGCAGGCGCAGCAGATAGTGGTCGGCGCCGTCGAACGCCTGCAGGGTGTCGCCGCGCTGACGGGGCCAGCGCCGCAGCACCAGTTCTCCAAAGCGGGTTTCGGGCATGGCGGGGGTTCTCCGGGGCGTCGAGGGGGCCGGCATTGTGCCCGTCGAGGCGCAATCTGGCCAGAATATCGGCAGTTGATTCATGGTGGGGTTTAAAACGGTGGCATTCTGAAATTTCGCTGCTAGAATACGCCGCACATTCGGAGTATAGCTCAGCCTGGTAGAGCACTACGTTCGGGACGTAGGGGTCGCAGGTTCGAATCCTGCTACTCCGACCAAATTAAAAAGCCGGCCCTCGCAAGAAGGCCGGCTTTTTTTTGTTTATCGTTTTTTGCCGGAAATTTCCCTCCAGCCGGGGCGCCGTCCAACCCTGGATGGAGCCTGTAGGAGCGACTTCAGTCGCGATCAATGGCGGTGGCATCACTACCCGATCGCGACTGAAGTCGCTCCTACAGGCGCTTCTACAGAAGGCGCCCCGCCTGTATGTCGCTGGGGGGCTCCCTTTCGAACGTCCTGTTCTCAACCTGAGTCGCTTAGCGGTGATCCTCTACGCCACGGCTCCATCCAACCCTGGATGAAGCCTGTAGGAGCGACTTCAGTCGCGATCAACGGCGGTGGGACACTACCCGATCGCGACTGAAGTCGCTCCTACAGTCGCTCCTACAGGGGCTTCTACAGAAGGCATCCCGCCTGCTTAGAAGGTGTAGACCACGGAGGCGGTGGTTTCCTGGTCGGTTTTGTGGGTGCCGGCCGGGACTTCCGAGTCGCGGGTCACCAGGTGGCTGAGACGCAGGGCGAAATGGTCGTTGATGCGCGAGGTCAGCGAGGTCTCGGAACGCAGGGTGGTGTTGTCGTCGGCCACCTCGGTGCTCAGGTCCTGGCGGAACGAAGCGGTGGAGCTGATCTTCCATTTGTAGCTGCCCGCGAAACGGCCGATCAGGCTTTCTTCCTTATCGTCGCAGCTGGAGTAGCCGCTTTCCGGCTCCAGACACTCCAGGCGGTAACCGGGACCGGCTTCCAGATCCAGGGTGTGGGCCGGGGTGTCGATAAAACGGCGACCAAGACCGAGGGCGTAGCTGGCCTGGTATTGGTAGCCGGAGAAGGTGTCCTTGTCGTAGGTCAGGACGTTGAAGATGTAATTGTTGTCCGTCAGCTTGCGGTCCAGTTTGTAGGAGCCGTAGTAACGCTCGGCGGTACGCTCCTCCTCGCCGTCATCGTCCTCGCCCACGGTGTTGACGCTTTCCAGCTTGGCGGTCTGGCGCCAGTTCAGGCCCTCATGGGTGGCATTGGCCTTGCCAACGATAGACTCGGAGCTGCTGTTGCCGCTCTTGAGCAGGTAGGAGGCTTCCACCTCGATGTCCCAGGCGCGCTCTTCCGCGCTCTCCTGATCCGCGTTCTCCGCCTCTTGGGCGAGGGACAGCACCGGCACCATGGCCACGCCGCAGGCCGCCAGGGCCAACCAATTTTTGCGCATTACTCCTCCAATTCTCAGTACCCGCGAAATCGCCATAGGGTGATGGCACGCGGGGCAATTATGCGTAAAGGCGCCGGACGCCTGTACCCGCAGCGCACTTTTTTACAATTCAACACCGAAGCAATGCAATCCCCCGTCGATGCCGTCACGCTTTGGGGAACCGGCCCCGCAGCGGGTATACTGCGCGCCTTACGAATCCTCAGGAGCCTTTCATGACCGCCCCTCGACGCCGCGACGCCCTTAATGCCCTGCTCCGTGATCGCATCGCGATCCTGGACGGCGGCATGGGCACCATGATCCAGCGACTCAAGCTCAGCGAGGAGCAATACCGGGGCAGCCAGTACGCGGACTGGCACTGCGACCTGAAAGGCAACAACGATCTGCTCAGCGTCACCCAGCCGGAGATGATCGAGCAGCTGCACCGGGATTACCTGAACGCCGGCGCCGACATCGTCGAGACCAACTCCTTCAACAGTACGTCCATCGCCATGGCGGACTACGATATGCAGGATCTGGTCCATGACATCAACCTGGCCGCCGCCCGGGTGGCCCGGCGCGCCGCCGACGCGGTGGCCACCGCCGAGCGGCCCCGCTTCGTGGCCGGGGTGCTGGGCCCCACCAACCGCACCGCCAGTATCAGCCCGGACGTGAACGATCCCGGCTTCCGCGCGGTGAGCTTCGACCAGCTGGTGGCGGCCTACCGGGAGGCCACCCATGCCCTGGTGGAAGGCGGCGTGGATCTGATCCTGATCGAAACCATCTTCGACACCCTGAACGCCAAGGCGGCGGTGTTCGCGGTGGACCAATACGCCTACGAAAACGATCTGGATCTGCCGGTGATGATCTCCGGCACCATCACCGACGCCTCCGGCCGTACCCTCACCGGCCAGACCACCGAGGCATTCTACAATTCCCTGCGCCACGCCCGGCCTTTGTCCATCGGCCTTAACTGCGCCCTGGGACCCATGGAACTGCGGCCCTATGTGGAGGAACTGTCGCGGATCAGCGAGTTCCCGGTGTCCGCCCACCCCAACGCCGGCCTGCCCAATGAAATGGGTGAGTACGATCTGGACGCGGCCACCATGGCCAAGGAGATTCGCGGCTGGGCGCAGAAAGGCTTCCTGAACATCATCGGCGGCTGCTGCGGCACCACCCCGGAGCACATCCAGGCCATGGCCGAAGCGGTGGCGGATTGCGCCCCCCGTGCCCTGCCGGACATCGAGGTGCAGTGCCGGCTGTCCGGCCTGGAGCCGTGCAACATCGCCCCGGAGTCGCTGTTCGTCAACGTGGGTGAGCGCACCAACGTCACCGGTTCCAAGCGCTTTCTGCGGCTGATCAAGGAAGAGGATTACGACACCGCCCTGGACGTGGCCCGGGACCAGGTGGAA
>CENV01077078.1_pt1 | contig 11628 bp, 12 predicted proteins | sample 530231 | NCBI WGS metagenome assembly CENV01 (sample SAMEA2619815, study PRJEB7988) | marine metagenome | biome: marine biome (ENVO:00000447); feature: surface water layer (ENVO:00002042); material: "saline water (ENVO:00002010), including plankton (ENVO:xxxxxxxx)" | depth 5 m | reverse complement strand
TCCGCGATCAGCTCGCTGTACTCGATCATGCCGCTGCGGATACCCAGCGCCGGCTTCTGCAAAAAATCCACCGCGCCCAGTTCCAGTGCCCGCAGGGTTACCTCGGACCCGGCCTGGGTGAGCGACGACACCATCAGCACCGGCATCGGCCGCAGACGCATCAGCCGCTCGAGAAAGTCCAGGCCGTCCATGCGCGGCATTTCCACGTCCAGGGTGAGCACATCCGGGTCGTGGCGTTTAATCAGGTCACGGGCCACCAGGGGGTCCGGCGCCACCGCCACCACTTCCATATCGTCGTGGCTGTTGATGATTTCGCTCATCAGATCGCGGATCAGGGCCGAGTCGTCGACGCACAGCACCCTTATTTTTTTCCCGGCCAAGATCGGTCTCCCCTCTCCATGAGGCAACGCCGTAACCGGCATGACTTGCCTTTGTTATTCACGCTATCGGCGGGTAGCGGCGCTTCTTTAGGATTTTTGAGTGTTACCGGTCGGCGAGGGTGTAGACGGTCTGGCCGCGCAGCCGAAAACGTTCGCTGATGTAGGAGAAGCTCTCCGAATGGCCGGCGAACAGCAGGCCGTCGTGCTTCACCAGAGGCGCGAAGCGGTCGAGGATGCGGGCCTGGGTGCCCTTATCGAAATAGATCATCACGTTGCGGCAGAAGATGGCGTCGAAGCGATCCTCCACGGGCCATTTCGGGGCCACCAGGTTGAGCGTCTGGAAACGCACCCGCGCGGCCACTTCCGGGCGCACCCGCGCAAACCCGGAGCGCGCGCCGCTGCCCTTCTGGAAGAAACGCTTGCGCCGCCGCTCGTCGAGCTTGCCGACCTGGTCCATGGGATAGATGCCGCGCCGGGCCCGGTCCAGGGCCTCGGTGTCGATATCGGTGGCGAGAACCTGGAAATCGGCCTTGTCACCCAGCACTTCGGTGAGCGCCATGGCGATGGAGTACGGCTCCTCGCCGGTGGAGGCGCCGGCGCTCCACACGCGCACCGGCCCGCGCCGCTCGCGCACCAGATCGGCGAGCAGCGGGAAGTGATGGCTCTCGCGGAAGAAGGCGGTGAGGTTGGTGGTCAGGGCGTTGGTGAACGCTTCCCACTCCGGGCCGCCGCTGTCCTGCTCCAGTTTCGCCAGATAATCCTGGAAGCGGACCAGGCCGTGCTTGCGTACGCGCCGGCCGATACGGCTGTAGACCATATCCTTTTTGTGTTCCGCCAGAACGATACCGGCGCGGCGGTAGATCAACTCACGGATACGCGCGAAATCCGCGTCGCTGAGCATCAGGTCGCGGTCCGGCGAAAAACGCCCGGCGTCGCCGGTGGCGGCGGTGGGGCTGATAGGCACTCGACTGCTCAAAGGGGTCATCCGGCTAGGGTCTGGGTGGTGGAGGCGGAGCGCGGCCGGGGCGGCGACGCGGGCAGGCGACGAACGTCGGCGGCTTTCGCCGGCGCCTGCTCAGCGCCGCCCCGCAGACGGAACACCGCGATCGAATGGGTCAGGCTGTCGACCTGGGCTTCCAGGGAGGCGGCGGCACGGGCGGAGGCCTGCACCCGTTCCGCGTTCTGGCGGGTGACACCGTCCATCTGCGCCACCGCCTGGTTGATCTGGTTGATGCCGGTGCTCTGTTCTTCGGAGGCGGCGCTGATGTCACCCATGATGTCGTTGACCCGGGTCACCGAGGTGACCACGGATTCGATCGCCGCTTCCGCGCGCCGCACCAGTTCCGCGCCGCTTTCAATCTCGCGGCCGGAACCGGCGATCAGGTCGCGGATCTCCCTGGCGGCGTCCGCGGAGCGGCCGGCCAGGTTACGCACTTCCTGGGCCACCACCGCGAAGCCGCGGCCGTGCTCGCCGGCGCGGGCCGCTTCCACGGAGGCGTTGAGGGCCAGAATGTTGGTCTGGAAGGCGATGCTGTCGATGGTGCCGATGATCACCGCCATCTTTTCCGAGCTGGCGGTGATGCGGCCCATGGTGTCCACCACCTGCCCCATCACTTCGCCGCTCTCGGACACCGCCCGCGACGCCTCGCCGCTGAGCCGGCTGGCCTGGCGGGCGTTCTCCGCGTTCTGACCCACGGTGGCGGTGATCTCTTCCATGCTGGAGGCGGTCTGTTGCAGCGAGGCGGCCTGCTGCTCCGAACGCGAGGATAGATCTTCGTTGCCCTGGGCGATATCGCGGGCCGCCGGGGTGACCACTTCGATGCCCCGGTTCACGTCGCCGACGATGCTGCCCAGGCTGCGGCGCATCAGTTTCAGGCCCATCACCAGCAGCCCCATTTCACCACTGAGGCGGCGCGGCGGTTTGGCCGCCAGATTGCCGGCGGCGATCTGCAGCGTGAACATGCCGGCCTCGCGCACCGGGCCCAGCACCGAACGGGCGGTGGCCCAGAACAGCAGCGCCAGCAGCGGCAGGCCCACCGCCGCCAAGGCCATCAAGGCGGTGGACAACGGCGCCGCCTCACCACGGCCGAGGAAGCCGATCACACCGGCGCCCAGCAGCGGCGCGGCGCTGGCCAGGTAGAGCAGCGTCATACGGCTGCTCACCGAACGCGGGTTCCAGCGTCGCAGCGCCGCCACTACCCCACGACGGCGAATCTCGCCACGGTGCAGGTAAAGGTGGCCGCCGCGCCCTTCCCGCAGTGCGGTGTAGGCCTGTTCGGCGGCGTCGATGGAGCCTTTGTCCGCCTTGAGGCGCACGGATACGAAGCCGGCGATTTCACCGTCCTCGATGATCGGGGTGACGTGGGCGCGTACCCAGTAATAGCCGCCGTCCTTACGCCGGTTCTTGACCAGGCCGATCCAGGTACCGCCGTCTTTGAGGGTACTCCACAGGTTCTCGAACGCCTGCTCCGGCATGTCCGGGTGGCGCACGATGTTGTGCGGGGCGCCGATCAGCTCTTCGCGGGTGAAGCCGCTGACTTCGATGAACGCCGGGTTGGCGTAGGTGATACGCCCCCTGCGGTTGGTCCTCGAAATCAGAAAGTCATCGCCCTTGAGCGCATACTCACGGTTTGTCACCGGCTGATTGTTACGCATTCCCACTCTCCCCGATTGCCCGGACCCGACGTTGGCCTTCGACCCTGTGCTTGTTATTCGCCGGCTTCTTCCACCAGCGCCATTTCTTCGCTGGTGAGCATTTTTTCGATGTCCACCAGTACCAGCATGCGTTCATCCAGGTTGCCCAGCCCGCTGATGTAATCCAGCGGCAGGCTGAGTCCGAATTCCGGCGCCGGCTTGCGCTGCTCGGCGGTGAGCGTCATCACGTCGGAAACCCGGTCGACCACGATGCCCACCACCCGGTCGGCGATGTTGACCACGATCACCACGGTCTGGTCGTCGTAGTCGGCACGCTCGAGACGGAATTTGATGCGCAGGTCGACGATCGGCACGATCACGCCGCGCAGGTTGGCCACGCCCTTGATGAAGTCCGGGGCATTGGCGATGCGCGTGACATTTTCGTAGCCACGGATTTCCTGGACCTTGAGGATATCGATGGCGTATTCCTCGTCGCCCAGGGAGAACACCAGGAATTCCTGGCTGCCCGCTTCCACGGCGGCGGCGGTTTGCAAAGCAGTGGCTTGACTCATGACGGTTCTACCTCCTCAACAGGGCGGGCCCGGGTCGGGGCGCCAAAGACAGGGTTTTCTTTTTTGCTCTGGCCGAGGCGGTGCATGTCCGCCACGTCCAGAATCAGCGCCACGCTGCCGTCGCCCAGAATGGTGGCGGCGGACACGCCCGGCACTTTGCGGTAGTTGGTTTCCAGATTCTTGACCACCACCTGCTGCTGGCCGACCAGCTCGTCCACCAGCAACGCGTAGCGGCGCCCTTCGCCCTGCACGATCACGGCGATGGCGCGGGTCGGGTCGGTAATGGCGTCGGCCACGTCCAGGGCGTGATGGACCGCCACCACCGGCAGGTAGTCCTCGCGCACCTTCAGCAGCACGTCGCCGCCGGCCATGGAATAGAGATCGTCGGCGCGCGGCTGCAGGGATTCGATCACCGCGCTCACCGGCAGGATGAACATCTCCTGGCCGACCTTGATGGACATGCCGTCGAGGATCGCCAGGGTGAGCGGCAGCACGATGCGGGTGGTGGTGCCCTGGCCCGGCGTGGAGAGAATTTCCACATGCCCGCCCATGGCCTGGATGTTGCGCTTGACCACGTCCATGCCGACGCCGCGCCCGGACACGTCGCTGACCGCATCGGCGGTGGAAAAGCCCGGCGCGAAAATAAGCTGCCAGACTTCGTCGTCGCTCATTGAATCGGACACGGAGAGGCCGCTGGAGCGCGCCTTTTCAAGAATCTTGTCGCGGTTGAGACCGCCGCCGTCGTCGATCACTTCGATCAGGATATTGCCGCCCTGGTGCTGGGCGGACAGGGTCAGACGGCCGGTGCGCGGCTTGCCCGCCGCCTCGCGGCGGTCCGGCGTTTCGATACCGTGGTCGAGGCTGTTGCGCACCAGGTGGGTGAGCGGGTCGATGATCCGTTCGGTGAGGCCCTTGTCCAATTCGGTGGATTTGCCCTCGGTGACCAGCTCCACGTCCTTGTCGAGCTTGCCGGCCAGGTCGCGGACCAGGCGCGGGAAGCGGCTGAACACATAGTCCATCGGCACCATGCGCACGGACATCACCGCCTCCTGGAGATCCCGGGCGGTGCGCTGCAGCAGGTTGAGCCCGGTGACCAGGGCGCCGTCGTTGATGGTTTCGGAGTCCTCGGCCACCTGGTTGAGCATCGACTGGGTGATAATCAGCTCGCCGACCAGGTTGATGATCTGATCGACCTTGGACACCGGCACCCGGATGGAAGTGGATTCACCGCCTTTCTTGGCGCCGTCACCGCTCTTGGCGGCGGATTCGGCTTTCGCCGGGGCCGCCGGCTTGGCCGGGGCCGGGGCCGGGGCCGCTTCGGTTTCCGCTTTCACTTCCGGTTTGCTTTCGGTGGCGGTGGCCGGCGCGGCGGCATCCAGAGCGCGCACTTCCAACTGCTCCGGCTCGGCGATAAAGCACATCACCGCTTCGATATCGTCGCCGCTGAGTGACGACGTGAGCACCACCCGGTGGCGTTCGCCGTCAACCTGCTGGTCCTCGATATCACCCAGCTGCGCCAGTTCCTCGATCAACAGATCCCGGTCCTTGTCGGCGACACCGGTCAGGGTCACCTGGAAGCGGGCACCGCCGTCCGGCGTGCCTTCGCCGGCGGAAGGCGCGGCCTCCGCGGGCGCCGGATCGGCGGCCGGCTCGGGGCTGGCCGGCGCGGACGGCGCGGCGCCCGCCACCTCGGCGCCGGCGTCTTCGCCCAGCTCTTCCAGAGCGAGACGGCGCAGGGTCTCGCAGATACGTTCCAGGGCTTCCGGGTCCGGTTCACCACCCTGACGATACGCGTCCAGTTGATCGTTTAGCATGTCTTTGGCTTCCAGAAAGGTGTCGACGATATCCCTTCGCAGCGCCAGCTCGCCGCGTCGTGTGTAGTCGAGCAGGTTTTCCAGCAGATGCGTGGTGCGCTGCAGCGCCTCGAACCCGAAGGTACCGGCCCCGCCCTTGATCGAATGCGCGGCCCGGAAGATGGCGTTGAGCCGCTCCACGTCCGGGTTGTCCACATCCAGCTCCAGAAGATGGGATTCCATCTCCGCCAGGAGCTCGTCCGCCTCTTCGAAAAACGTGTCGTAGAATTCGGTGATATCCATGTTCACTCCCGCACGGGTTGAGGGGCGTCGCTCAGATCGCCGGGGCGGCTGGCGGCGCGCAGCCGTTCCACCGCCTGACGGGTCAGCACCACCAGGGTGATGCGGCGGTTGACCGGGTCACCGGGGTTGCTGTCGGGCACCGGCACACGGTCGCCCATGCCCGTGACCCGCAGTAGCTTTTCGCTGTCCAGGCCGCCGGCCACCAGCTCGCGGCGCGAGGCGTTGGCGCGGTCGCTGGACAGCTCCCAATTGCTGTACCCGCTGTCGCCGCTGGAATAGCGAAGACTGTCGGTATGTCCGCTGATACTGAGCGGGTTGGGCATGTCGTTGAGCAACGGCGCCATGGTGCGCAGCAAATGACGCATATAGGGCGCGACACGGTCGCTGCCGAGCCGGAACATGGGCCGCTGGTCGGTATCCACCAGCTGGATGCGCAGGCCTTCCGGAGTCATCTGGAAGCGCATCTGATCGCGCAGTTCACGCAGCTGCGGGTCGGCCTGGATCGCCTGTTCAATCCGGCGGCGCAGATTGATGAAGCGCTGACGCTCCTCCGCCGGCAACGTCTGGCGGCGCAGATCAATACGCGCCTGCTCACCGTCGGAATGGGCCGGATCGGCGCCGCCGCCGGGGATCGCGCTGGTGCTCGACGAATTACGGTCGCCGTCCGCCAGCGCCACTTTCAGCGGCGTGCGGAAATATTCGGCCAGGCCCTGCAGCTCGGCCGGCGACGCGGTGGAGATAATCCAGAGCACCAGAAACAACGCCATCAGGGCGGTCATGAAATCCGCCAGGGCGATTTTCCAGGCACCGCTATGGTGGACCCTCTGAGGCCGGCGGCGACGCCGGATGACGATGGGCCGGCGCTGCTCGCTCATGCCTGCTTGGCACCCGCGGGCCGGGAGGCACGCACGTGCTCCTCCAGTTCGGTGAAGCTGGGTCTTTCGGCGGTGTGCAGCGCTTTACGTCCGAATTCCACCGCCAGTTGCGGCGCGTAACCGTTGAGGTTGGCGAGCAGGGTGACGCGGATGCACTGCAGCATCTTCACCGCCTCGGCCACTTGCCGGTCGATGCGGCTGGCCACCGGATTGACGAAGCCGTAGGCGAGCAGGATGCCGAGGAAGGTGCCCACCAGGGCGTGGGCGATCATCAAACCCATCTCCTCGGCGCCGGCGTCGGCGGACGCCAGGGCCTTCACCACCCCGAGCACGGCCGCCACGATACCGAACGCGGGCAGGCCGTCACCCACCTTGGCAAGGGCGTCGGCGGGAATATGCGCTTCGTGTTCAAACGCCTCGATTTCATGGCTCATCAGCTCATCGAGTTCCATGGGATCGACGCTGCCGCTGATCATCAGCCGCAGGTAATCGGTGATGAAGCCCATGATCATCGGATCGTTGGCGATTCGCGGGTATTCGCTGAACAGCGCGCTGTCTTCCGGGTTCTCGATATCCTTTTCCACGCCCAGCACGCCTTCACGGCGCATCTTGGAGAGCAGGTTGTACTGCAGCGACATCAGCTGCATGTAGATCTCTTTGTCGTACTTCTTGGTGCGCTTGAGGCTGCTGGCGGTACGCAGGGTGGCTTTAATCGCCTTGCCGTTATTGGCGGCCACGAACGACCCCACCGCGGCCCCGACGATCATCAGGATTTCGGTGGGCTGGTAGAGCGGGCCCAGGTGTCCGCCGGCCATGGTGAAGCCGCCGAACACGGAAAGGGTGACGATAATGAAGCCAAGAGGTATCAGCACAACCGGTATCCTTCAGAACAGCGTGGATAGCATTACCATCTGTATCGGCAGGAGCAGGTCGGGCTTGAGGGAAAAATTACGAAGGAGCCTCTGAAAAGCGCCCTTGCATGCTCTGTCTTTCAGTCGAGTTCGCCATCAAGGCGCGATTTTGAAGTCGGGCTGACGGCCCGCCGAAAAAGCGCAACGCCGAGGGCGGGCTCGACTGAAAGACCCGCAGGGCGCGTCCTGAAGCGCACATCTGCTGCGTTGTGCTTCTTGCCAAGGGCTACGGCCATTGGCGGCGAATCACGCCTTGCAGCTGCACGCTTCAGGACGCGCAGAGCATGCAAGGGCGCTTTTCAGAGGCTCCCTAAGCGCCCACCGCCTGTCGGCGACCGCCGCTCCGCCGGCCCTCTTCACTCTCGGCGCTTTGGCGTTTGCGGGTCTTGCCGGCCCGGGACGGCGGCTGGCAGATACCGCACACAAAGCGCTGGCTCGGCGTATGCGCGTGGTTGACGAAATGGCCGTGGCAGCTGGTGCATTCCGACAGCTCGAACATTTCACTTTCAAAGAAACGCACCAGGGTCCAGGCCCGTGTCAGGCCGAGCACCGGTTCGGCGCCGTCCAGAGCAATCTGCTCCAGATAAAGGCGGTAGGACTTCACGAAGCCTTCCATGCGGCTGCAACCGTGCTCGCCGGTCAGCTGCCGGTAGAAACTGTAAAACAGGGAGGAGTGAATGTTCGGCAGCCAGGTGATGAACCAGTCGGTGGAAAACGGCAGCATCCCCTTCGGCGGCGACATGCCGCGCACTTCCTTGTAAAGCCGGATCAGCCGGCCACGGCTGAGTTCGGTTTCCGATTCCAGCACCTGCAGCCGGGCCCCCAGCTCAATCAATTCGATCGCCAACTGCACTTGGTGCATTTCGCCGACCAGACTCTTCTCGGACATTGGATCCCTCCCCCGATCAGTTCGCGCAGGACGCCATCAACAACGCCGCGTGGGTTTGCCCCAGCCCCTGCTCCCGCTTGTTATTGGTCAGCTTGGTGACCTGGTCCGCGTCGTCGAAATGCAGACGGAACAGCAACTGGTTGGTGCGCGCCATCTGGCTGAGCTGCTTGGCGGACAGCGAAATCAACACTTCCGCCATCGCCTGGTCGATCTTCAGCCGGAACATGGCGGTGGCGTAATCTTCCTTGAGAAGACGCTGCGCCAGCAGCAGGTAGGTCAGATTGATATCCTGGATTTCATCTAAGACGCTATCGATCTTCATTGTTCTTCACTCCTGCGGTACCCCATGACCGAGGTCTCCCCCGGCGCTAACCCTCGCCGGATCACTAAGATCCCCAAAGCTCATACTTTATACTTAGATACATTGCATTTATAAGTCATTAAGTATGTGCGTTTTGTAGTGGCAACGTATCACAAGAATCACGATATGCTCACACTTTTATGTGAACAAACTCACATCAAGGGAAAATTTTGTGATGCTATTCACAAATGTGCAGGCAGTCTGAAACGAGCGTTTCAATAGCGGGAAAAAGGGCCGTCACAAGCCCTCTGAATTGGAGTGCGGCGTCTAAGTCGAAAATTATTTTGATTAAAATCAAGGAGTTATAATTAACACCCCGGTGAACAAAATTTAGAACCGTGTTTCATTTGGGCAAATTGGAAGGGGCCATGGCGCGCCGCAAAGGACAAAAAATTGCAAAGGGCGAAGAGACAAGGAACCGGATCACAAAATCCATACACTACAAATACTTGCGTATAATGCTAATACTTTAGTCCTAGCTTCTTACGCTCTCGTCCTTGGCGTTCATCGCTTGCAGCCAGACCAGCAGCTCGGCGATCACCTGATACAGCCGCACCGGTATCCGCTGGTCCAGATCCAGTTGCATCAGTAACCCCACCAGCTCCGGCGCGTCATGCACGAACACGTCCTGGCGGCGGGCCTCGGCGATGATCCGTTCGGCCAGATCGCCATAGCCGCGCGCCAATATCCGCGGGGCGTCGCCCTCCTGATAGGCCAGTGCCACCGCCTGGCGGCGGCTGTTGGATTCAGAGTCTTTCATCGCTGGCCACTCGCAGTCGGACCTGTTCGAAGCCGCAACCCTCGAGGCTGGACTTCAGACGCGGGCTGTCGGCGCGCAGTTGCTCGGCCACCTGTTCGGTGCCGGCATCCAGATCAATGCTCAGATCGTCGCCGCGCAGGTCCAGGCGCACACGCACCGGGCCCAGCGACGCCAACTCCACGGTCAGTTCGGAGCGCCAGGTGCCTTCTTCCCCCGGGTCCTCGCCGTCCTCGTTCTGGTCGCCGTCGGAACGGCCCTGACGGGGCGCTTCGGCGGGCACCTGGATCACCAGAGCCATGAAAATGCCGGACCAGACGTCCCCTTCCCAACGCAGCACCGGCGTCGCCAGGGTCTCCAGCTGGTGGCGAAGAATCCCCTGCAGGGCCTGGTTGGCGTCGTCGGACAGGGGGCGCGGCGCGGGCCTGGGGGCCTCTTCACCGTCGGTGACCGGGCGGCCCTCGGCGGTCACCGGCGCCGTGGCCGGCCGCTCGGCGACCGGCGTCGCGGTTGCGCGGGCCGGGGACGGCGCCTCCGCGGCGGCCGGGGCCTTGCCGCCCTCGGCACGGGCGGCGGCAGCCGGGGGTTCAGGCGGCCGGGACAAACGCATCTGCGGTTCCTGCGCCAGCCGCGCGCCGCTCATCTCGCCCCGGTACCAGCTTTGCAGATGGGATTCATAGAACAGCCCGCTCTGGCCGACGCTGGCCTGCAGACGGTTGGCCAGGGTCGGGGCCTCGGCGTCGGCGGCGGTCATCAGGGGCACCGCCGGCCGTACCGCCGACGGCGGCGCCGGGTAGCGGGCGAGGATATCGGCGATGGTACGGGCGGCGGCGCTGAAATGGGTTTGCGTGGACCCGGTTGCCGGGTCCGGCGGCGGCGCCAGGGTTTGCGGGGCGCGGGCACGCTGGTGCGTGGCCGGCAGGTCCGGCAAGGGCGCGGTGCGCGGGTCGAGGCGCGAGTCGCTGCGCACCGCCGGCGGTGCTTCAGCGGGGCTGAGCGGGCGCACCGGTTCGGGGGTCTGCCGGGCCACGGGCACGTCGACCCGTTTGCCCAGCACTTGATGCAGCAGGGTATCCAGAATCGGCGTGATGCCGCTCACGGCGTGTCTTCGTCCAGGTGGAACGCGGAGTCCATGGAGGTGGCTTCCTGGGGCCCATAGGAACGGCGCAGATCCCGCTTACGCCTGGACGTGCCGATCAGCCCGGCCAGTTCGTCCCGGCGCGCCACCAGACAGCGGCGTATTTCCAGGTCGCGCTCGAGTATCCGCTCCAGCAATTCCGCCTTGCGCGCCCGCTGCGAGGGATCAAGCGCGGTATCCTGCTCGCGGCTGGAGAGCTGTTCCACGTCCACCAGATAGTGCGCCTCTTCGTCCATCAGGGCGTCCCAGTCCTGGCGGCGCACGCAGTCCAGCATACGCCCGGAGCGCGCCAGCAGAGCCTCATAGGCGAGCAGTACCTGTTCCGCTGACAGCGCCCGGCGCGGGGATTCGATTTCGGTCATTCAGCCCCCTGATGCGCGGCGGGTTTGATCTGGTTCCAGGCTTCACCCAGGTCCGCCAGCAAGCGGCCGGCCTCGTCCAGGCTGGCCGGGTCGTTACGCAGATTGGCGTTAAGCAGCAAACGGGCGATGTAGTCGTACAGCGATGCCATGCGGTCGGCGAGCTCGCCGCCCTTTTCCCGGTCCAGGGCCGCCAGCAACCCGTTGTTGACGATATCCAGCGCTTTCGAAATGGCCTTGCCCTTCTCCGCCACCTGCCCTTCGCGCATGTGCAGCGCGGCCGCGCGGATGGCGGTGCCGGCGCCGTCGAACAACATACTGATCAATTGATGGGGGCTGGCCGACATTACTCCGCTTTCCACCCCTACCCGGGCGTAGGCCCCCGCGCCCCGGGCGTACCCGGCGGCGCCACGCGTCATTGTCATGAGTCGTACCCTCTGCTGGTTACCTTTCCTGGCTTACTGGCTCAACTGGGCGTTCAGCGAATCGAACTGCTGAGTCAGGTAGCTGCTGGTGGAGTTCATTTCCGCAATCATCGAGTCCAGCTTGCTGAACTGCTCGCGGTAGCGGGCGATGGTGCTTTCGATGCGCTCCTCGGTGCGCAGGTAGCGTTCGCCGAGGCCCTCGATGCGGTCTTCCAGACCGCTGGTGGCGTT
>CENV01025041.1_pt1 | contig 11694 bp, 8 predicted proteins | sample 530231 | NCBI WGS metagenome assembly CENV01 (sample SAMEA2619815, study PRJEB7988) | marine metagenome | biome: marine biome (ENVO:00000447); feature: surface water layer (ENVO:00002042); material: "saline water (ENVO:00002010), including plankton (ENVO:xxxxxxxx)" | depth 5 m | reverse complement strand
CCGCGCGGACCAGTCGCGCCAGCGGGACCGGCTGGACCCTGAGGGCCGGGAACCGTTGATGCTGCGCCTGCTGGCCCAGCAGGACCGACAGGGCCGGTTAGACCTTGTGCGCCGCGTGGCCCCTCAAGGCCTTGCGGACCTTGAGGTCCGGTTGCACCGGTAAGGCCCTGAATGCCGGGAACGCCTTGCGGGCCTTGTGGCCCCATAGGACCGACCGGCCCGACTGGACCGGGGATGGTTGAAGCTGGACCTTCTGGCCCCGGCTCGCCTTGTGGACCGGCTGGACCAGTTTCGCCCTGCGGCCCCTGTGGACCCGGAATGGAAACTAGGCCCGATGTAACTTCGACAACCTCTGCTTCTGATTCGTTGGCGAGTTCGGTGATCCCGACTTCTGTTGCCATATTAGTCCACCCTGACCGCTGTTACGGTTCCTTCTCTGAGCGTGGTTGAAGTTCCATTTTCCCAGACCACCCACCAACTATAGGAGAGTTCGGTGTCGGCTCTGATGAAGCCTAGTTCGCTGTTGCGGATGAAGACGTAGATTGACTTCTCGCCATCGTTCCAGACGATGTTGTCGTCCAGCGTCAGGTCTAGGACAATGCGTTCGTTGCGCGAGATACGGAAATGCGCCTCTCTAACGCTGAACTCAATTGGGCTGCCTTCGCCGGGATTGGTGAGCGCCAGCTTTGAGGTGTAGGTTACGAAGTCGTCTGAGGATGGCCCGTAATACCTGACTTCAATTGTTTTATTCTCTGCCACGCAAAGGTGCCTCCAATATCGTTTCCGATATTTATTGAGGCACCCCTGCGCAGAGGTGGTGTTTAGGGCTTAAACGGCGGGTTGTTGGTCGTCTGATGATAGCCGAACCATCCGTTACCAGCGGTCAATGCGCCCTTAGCCGTTTCACTGTCGATTTTGCTCTGGCGATAAGCGAGCGCATTAGTCTCGGCAGTTACAAGCGCGCTATCGGTGCGCCCCATGTCGCGCAGCAGAGAAGGACCGGCCAAAAGCTGATCCATCGACTGACCATCACGCGAACTTGGGTTGCCGTTGTTATTCCAGCTATCCCAGCTAAAGGCCGCGTCCGCGCCTTGCTGGGTGATGATCGCAGAATAAGTCTTTGGCAGGTTCGTGACATTGCCACCGGCTGCGGAAATCATGGCCGGTGTCCAGACGGGAACCGTGTAGTCAATTTCATAGCTATTGATCGTCATGCCGCCGTTCAAGCGTCCGGTGATGCGTTTCTGGTGCATGGTGATGAGCCAATCAACGACAGCCTTACACTTGGCCGACGCATCGCGCAGTGCTTGGTTGAAGCCCAGCTTCTCGCCTGCATGAAGCGCGCTCATCCAGTAGCCAATCATGAACTCATGCTGCCAGACGCCATAAGTGCCGTCCCAAAGACATGGACCGAAATGCTGCGCGGCTGCAAACACGGCATTGTTTCCGCCGCCCGTGATGTTCGCTGGTGGGTTCAGGAAGCCCGGAGTGCTGTCGTAGAAGTTGTCGTAGAAGCCTTCGAAATCGAACACGACGCGATCAAGGATTTCCTCGCGGTTATAGAGCCTGCTCGAATTGCTCGACGCGGTTTTCCACATCAGCGCGAGGTGCATGTATTTCCATGCAGCACCACGCGAGGCGAACTCGCCAACTTCGCCCCAGCCGTTGTTCAAAATCCATGGGATATAGAGCCACGACTGATCGGAGAATTTATGGCCTAGGAATGCGAATTCCGGCGTCTGCCACATCAGCGAACCCCAATATGGGAATTGGTGCGCGTGGTCGGCGTCAATCATGTTCGTGCCGAAAACCGGCTTATCGGATGCGACGCCAGCGAAAGGCACCTGAACGCGGAGCGGATTGTTGGCAGTGACCCATTCGTAAGGGCGGCCACCCTGAATGTAATATGCCTGCTCAGGCGGCGTGCCCGCTTCACCACCACCATAATAGTGGTTGCGAAGGGTGATGTTGCGCCTTGGCTGGCCCTTATACAGTGGCGTCAGTCGGCCGTTTTCGAAGCAGTGGAAGGGATCACTGACATAGCCGGTCAGGTAGTCCAGCGCGATTTGCTTCATGTCCCTGTTGTCGTGCAGACGCTTGACCGCAACGTCACGCGCATAACGGGCGACCGGCTCAGGCATAATCTGACGATCATCGCGCACACCACCGGGACCGGTGATCGGTGAACGGCCCATCTGGTTGAATGGCGTGTATTTCAGCCATGTGTTCGCGTTCGGCACCATGCCGTTTTGATCGAAGCCATATTTCCACGGCGAGAGCGTGTTCTGACCGGCCGTGATGAGGTCGTTATAGGTGCTGCTTTCCCATGGCATCATGCGGTAGTTCGCGAAGCCGTTTAGCTGCTCACCTGTGCCAGCGCGCAAGTCGCCGCCGTTAACCGATGCACCACCCTGAGAGCCGAATGGAACGGCAACGTCATAGGTAGGAACGCGCGCCCAAATGTCGGCCTGCGAATATGCTGGCGGCTCGGCATGGGAACGCCAGATAACTCCGGAACGGACAGTGCCTTTGGGATACCACTTGTTCGCGGCAGTCACCATCGGATTGCCGCGACCGTCCAATGTGCCGCCCCAAGAAACGGGCGAGGTAGTCGTATTGAGCGGCTGGCCATTTGGCTGTTCGATGCGACCCAGCAATGTGCCGGCATTATCGTAGATCAGCCACTTATGCGGGATCATGTAGCTGTCTTTGCCCTGCGGGTCACCGAACGGATTATTGGGCATCTGCGTCGTGTCCCAATCGTAGCCGAACTGAAACTGCACGTAGGTGCCCATTCGGATGCCTTCGCAGTAATAGTTGATGCCGTTGATGTTTGGCACCGGTCCCTTGGGCAGCACTTCTGTCCAAGACGCCTGCGCGCTGTAGAGGTCGGCATCCTCAAAGCGGCAATTCTGTGCCGCTGGGCGAGTCATGACCAGCTCGTTCGGATGGGCAACGGCTTCGCCGGTCGACCAGTCCTCAAGGACCGCCTTATATGCTCGGCCAGCGGGAAGAACCATGTCGCCGACGACGACTTCCATGTTGTAGGGATTTTGGCCAGCAGCCGCGTAGCTGACGGTGACAGGCGCCTGAGCAGTTGAGAACGATCGGGCATCCACGACGAGCATCTGCAGATCGGCTGCGCTGATCGTGCCAGACGAAACCGGCTCATAGCTGCTTTCAATCTCTGGCTTGCCGTAGGCCACGCTGACGTAGGCCACCTCTAGGTTGTCCTGGCTGTCGCTGGTATTGTTGCCTGACGAGTTGCACTCAAGGCACATCGCGGGCGTCACGCGCAGCTTCACCTCGCACGTTTGATCGGGGCCGATCTGGACTCCATCGCTGTAGAAGCGCACGGTGCCTCCTGTGCCGCCTACATTGTCGATATACTCGACCGACCACGTTTTGAGCGAACCAGCAGCGAAGGCCGGGTCATCGGCGCTGACAATCTGAGTCTCGGAGTTGCCGCGTCCAACTGTGACGACGAGGGTGCTGGAGCCAGCCCAATGACGGCGCAACTCGAACTTGCCCACATTGTAGTCATACATCGTGGCAAGGATTGGATACTCTTCGGTCACGACACCGGAAAACGTCATCTTGATACTGGCCGGGGTCTGGGTCGTGCCGTCATTGTTGGTCTGCTTAAATGCCAGCGCCAGCGGATCGGTGATGAGGTAGACGCCCTTCATGAGGCGCAATCGACCGTTGACCATGCTGCTGCCATCGGTCGAACCATAGACGCGCTTGTAGATCACGTTCGATGCGCCAACTGCGTCACCGCTGACGGGCCATGGGCTTCCCGCGTTAGTGATGTTCCACTGGCTCGCGACAGGCACGGTGATTTCGTTGCGGCGCTCGATGCGAAGAGGGAAATTGTTCGGTGCGGTCAGGGTGAAGTTGCCGGTGCTGCCAGCAAGGAAAATGCCCAGCGAAAAGATCGTGCCGGGATCGCCATAGACAGTGCCGGAACCCGAGAGGTCCAAATCCTCATCTGAGCCACCCGGCAGCGGTTCGGGGGCATTTACGAGGCCCATAACGACCGCAAGGCCGCTCGTCTGCATCTTTGCCCAGATAGCGATGCCTGCGTCTTTGTTGCCGGATGGAATGATGACCTGTGCCGTCTGCGTCAGGTTCATCGGGGGATCGCCAACGGTGACAGGAACAATCACGCTCACGCCAGAAGAACCAGCCGCCTGACCGGTATATTCGGTCCAGTTCTGGATAGCGCCCAAGCCGACTGCGGAACCGTCGCGGCCATCCTGACCGTGCAAGCTGGCCAGCCATTCCTCTTCGGTTCCAACGAAGCCGTTCTTCACGGCTGTTTCATAGGCGCTGTCGCCGCCTTCAATGCCGTTCTCGATAATCTCTGCCGCAAGTTCGATCATCGTGTTTACGTCGCGATCCAGACCGGCCACGGTCGATTGCGTGTGGACGATGCCATAGCTGACGCCGTTGCCCGTGCCGCCGCTGAACGGACTAGCCAGCTTCAACTGCACGGAGTTCACGACACCATCAATCTCGTAGTTTTTGCCATCGACAACGAGGATATCTCCCCGCTGGATCGAACTGTCGAAATTGGTGCTGTTTCCGATCACAATATCGGAGTTGTTGGTGAGATTGATTGTGCCGGACTTGAACCACGCCATCAGGGGTTTTCTCCTGTTCTTATACAGGAGTATTTATTTGTCCCTCCGCGATGCGCTCAGTCGGTCGGGTCATCCTTGGGATTGGCATCCTTCACGGCCTGAATGATAGCCTTCCAAGCATCATAGCCCTGATGAAACAGGATATCGAATTGCTCTGCATAGCTAGGGTAAGCTGCCGCTCTTGCCGCCGCATAGCCCTTTTTGACGTTCACCTTCATACTGCCTCCGGTCCTGTCTGGACTTCTATACACTGCTCGATGAAATGCGGGTGGTAGAGGAACAAAATCAACCTCTCTGGGGTGTCAGCCTCAAATTCAATCGAACCATCATCTACCGTCAGAACCTCATCGTTCAATGTGACGCTTGTTCCTGCTGGCACATTGTTAACGAGATTATAGCTGACTTTGATAGGGAAGGGCTGTCGTGCCTTGACCTTCAATGTTTCAAGGTCGAGATAGATCAGGTTGGCGTTCAAGAGGTCAGGCAATTCAGCAACGATCACGCTGCTGTCCTGATATTCGATTTCGTTGCGCGAAATGGCCAGCGTTGTGCCATCTGCTTTGAAGTAAGCATAAGCCATTATCGTTTCGTTCCTTGAAGTGTCATCATGATATCCCGCGCATATTGAATGCGAGAAACAGAGCGCGGCAGGAAAGCGCCAGAAATCATTCGGGCAATGACGCGAACCTGTGCGCCCGTAACCTGACAAGAGATTGATTCGCTCGTTCGGCTATAGCTGTTGCCGTTATCGGTTGTGATGCCGAGCGTCTGTTCAGATGCCATGGCATAGCCGCTGCCAGTATCAACCCAGAGTTGGACTTTGCAGCTTGCGTCGTAGCCGGTGGTGGCGTCTCGCGTGAAGCCGACTTCGATAGTCGCATTGCCAGATACGCCGTCGCCTATGGTCATGAAGCCGGTTGTCAGGAAGTCCACCGAGCCACCGGCTGCGCAAAGAGCGTCCGCACTGGTCATCACCTGATTTGCCGTAATGGCATTGCCCGCGATCTTGAGCGTGTTGACGGACAGGTCATTAATCTGCGCACCGTCGATGGTCGCACGGTCCATGACCGCCTGTTTCAAGCGCACAACGCCGCCGACCACTTCGAAAACCATTTCGACGCCGCCGGGATGCCCGATAGCGAAGCGGTCAGCATTAACCGCGAACTCGAAATTCTGGCTGGCATCCGTGTAGAGACCGAAGCCACCGACACGGCCCTGATTGTCGATCCTGAGGGTATATTGCCCGCCGAAGCCATCAATGGCGCTGCCGTAGGTGGACAGCTTCTGCTCCAGCGTTACGCCGCCCTGATCGTTGAGTCTGCTCGTCAGGGTGGTGATGTTGTCGGCGTTGGTTTTGTCGCCAGCGGCATAAGCCTGTTTGACCTCTTCAAGGGCACTTTCCCATCCGTTGTCGTCCTCGCCGTCGCCGATTTGTGCAGACAGCGTATCGATGCGCTTGGACAGAGCCTCGCTCTCATCGGCAATCGTTTCGTTGACGGTCTGCATGGCCGCCGTGATTGCGCCCGAAATGTCGCTGTTCCAGACTGCGGACTGATCGGTGATGCGTTTGGCTAGAGCCGTGTCAGCATCGACCAGTGTTTCAATCTGGTCGTTGAACTGGCTTTCATTATCGTCAATGCGGCTGGCCTGCTGATCGAGGCGCAGGGTCAATGCCTGGTCGGCATCGACATACACTTTACGCTCTTCAACGAGAGCAGCTTCAACAATGCGGGACACATCGCCGTCGAATGTCTCGAACTTAGCGCCCATCTGCAAAAGCTGCTGAGACTGAGCAAAATCGACCCCGGCCTGTGTCTCCTGATAGAGATTGAACACAGCGTCGAACTCATCGAACTTGCTCTCCAGTTCCAGCATTTTGCCGGAAATGAGAGTGCCGTTATCGATGTCGGTGTAGAGCTTTTCGACCGCCTTCTGGATGCGACGTTCGTTCTGTTTGCCATAGGCGTTGGCCAGCTTGCCAAAGGCCGTGCTGCGCTGGACGTTGAGGGCGGCTACGCCTTCCAACTTCTCATTCAGGATCGGCAGCAGCTTGCTTTCGACGGACAGCGTATGAATGCGAACGGTCGCCTCGTTGAGCAAGTCCGTGCCAAAAGCATCATAGGCCGCATAGGTGATGAAATACTCCGTGTCGGGAGCCAGCGGCAGCGTCACGGTCGTATCTGGCCCAAGATATTTGCTGGTAATCTCGTTCTTGCGCGGCGGGTTCTGTGTGTCCGCCCAGACGACGAACCCAGCAAAGTCGGTGTCTTCCGGCTTGCTGAATTGCAGAACCGCCATGTCATAGCCGTGCATGGGGATCATGGCAGGCACGGGCGGTGCGGGATTGAGGCTATCAATCTCGCGCTCGTCAGACCATTTGCCGCCAGCCTCCTGCGTTGCCATGAAGACCTTGGGCGAGCGGGTTAGGCCAGCAGCTACATTTTCCTCATAGGTGAGCGCATCCTTGTAGATACGCATACCATCGGTATCGGTGCTCTGGAAAACGGTGTGGTTCACATAATGGACGATTTCGCTGTTCGCGCACTCATAGCGCAAACGATACTGCCATTCCTGTCCATTGCTGGGATGCTCTCTGAACCAGACTACTAGGTCACGGCCAGTGAATTCTACTGCTGCCATGGCTTAGTCGAACCTCACAAATTCTGGCGGCCAAACATCAACGCCTGAATCGCCATATTCAAAGGTGACGCGCAGGATCATTGCGGGGCTTGCTTTGCCCAGCGTATTTATTGAGCGACAGCTAAAGACATGCTCGCCGGGTTCTGCGTTTCGCATGGTGGCGAAGTTGTTCGGTCCGCGATAAATGTCTTCCCATGCGCTGCTACCGGGACGCCTTACCTGCAGGGAGTAGCCGTCCAGAAGCAGGCGCGTTCCATCCTCCAGCACATTGTCGATGGCATCCCACGACACATCGAAAACATTCTGTGGGCCTAGCTGCTCGTCGGTGTAGGAACGGGCAACAGCTTTCAAACCCGTAGGCGCTGGCGTGATGGGATTGAGGGTCGTCCATGGCGAATAGTCGACCGGGACATTATCATCGAAGAAGGCGAACTTGCCCTCATGATGGAGGGTGCCCTTGACGGTGTATCGGCCCTGACCGGCCTCAACGATATCTTTGATGCGGAAGACGCGGGGCTGAACGGCTGCGCTGGAAAACTCCACGATGCCGATAGGGGTATCAGCTTCAAGGTCGGTCGTATCGACGTTGATAATGTCAGTGGTCGTCGCACTGCCGACCATCGTCACAGCGCGGGTATCAAGGCCGTTACCGACAACCATATGCGCGCGATAGGCAGTTGCCGCTTTGAGCGGGATTGGCTGATCTAGGCGAAGCTGTGTCGGGCTGATGATCTCGGCAACGCGGCCGGTCGGAGCCTTGCCCGAACGCGACCAGTCATCGACTTCAATCAGTTGGCCTGGCGCATATCCGGCGCCCGCAAGCAGAGTGTCGAACTCGACAGTGACATATTCCTTCTGTGCTGCGAATACGAGGATGCGAGCGAAGTCATATGCTTCCTGCCTGTTCGTGCATCCGGTTTTGTAGACCGTGCGCGACACGACGCCATTGTTGGAGAGGCCGAGCGCACGATTGCGGTCGATGCTCTCCTGATCGCGATACACGACCATGGCCTTGCGGTAGTAATCGTTGGGATCGTCAAACTCGACAATCACCTCATTTAGACGATCCTGAACCGGCGCACTGCCATATTTGAACTTGCCGTCTGCGGTCGCGGAATTGTTGACGTAGTGGTCAACAGCGTCCTGCGGGCGATCCTGCATCAAGACGATCTCGCTGCCATTGTTATATGGGAAGGCGCGGAAGGTCTGGGCGAGGTCGATTAGCCCCTGCCAGCCGTCAATCTCGTCCGTGAATTGCTTGTTGAGGGTGAAACGGGTCCGGCCGTTGACCTGCTCGTCGCAGTATTTGGCCGTATTCAGCAGCGCGAACTTATTGAAGAAGCTATCAGGGAAGCCGCAACCCATGCGCGCATTCGTGGCAATTTCTAGCCAATGCCATACCGGATTGCTGGTGAAGGCATATTTCCATGCACCATTCCAGAAGCCGTCATAGGTCTTGGCAACCGGGTCGTAATTGTCGGGAACGCGGACCTTCTGGCCCTGCACGATGACAGCGATTTCAGGGCTGGACCCTAGATCGAACTGCGCGAGGTCGATCATGGTGCTGAACAGCGCGGTCGGCACTTCGCCGCCGCTGCCGTCATAGGCTAGTTCGATATCCTGATACTCGACCCAGCCATTGAATGCGGTGTCGTTCTGTAGCTTGTCGTCGGTGCTGTCTGGTGTGGTCCTATAAACACGGAACATCCATGGATCGGACTCGTCGCCCACAGTCTTTGGCGGTGCCGCAATCGAGTAATCGCGCACGAATGGATCGCTGGATTTCTCATTCACATACCACTGTCCAGCGGTCGTCCATGTCGGTGCGCTCAGGCGCTTAACGTCGAAGCCGCCCTGAACAACGGTCGTGGACTGATTGCCCTTTTTGCTGGTCTGCACCAAACCGTTGAAACGGATGCGCGCCTTGACGCGGTTCACATCGGCATTGGTAACTGTGTTCGTGATGTAGAACTGACTGCCGCCACCGGCCTGCGTCTGGCGCAGTTCAATGTTGCTGTCGAAGTTCGCAGGGATGCCGGGAGTGATCGGCACTGGCGACTGACCTTCGACACCATATCGCTCGGCCCAACTGATGCCGTTATAGTTCAGGGCATTGCTGCCGCGATCACGAAGCGGGACTTCGTTGACGAGGATATTTTTCTCTTTCTCCTCAACCGTGCTGCCGACGATCCCGCCGATTTCACCCGCGCCGAGCGCAGCGGTCAGACGCAAAGTGGCATCGCTGTAGGTGGTGTTGCTGATCGTCTTGCCGCCACCCTTTTTGCCGTTCGCTTCCATAGCCGTTTGCAGGGCGTCCGTTGCGCGATAGACGCCTGTGCCACCGAACTTGGCTTCCCAAGCCGACTGCGGGGAGTTCATGGGGCTGGAATAATCAACGTCAGCCTCAAGGACGTTGAAGCCGCAAAGGACGCGATCACCGGCAATGTAGGCGAGAACTGCACCCTCTGTCTGGGTGTTCAAGCCATTCTCATACAGGGCCGACTTGCGCTTATCGTTCTTCGTCTGAGCAACCGGCATGAGCAGGTTGAGCAGTTGAGTGACTGCGATACCTACTGCCGTGCTGACAAGCGCGGTGATGAGCATGGCCGATGTGATTTCGTGGCCGGTCGCATGGGGTGCGATATGGAGAACGGTGCCAGCGGGCAGGGTCCAGTTGTTTGATACCTGATTGCCGGTTAGGCTGACCGAGTTCTTAAGCGTTTTGCCGATGCGAAACTCTGCTGGCATCACCTCGATCATTCGACGGAGCGGGATAATCTGCTCAAGTGCAGCGACAGCTTCTTTCGCAGTTGATGCGTGGACAGTAATGCCGCGCTTATAGCCCTTTGGTGCCTTGTCCTTGTAGGAACCGTGCAGGATGACCTTTATCATTATGGTTTCAGCCTCCAGAATTGCATTGCGTATTTTTCGATGGCGCGCTCTTCCTGCTGCGGAAGCCATTCTTCCGAATGGCGCTGGCTGAGTTGGTGAAGGTATCTTCCTTCGCCCAAATAGATCGCGCAGTGGTTGGCAATTGGGCTGTTCCAGAACATGATGGCGAGGTCGCCGGGCTGGCGGTCTGCTCGATCGACAGGCTTGAAGCCCAAGCGGGGCGGCCAATAGCGGAAAGGATCTTGCCCTCGTGCATGAGCGTGATGCTGTCCCGGCTCCCTGACACGGGGAATAGGGTCAATGACGCGGCCAGACGCCCTGTAATAGTCCTCGCAAAGGCTCCAGCAGTCTCGGATACCCCAAAGATATGTGCGCCCTAGCAGGGGTTCTACGGGCTTCTCTGGCCCCCAGATTTCAGGGTAGCTTACATCGGTAACGCCGGTCAGGTTCGCATGGACAGCGACGATGCCCCATGTCCAGCCGGTCGCAATCTGACTCTCTGTGTCCCTATCGCTGGGTTCGGCCGATCCGTGGGGATGGCTATGTAGGAAGAGGGCAGGGCGCTTGTTGAGAAGCAGGGCGTTATCGGCATGGGAATAGCTGAACGCCTCGTGTGGTGCCGGATTGATATTCTCAATCTCGCGCCATGATCCATCTGGCCAGATGGCGACGATAGCCTCGCGCGGCCATGCGCGCATGAAGATGGGCTTGATTTCCAGCCACAGAGCGTCGGATAGGATTTTCACATAGTATTTAAGCAGGCGGGGCAGATGGCGATTGAATGGGGCAGCGTAGCCGATTGGGTTTCGGGGTTGGGTGGTCTGCTCTCAATTGCAGCCACTGGATACATTGCACTGCATGAGCGCAATCGTTCCACTCAGATGGAAGATCGAGCGGAAGAGCTAGAGTATGTCCGCAGATGTGCGGTTATCGATGAGGGTGTGAGATTGGCGGAAATCGCAGCAGAACGCGCGACCAGCTACATACAACTTGTTAGCCTCGGTGGCGGTATCCATGCCGACAGTGGATTCGAGTTGAAGCGTGATCTTATACAGGTCAGCAATCAGATTAACCTGCTGCAAGCCTATCCGGGCAACGATCCTCGGCTCTTCGTCAGTCTCGGCGGCCTGTCTTTGGCATGTAGGTTGGATGACCAGCAGCACGATTCAAATAACAGCTATCTGCAATCACGCTGCCGAACCCTTGTCACGTTGGTGGACAACGCGAAATCTGGGCTGAAAAGTCTAAAGTAATTATCGCAGCAGGTTTGAACCAAGGCCGGGGTAGTGCTCTCGGGTCATCTTGAAGCCGGGGAACTTGGCTCGTTTGAAGTCAGCGTGGGTAGCGAGGGTCAGGGTTAGCACTTGCCCATCCGACGATACGCTGTCCAACAGGTAGCGTTCTGTTTGGAACGCGGCTTGCGGGTTATCGGCAATCACATCGTCGGCTAGGGCTAGGTAGCGGGTCACGGGCGCGCCGGGTGCATCGTCATACTTGGCCAGCGTCACAGCCAGAG
>CENV01040655.1_pt1 | contig 11702 bp, 10 predicted proteins | sample 530231 | NCBI WGS metagenome assembly CENV01 (sample SAMEA2619815, study PRJEB7988) | marine metagenome | biome: marine biome (ENVO:00000447); feature: surface water layer (ENVO:00002042); material: "saline water (ENVO:00002010), including plankton (ENVO:xxxxxxxx)" | depth 5 m | reverse complement strand
GCTCCAGACGCAGCGCGCCGTGGGCGCGGTTGCGCACCGCCATCCAGTCCTCCAGTGCCGCCAGCGAGCGCGGTGGCGAGATCAGGTAGCCCTGGAACAGGTCGCAGCCGGCCTGCAGCAGTGCCGACTGCTTTTCCATGTTGTCGACGCCCTCGGCATTCACGCGTTTGCCCTGGGCATGGCAGAAGTCGATCAACGCGCTGAGGCTCAGCTGCATTTCCGGGCGGGTCAGCCGCGTGATGATCGCCATGTCCAGCTTGATGGTGTCGGCGGGGTACTCGAGCAGCTGCTGGATCGAGGTATAGCCGACGCCGAAGTCGTCGATGGCGACGCGGAAGCCCGCGCGGCGAATGGCCTGGACCACTTCCATGGTGTTCTTGCACAGCTCGGCGGCGTAGGTCTCGGTCAGCTCGATCTCGATTCGGCCCGGCGCGACGCCATGGTGTGCGGCGCGCTCGACCAGGTAGCGGCAGATGCGGTCGTCGTTGAGCTGCGCGGAGGACACGTTGATCGCCAGCAGCACCCCTTCGCCGAACAGCTGCACCAGCTTCGGGTACTCCGCCAGTGCATGATCGATGACCCAGCTGTCGATCTTCGGGAATAGCCCGGCGCGTTCGGCGATGGGAATGAATTCGCCGGGCGAAACCGTCCCGAGGATCGGTGAATGCCAGCGCAGCAGCACTTCGCAACTGACCACTGCGCCTTCGCGATCCAGCGCCGGCATGTAGACCAGGCGCAGCTGGTCGTCGCCTTCGAGCTCGCGCAGCTGGTCTTCGATCAGGCGGATGCGCTCGTTGCGCCGCTCCAGCTCGCCGCTGAAGGCCACCGCGGTATTCTTGCCCTCGGCCTTGGCCTGGTACATGGCGGTGTCGGCACGGGTGAGCAGCTGGGTGATCGAGTCCGCATCTTCCGGGTAGCAGGCGGTGCCGATGCTGACGCTGACCGGATACAGGCGATCCTCCAGACGAAACCCGCCGCGGCAGAGGCCGAGCAGCGCGTCGCACAATTGCTGGAGGCCGCCGTCGCCGGTTTCGCTCAGCAGCAGGATGGCGAACTCGTCGCCGGACAGGCGCGCCAGGGCCGTTTCCGTCTGCGGGTAGTCGGTGCGATGACGTTCGAGCACGCCGCGGGCACGCTGGGCGAAGATTCGCAGCAGAGCGTCGCCGGCATCGTGGCCGTGCTGATCGTTGACCTGCTTGAAGTTGTCCAGATCGAGAAACAGCAGCGCCAGCCGCTTGTGCTTGCGCATGCACTGCTCGTACATGGCATTGGCCAGCACGCCGAAGTGCGCCCGGTTGCTGACCTGGGTCAGGCTGTCCTCCCAGGATATTTCGCGGATGCGTTGCAGCGCCTCGGTGTTGCGGTCGTGCAGGGTCTTCATGTTCACCGTCAACCGGCCGATCTCGCCGCCATCGGTCGGCTCGTCGAGCGCGTCGCGCTTGCACAGCAGCAGGTCGGTGAGCTGGTCGTCCAGCTGGCTGATGGGGCCGGTAATGGAACGGCGGATCAGCCACAGCAGCAGGCCGATGGAGATCAGGCAAATAAGCGCGCCGCCGGCGATGAAGGCGAGCCCCAGGGTCTGCAGGCGCTCGGCGGTGTAGTGCGACGCCGGTGTCAGCCGAGCATGCAGCGAACGCGACAGCGAAACCCCGGCGGACAACCCGGCGACCGCCGGCAACGGCTCGTCGGAGATTTCGACAGGCGCACCGTATTCGCTTTCCAGGCTGCGCTTGAGCTTGAGGAAGCGCTCCGGGCGCACCGCCAGCTGAATGGCGAAGGCCTCGGCGCGCTGGCTTGGCAGTGGCCGGCTGCTGGAGGCCGGCAGGATGAAGTCGGTGTTCATCAGCAGCGGGTCGTCATTGGCCTGCTCGACGTAGAGGGTGTTGCCGGATGCCGAAGACCGTCTGGCTTCGCTGACGATACGCTGCTGGCTCGCATTCATCGAGGCGAATGGCGACAGGCTGCTTTCGAAGTAGTAGGCCGGCCTGCCGTCGGGCTGCACGACGGCGAGGGAAACGAAGGTCAGCTCGGTGTTGGATAGCGAACGAATGCTTTGCTGGATGCGCAGCCCGAGGGTGTCGTTGCGAAAGTCGGTGTCCGACTCGCGCAGGAACAGCAGCAGCGCCTCGCTATCCATGATCGAGTAGAGCACGCTGCGATTGAACGCCTCGTAGTCCAGGTAGGCGGAGGTCAGCGCCGAGAGCTGCTGCTCTAGGCGCGCCTGCTCCAGCCCCAGCAGCGAGGCGCGCTGGGTCAGGTAGGCGGTGGTCGAGGCAACCAGCTGGATGATCAGAATGACCGGAAAGATCACCAGCAGCGTGCGTTTACCTAGCGTCATGGGCGTTGATCAGTGCACTGATGATGCGTCGCCGCGTCTGCGTGCCCTCCAGCGGTCGCGTCTCGTAGACCTGGCTTCTCTCCAGTACCGCTTCCGCCGGGTAGATGGTCGAATCCGCGCGGATATCCGCCGGCAGCAGTGCCCGCGCCGCAGCGTTCGGTGTGGCGACGCCCAGATCGGCGGCATTCAGGGCGGCGATTTCCGGCTGCTGGAGGAAGTCGAGGAAGCGCCGCGCCAGCGCCTTCTTCGCGGTGCCGGTCGGTATCGACAGGCAATCGACCCAGAGCAGCGTGCCCTCTTCGGGCACTACGTAGCGCCAGGGCTCGCCGTCAACCCCTTCGACTTCGTTGAGCACCTGCTGGTCGCCGCTGTAGGCCAGGGCCATGTCGGCCTGGTCGAGGTAGCGCTGGCTGCGCAGTGAAGTGATCACGTACTCGTAGGTCAGCACGGCGCTGGACTGGACCATGAGCAGGTCGAAGGCGGCCTTGAGTTCGTCGTTGTTCGAGGTGTTGATCGAATGGTTCTGTAGGATCAGCGGACTGGCGAGGATGTCCTCGTGGTCCTCCATCATGATGATGTGTGGCTCGTCGGCGCGAGCCGGTTGCAGCAGGTCCTTCCAGGATCGTGGCGCGCTTTCCAGGCGGTCGCTGCGATAGGCGATGCCGAGCGTGCCCCACAGGTAGGGCACGCCGTAGCGCCCGCAGCTGTTGCGCCAGCGTTGCGGGACATGACGCAGCGTCGGCAGCTGCTTGTCGTCGATCGGGTCCAGCAGGCCGCGGGCGCCAAAGCGCGAGGCGCTGATCAGCTCCGTCAGGGCGATATCGATCTGATGCTCGGGTTTGGCGAGGACTTCGTCGCGCTTGTCGCCGCTATCGAAGTAGATCTGCCTGATCTCGACCCCGGTTTCGGCTTGCCAGCGTTCGATCACCGCTTCGCTGAGGTATTCCTCCCAGGTCAGCAGCGTCAGGTGTTCGGCCGCGTGCACGGGAGTCGAGGGAAACAGCAGGCTGACCGTCATCAGCAGGGTGCTGCGCATACGCCATGGCGCTGGTTTGTTGTTCTTCTCGGTCATTGATCATCCATCCCAGGCATTGGCCGCCGTGCAGTGGCAGCGCATTCGACGGGTCTACCCAAGTTATCGGCAATCGGTGATGGCACTTTAATGGCGTCAGAGAGTCGGCGGCAATGAATTTGTAACCTTGTCCACGTCCGTTCCGATCGGTGGCCTTCGAAGCCGGTCAGCCAGACGGGTTGTTCGTCGCAGATGGCGTACCGGCACTCGATTCTTGAGCCAGACTCCAATACAGCCCGTGCCGGAACCAAGGAGCCTGCCATGACCTTCAAGATCCCCTTTTTCGATCGAGTCCAGGCAGGGTCGGCGCTGGCCGAGCGCCTGGCAGAGGAAGCCGACTGGCACGACGCGCTGGTCCTGGCGCTGCCGCGTGGCGGTGTACCGGTGGCGTTCGAGGTGGCGCAGCGGCTGGGCCTGGAGCTGGACATTCTGGTGGTGCGTAAGCTTGGCACGCCGGGCAATCGCGAACTGGCCATGGGCGCCATCGCCAGCGGCGGCGTGCGTGTGATGAACGACGACATCGTGCAGTACATCCACGTCTCCAGGGCCGAGATCGACGGCACCATCGCCCAGGAAACCCACGAGCTGCAGCGGCGCGAACAGGCCTATCGCGGTGAACGACCGCCGCCGCTCATCGCCGGACGTGGCGTGATCCTGGTGGACGACGGGCTGGCGACCGGCGCGACCATGCGCGCCGCGGTGCAGGCGGTGCGCCACCTGGGCGCGACGTGCATCACCGTTGCGGTGCCGGTGGCGGCTGCGCAGAGCATCGCGCAGCTGGAAAAATTGGCAGATCGCGTCGTCTGCCTGCATGTACCGCATGACCTGTATGCCATCGGCCGCTGGTACGAGCATTTCGAGCAGACCCCCGACCGTCAGGTGGTGGAGCTGCTAGAGCGCGCGTGGACCCAGGGAGGGCAGGCGGCATGACCGCGCTTGCGGCGACACCCATGCGCTTCACGCTCGGCAAGGCACGCCTGCACGGCGAGCTGTGCTTGCCGCCCGCGGCCACCGGCCTGGTGGTGTTCGTCCACGGCAGCGGCAGCAGCCGGCACAGCCCGCGCAACCGCAGCGTGGCGCATTGCTTCAACGAAATGGGGCTGGCGACCCTGCTCTTCGATCTGCTCACCAAGCACGAGCAGCCCATTGACGAGATCACCCGGCAGCTGCGCTTCGACATCCCGCTGCTCAGCCAGCGCCTCAGCGGCGTGGTCGACCAGCTGAGCAGCGATGCGCGCTTGCACGATCTGCGCATCGGCCTGTTCGGCAGCAGCACCGGCGCCGCCGCGGCACTGACCACCGCCGCCTCGCGGCCGGCGGACATCGCCGCGGTGGTTTCGCGTGGCGGCCGGGTCGACCTGGCGGATCTATCGCTGGGGCGGGTCAAGGCGGCTTCGCTGTTCCTTGTCGGCAGCGGCGACCTCGAGGTGCTGGAACTCAACCGTGCCGCTGCTGCCCGTCTACAGTGCGTGCATCAGCTGGTGGTGGTACCGGGGGCGACGCACCTGTTCGAGGAGCACGGCACGCTGGAGGAGGTGGCGCGGCTGGCCGGCGACTGGTTCCTGAGACACCTGTGCTGATCCTGCCGCGGGCCGCAGCTGGGAGAAACAGGCGGTGCAGCGCCGCTGGCCAGGCCGAACGGCAATCTGCTGATACAAGGCTCTTCGCGGTGTTTGGTGGACAGCGTCGAACTCTTGGCCTCGACTTGTAACAAAGATCGGAATGCCAAGGAGGTTGTGATGACACAGGCCGCATGGCGTCGCGGAGCCACCGACGCACTCTTCTGGTCACTGCTCTATACCGCACTCTGGGCGCTGTTCGCTGCCGGACAGGGCTGGGTGCTGGGTGTGCCGACGATCACCCTGGCCGTGGCGCTGAGCCTCTGGCTCAGCCTGCACCCGATGGCCATGCGCCTGGCGGCGCTGCCGGCGTTTCTCGGCTTCTTTCTCAAGCACATGCTGCTCGGTGGCTGGGATGTGGCGCGGCGTGCGCTGCAGCCACGCTGTCCGCTGCAGCCGGCGTGGCATCCCTATCCGCTCACCAGCCAGTCGCCGCGGGTGCGCCTGTTGCTCTCGGCGATGGTCGGGCTGTTGCCCGGGACCTTGGCGTCGCGAGTCGATGCCGACGAGATGCGTGTGCACGTACTGGATGAACGCCTGCCCTGGCAAGCCACCGTGGCCGAACTGGAACTGCGCCTGGAGCGGCTGCTGGGCGCGGAGGGGCGGCCTTGATGGCAGTGTTCTGTGCACTTCTGCTGCTGACCCTGATCATCGGCCTGTGGCGCGTACTGCTCGGCCCGCGGCGGGTCGACCGGCTGCTTGCCGTGCAGCTGTTCGGCACCACCGGCGCGGCGCTGCTGCTGGTGCTGGCGCAGTGGCAGGGCGCGCCGGCACTGCGCGATGCGGCGCTGGTGCTGGCGCTGCTGGCGGCGATGATCAGCGCCGCGCTGGTACAGCTGCTGCGACGTAGCCGCCATGAGTGAACTGCTCGACTTCTTCAGCTGGCTGCTGCTGGCCGGTGGGCTGGGGTTCTTCGCCGCCGGGAGCATCGGTCTGCTGCGCTTTCCCGATACCCTGAGTCGCCTGCACGCGCTGACTAAGGCCGACACCCTCGGCCTCGGCCTGGTGGTCGCCGGCCTTTCGCTGCGCGCCGGCGGCGTGCTGGAAGTCGCGCAGATGCTGCTGATCTGGCTGCTGGTGCTGGCCTCCGGCGCCACCGCCTGTCAGCTGCTGGCACGTCAATCCGACGAGGAGGACGGCGATGACTGACTGGCTGCTGGATGCGGTCCTCGGCCTGTTGCTGCTCGGTCTGGCCGGTGGCGCGCTGCATGTGCGCCAGCTGTATGCCGGCGTGTTGCTGTTCATCGCCTTCGGCCTGGTGCTGGCGCTGGTCTGGGCGCGACTGGGCGCGGCCGACCTGGCGCTGGCCGAGGCCGCCATCGGCGCCGGACTGACCGGTGTGCTGCTGTTCGCCGCGCTGGCGCGCCAGCCACGGGCCGGCAGCGAGCCGCAGCTGTCGCGCCGCCGGCGTCTGGCCGCGGTGGCGGTGCTGCTGCCGCTCTTGCTGATGGTTTTGCCGCAGCTCGCGCCGCTGGCCGAACTACAACCGAGCGTGCCGACGCAGATCGATGCCGCGCTGGCGCAGAGCGGCGTCGAGCATCCGGTCACGGCGGTGCTGCTCAATTTCCGCGCCTGGGACACCTTGCTCGAGCTGGCCGTCCTGCTCCTGGCCCTGCTCGGTGCTCGGCAGCTCGGATCGCTGCAGCCGCAGCTGAGCGAGCCCTGGCCTATGCTGCGCGCCTGGGGCCGAACCCTCGCGCCGCTGCTGGTGCTGGCCGGCGGCTATGTGCTCTGGCGTGGTGCCGCCTCGCCCGGCGGTGCCTTCCAGGCCGGCGCGCTGCTGGCCTCCGGCATCGTCCTGCTGCGTCTGGCCGGTGCGTTGCCGGCGTTGCGCTGGGGCTTCTGGCCGCTGCGTCTGCTGGTGCTGGTCGGCCTGCTGTTGTTCGTCGCGGTGGCGGCAGCCTGCGCCTGGTTTGGCGATGGCTGGCTGCAGTACCCGACCGGCTGGGCCAAGCCGCTGATCGTCGTCATCGAGGCCGCGGCGACGCTGTCCATCGCCGCGAGCCTGAGCCTGCTGGTGATCGGCGACGACCCGGAGCCGCAGTCATGAGCGTCACGCTGTTCTGGATCGCCGTCGGCTTCGCCCTCTGGCTGCTCGGCCTGCACGGGTTGCTCACATTGCGCCATGCGCTGCGGCGGATCATCGCCATCAATCTGATGGGCAGCGGCGTGTTTCTGGTGATGATCGCCCTGGCGGCGCGTCACGCCCCGAGCGATCCGCTGCTGGTGGCGCTGGTGGTCACCGGGCTGGTGGTGGCGGTGAGTGCGACCGCCCTGGCGTTGCGCCTGAGCAGTGCGCTGGCCACCTCGAAGGGGCAAGAGCGATGAACGCCGCCCTGGTCAGCCTGCTGCTGCCGCTGGCCGGTGCCTTGCTGCTGATCCTGCTGCGCCCGGCGCGCAGCGGCCGCTGGGTGATCGCGCTTAGCCTGGGCGCGCTCCTGGCGGCGATCATGGCGCTGCAGGTGGTGCTCGATCATGGCGAGCGAAGCCTGCTGGTCGGTGGCTGGGAGGCGGGGCTGGCGATCCGTTTCCGCCTGACTCCGCTGGCCGCGCTGCTGCTGGTGTTCACTGCCGGATTGCACCTGCTGGTGGCGCTGTATGCAGCGCGCATCGCCCATGCCGCCGGGAATCAGGATTACTGGCCATTGTCCTGCCTGTTGCACGCGGCACTGGCCGCGCTGTGGCTGTCGGCGGACCTGTTCAACCTCTACGTGACGCTGGAGTTGCTCAGCCTGGTCGCGGTGGCGCTGGTGTCGCTGGCGGGGCGCAAGGCCTGGAAGCCGGCGCTGAACTACCTGCTGCTGTCGCTGGCCGGCTCGCTGGCCTATTTGCTCGGTGTGGCACTGATCTACGGACGCTACGGCGTGCTCGATCTGGCCATGCTGGCGCAACTGACCGCAGCCGATGGCGTGACCCATCTGGCGCTGCTGCTGATGAGCCTCGGGCTGATGCTCAAGGCCGCGCTGTGGCCGCTGCACCTGTGGTTGCCGCCGGCCCACGCCGCGGCGCCGACCGCGGTCAGCGCGCTGCTCTCGGCGCTGGTGGTCAAGGGGCCGCTGTACATCCTCTGGCTGATCTGGAGCGAGATCGCCCCGGCTGAATTCGGCCGCGACGCCGGCCTGCTGTTCGGCGCCGCCGGTGTGCTGGCGCTGATCGCTGGCGGCTGGTCGGCACTGCGTGCGCCGCGGTTGAAGACCCTGGTGGCTTACTCGACGGTCGCCCAGCTGGGCTACGCGCTGCTGGCGCTGGGGCTGCTACTGCATCTGGACGAACCGCGCCTGCATGCGGCCCTGTGGCTGTTCGTGTTGGCTCACGGGCTGGCCAAGGTTTCGATGTTCCTCGCGGCCGGCGAGTTGCAGAGCATCCTCGGCAGCAAGCGGGTGTCGGGCATGAAAGGCGCCAGCCAGAACGTGCCGATCGCCCTGGCGGCGTTCGCCGTGGCCGGCGGCAGCCTGATCGGTCTGCCACCCAGTGGCGGGTTCCTGGCCAAGTGGCTGTTGTTGCAGCCGCTGTTCGAACGGCCGCAGCACTGGCCATGGGCGCTGGGCGTACTGCTCGGCACGCTGATGTCGGCGGCCTACGTGTTCCGCGTCGTCGCCCACGGCTTCGACCGCGCCCGGCCGAATCCGCCGAGCATTCATGCCGACCGCCTGGCGCAGTGGCTGGCGTTGCTGCCGGCGCTGCTGGTCTGGGGCCTGGCGCTGATCAGCGAGCCGCTGCTGCTCTGGCTGGGAGGGCTCGGGCGATGAGCTGGCATGCGTTTCTGCCACTGGGCATCGTGCTCAGCTCGCTGCTGCCGGGCCTGGTGATCTTCGGCCTGCGCGAGGACCGGCAGCGCCTGCGCGTGACCCTCAACCTGCTCGGCGTGACGCTCAAGCTGGTGCTGGTCGGCAGCATGCTCTATGGCGTCAGCCAGGGCAGCGAGTACCGTTTCAGCGTGCCGCTGTTGCCGGGCGTGCCGTTGGTACTGCAAGCCGATGCGCTGGCCCTGCTGTTCGTCGCGCTGTCGTCGCTGCTGTGGGCGGTGACGACGATCTATGCCATCGGCTACCTGGAAAACTCGCCGCTGCGCTCGCGCTTCTTCGGCTACTTCAGCCTCTGCGTCAGCGCCACGGTGGGCCTGGCGCTGGCGGGCAATCTGGTCAGCTTCCTGCTGTTCTACGAACTGTTGACCCTGGCCACCTTTCCGTTGGTGGTGCATCGCGGCACGCCGGAGTCGCTCGCCGCGGGGCGCGTCTATCTGGCCTACACCGTCGGTGGAGGGTCGCTGGTGCTGATGGGCGTGGCCTTGCTGCACAGCCTGGCCGGCACGCCGGATTTCCAGGCGGCCGGCTATCTGCTGGAGCAGGTCGATGAACATGACATGGCGCTGCGGGTGGCCTTTGCACTGCTGATCCTCGGCCTTGGCGTGAAGGCCGCGCTGATCCCGCTGCATGGCTGGCTGCCCCAGGCGATGGTCGCCCCGGCACCAGTCAGTGCGCTGCTGCACGCGGTGGCGGTAGTGAAGGCCGGGGCCTTCGGCATCGTGCGGGTGGTCTACGACGTCTTCGGCGCCGAGGCGCTGACGCAACTGGATCTCACCACGCCGCTGCTCTGGTTGGCGGCGGCGACCATCCTCTACGGCTCGCTGCGCGCCTTGCAGCAGCAGGAGCTGAAGAAGCGCTTGGCCTACTCGACCATCAGCCAGGTGTCCTACGTGACGCTTGGCGTCGCGCTGCTCGGGCCGGTCGCGGCGGTGGGCGGCCTGGTGCATCTGGTCCATCAGGGGCTGATGAAGGTCACGCTGTTCTATTGCGCGGGCAATTTCGCCGAGACCTTGGGCATTCACCGCATCCGCGAGATGGACGGCGTCGGCCGGCGCATGCCCTGGACCATGACGGCGTTTTCCATCGGGGCGCTGGGCATGATCGGCATTCCGCCGATTGCCGGCTTCATCAGCAAATGGACGCTCGGCCTCGGCGCTCTGGAGGTCGGTCAGGACTGGGTGCTGCTGGTGCTGCTCGGTTCGGCGTTGCTGAACGCCGCCTACTTCCTGCCGCTGCTGTGGCGGGGCTGGTTCGCTGAGCCGGCGGACTGGCACGAGAACCGCTGGGCCGATGAGCGTTTCGAAACCCATTGGATGCTGTTGCTGCCGCCGCTGATCACGGCGCTGCTGTCGCTGCTGGTCGGCCTGCTGGCGGCCACCGCGCTCAGCCCGCTGGGCTGGAGCCAATTGATCGTCGAGCGGGAGTTCGCCATATGAACGCCTGGCTCTGGTTGCTGGTGCCTTTCGCACCGTTGCTCGGCGGCGTCCTGCTGTTGTGGCTGCGCGAACGCAGCCTGCCGTGGCTGTGGCTAGCCTGTGCGCCGGCGTTGCTGGCAGCGCTGCAACCGCCGCCAGCGTTGGAGTTGCCGTGGCTCTGGGAGGGTGTGCGCTGGGGCGCCAGCGATACGCTGACCCGCACCTGGCTGGGCTTTACTGCCGTGCTCTGGAGTTGCGCGGCGACCTTTGCCAACAGCAGCCTGGCCACCGATCGGAAGCGGCTGCGCTTCTGGGCGTTCTGGCAACTGGCGCTGGCCGGCAATCTGCTGCTGATCATCGCCACCGACGCATTGAGCTTCTACCTTGGCTTCAGCGCCATGAGCCTCGCGGCCTATGGGTTGATCGTGCAGCGCGGTGGACCGGGCCCGCGGCGTGCCGGACGCCTCTATCTGCAACTGGCGATCTGCGGCGAGATGCTGCTGCTCGCCGGGCTGTTGCTGCGCAGTCACAGCACCGAACAGGCCTTCGACTTCGCCACCTGGCAGGCGCAGCCGATCGACCACCTGACCTTGGCCCTGCTGGTGCTCGGGCTCGGCCTGAAGGCTGGGTTCTGGCCGCTGCACGTCTGGCTGCCGCTGGCCCATCCGCAGGCCCCGGCACCCGCCAGCGCGATCCTCTCCGGGGCGATGCTCAAGGCCGGCATTCTCGGCATCTGGCGCTGCCTGCCGGAGAGCGATCCGACGCTGGCGGCCTGGAGCACGCCGCTGCTGATCGCCGGCCTGTTCGGCGCGCTCTATGCGGCTGCGCTGGGGCTATGCGCGGCCAAGTCCAAGGCAGTGCTGGCCTGGTCCTCGGTGAGCCAGATGGGCTGGATGCTGATGATCCTGGCGCTGGCCTGGAGCCTGGAGGCGCCCTCTGCGGCGCTGCTGACGGTGCTGGTGCTGTTCGGCGTGCATCACGGGCTGGCCAAGGGCGCGCTGTTCCTCGCCGCCGGGATGGTCCACGAAGGGCGGCTGTCGCGTCTGGGCTGGGTGCTGCTGATGCTGCCGGCGCTGGCGATCATGGGCGCGCCGTTCACCAGCGGCGCGGCAGTGAAGTACCTGCTGAAGGAGGCTTGGCATGAAAGCGCCTTCGTCGCCTGGTTGCCCTGGCTGACCCTGGCCAGCATCGCCACCGCGTTGCTGCTCTGGCGCGCGCTCTGGCTGATGTGGCGCGATCAGCAGCACGTCCGCGCCCGCGCGCCACTCGGCCAGTGGTTGCCGTGGGCGCTGCTCAGCATCGCGTCGCTATCCGTGCCCTGGTTCTGGCCGACCATGCGCGAAGCGCTGCTGGCTGGGGTGTATCCCGCGGGCCTGTGGGCGGCACTCTGGCCGCTGCTGGCAGCTCTGGGTCTGACGCTGCTGGCGCTGCGCCGTGGCTGGAGGGTGCCGT
>CENV01080625.1_pt1 | contig 11711 bp, 10 predicted proteins | sample 530231 | NCBI WGS metagenome assembly CENV01 (sample SAMEA2619815, study PRJEB7988) | marine metagenome | biome: marine biome (ENVO:00000447); feature: surface water layer (ENVO:00002042); material: "saline water (ENVO:00002010), including plankton (ENVO:xxxxxxxx)" | depth 5 m | reverse complement strand
AGACAAATTTTGAAGAACAGGCAGGGTAGAACTCTAGATTTAATGGCGCACCATAGCCTGTCAGCTGCGTCGTCCGCGTCGGAAATGCGGGACGCAAAGGTCCGCCTTACAAGAGAAGAAGCCAATAGAGTAACAGAAGACGGCGTAATTAACGCTGAGGACCTCGCCGTTGACCTCAACGAATCTAAGGCTGTTCTTGATGCGTCTAAAGTTGAATCAAAAGAAGGCGCTGACGATTATTTAATGGCGTTTGCTTTGGCTGAACGCGCTATGTTTGAATCTACAGGCGGGTTCCATGACTACAGCCTTAATATTAGTAAGCAAAATGAATTTAGCGAAAGCGCGGGCGTAATGCATCCTCAGAGTCTTTTGAGGACTTTGCTTAAAATCAGCCCTTTCGTCGCTGATAAATCGCTTCCGTCTACTCAGCCGTATCAAACGGCATTGTGCGGACTGGCGGATAAGATTAACGGCACGTTTGTCTACGCCGGTAGGAACGAAAAAACTGTTGAGCTATACAACCAGTATACAAATGACCTTATTTCCCGCACTCGCAGGCAATATGCGTTTTCTGTCCCCGGAGGTATTCAAGAAGCCCTAGACTTTGCACAGCTTAAAGAGAGCGTTGGTGGGGATATTATTGTTCATGACGCGGATAACTGGTTAGGAAGAGGTATTTCTCCTTACAAAAAGAAGCATGACTCTACTTCGCGTGACTCGGACGGTGATATTATAATCAGCCAAAGATGGAAAGATACGCGCAAACACATCACGCTTTCAAATAACCACTTTGAAGAATTTAAGCCTGTAATCAAAGGGCTCCCGTTAGGAAAGGAATCAGTGAATGAGTTCATTGAGTCTACTGGTATTTCTGAAGCTCAATTAGGCTCTCTTCAAAGAGCTTACGGCTTCGCAACCCCACAAGAATTCCTAGATTACCAGTATAGCCACCCTTACAACATGGCTCTTAAGCTGAAAAACCAATAAGTTTTACCATGCCTAATTTTAATTTACCGGACATTATCGACAGGTCGAAGAAGGACGACAAGTTTTCGTCCACGGAACACTTAGACCCAACGCAGTTTAGCGAAGAGCAAGCTCCCGAAAGGGTTCAAGCACCTGTCGAAACTTCTGATACTCCAACAAGCCCTAAAGAAAAGCCCGGTCTTCTGGACTACGGGATAGATGCGTCCATGGTTGGACTGAGGGGCGCGGAGGGGTTTGCGGAGGGAGTTTGGGGTTTGTTGGACTGGGTAACCGGAGACCGTTTGTGGGACTGGGATAGGAAGGAACACAACCTTTTTGGCGTTTCTAAGACTGTCCCCGGAAAGCTTGGCGAAGGTGCTGTTCAATTTGCGGCTGGATTTATCCCCGGCGTGAACGTCGCTGGTTGGTTGGGTAAAGCGACAAAGGCGGGTAAGCTTGTTGGTAAGTCGGGTGACTTGCTAAGCAAGGGGGTTATCCAGCACGCCTACAGGGGCAATAGAACCTTAAAGCTTTCTACGTTAAGAAAAATTAAGAAAGCTAAGCCCAAAGTTCAAAAAGCCGCTCAGTTGACAGCAGCTGGAGCGCTGGCGGATTTTGTGGCTTTCAAGGGGGAAGAAGCCCGTCTCTCAAACCTTCTTATTAGTAACAAGGGAGAAGACAGTAACGCTATTTTGGAATACTTAGCTTACGACCCCGAACAAGATAATAACGAAATCGAAGAGAGGTTTAAGAATGTAGTTGAAGGGTTGTTTGTTGGTGGTGCCCTTGGTAGTTTGTTCCTTGGTGCTAGCGCCGGGGTAAAGGGGTTGAGTAAGACAGGTAAAGAAGCTGCGTCAGGGCTCACAAAGACCTTTAAGATTTTCAGGGATAAAGGGAAGAATCTCGAAGAACAAAGGCTCCGAGGAGAAGAACCGGACGAAGTTGAAGCTTACGCTAAAGCCGTTGAAGACAATGTAATTACACCTGAAGAGCAGAAAGCGCTTCGCACGGTTGAGAGCCAAGCGAAAGACGCGCAGATAGCTTCAGAGTATGAAGCGGTTACTAGGCGTAAGATTTCGGAAGAAACTAAGCCTGAAATCGTGACGACGGCTAAAAAGGCCGTTAAGGACGCTGAAGAGATTGAAAAGGTTGCGCTTAAGGAAACGACTGAAGAAGCACCTGCGGTTATTCGTCGGAAAGACGGAAAACCTTTTAAGACACAAGCGGGCGCAAAAGCCGCGCTTTCAAAAGCGGGGCTTAATGTAGAGGATTACAAGGTAAGTGAGTCTAAAGACGGAGGCTTCGAGGGGGTTAAAGTAGAGACTAAGGAAGAGGCTACCGAAAAAGTAACTTCACCAGAAGAGCTTGAAGCTCCTAAGTATGCCGAGATTGACATTGAAAACGCCAGCGAAGAGCAGATAGACGACTGGATTCTTGATAATCTAGGGACGACAATGAGAGCTTCTGATTTGGCTAGTAAGCGGGAATACGTCAAAGACATCATTGGGGCTTCTAGTAATGAAGAGCTGGTCCTTAGAAAAATAGAAGCTCACGTTGAAAAGCGCATTTCTGAGGCGGGTCTATTTAGTAAGACAAACCCGCAAGCGGCGTCTAGCGCTATTCACTTGGCAAAAAGTATGCCAGAGCTACGCGCAAGCGCCTTGGTTGTAGCTAAAGCTGCGCGAGCTGCGTCAGCAAAGAAGGTCCCCGCGACTGAGGCTCAAGCTAAGGTTGCCGCTAAGACTTTTGACGAGACTGCTGAGTTCGTCGCTAACGCGGTAGAGATGGCGGGCGGAAACAAGCAGAAGACGCTGCACTTCTTTCAGGCGTTCAAGAACCGCCCAAAGGATATCGAAGCGGCTCGCTACGAGACAGAGGCTCTGTGGGGCTTCATGAACGAAGCGGGGCAAGATATCACCAAGAAAGCTTTCAATGCTGAAGAGGCTAGAACAAATGAGATTGTTGACGTTGTTATTAATGGCGAGAACAAAACACTGAATTACGAAGAGGCCATGACGGAGTTGTATTCGTCAATTGACCGTTTTATGGCTTTGCAGGAAGTGTTCGCTGATTATGGCACTCAGTTTTCTCTGGGACTTCGCATAAGAAACGACCTGTTTACTACAGGCTCAAGTTCCCTTGGAAGGGACATCGCTGGACAGAACCGCGTTTTAGGCTTTGAAGGGCGCGGAGACACGCAAGCAGCGCGTTTGTATCGACGAGGGGTCAATAGCAGCATGACTGAGAAAAAGTTTCTTAAGAAGCTTTTGGCTCAAGTCAAAACTGGTAAGGCTGCAAACCCCAAAGACATGGGTAAGGCGCTCAATGACGCCGAGGTAGTGGCGCTTAATAGCGGCTTGTCTAAATTCTTGTCTAGCGGGCGTAAGCTTATGGCCGTTAGTCAAGAGTGGTATATCAACGCCCTCTTAGGTTCGCCTACGACGTGGACGGTGAACATTATCGGTAACGGACTTACTATGGCTCTCAGGCACTTTGAGCTTACATCGGGTGCCCTGTTAACTGGCAACACTAAGCTTCTCAAAGCCAATCTTAGGGCTTTGTTTGATGTTCACAGCTTTATTGATTCTGTTCGCTACGCCTTTAAAGCGGGGATGGATGACGAAGCTAAGTCTGTTAAAGGCTTTACCGCTTACAACGACAACAGAACTGGAGTGGAAGGCGCAATCCATATTGATAATCCTGATTCCAACGTCTTTTACTCAGGTATTAACTGGCTTGGAAAGCTTGTAAGACATCCTTCTAGGGTTCTTATGGCTGGTGATGAGTTCTTTAAGCAGATGAACTTCAGGGCTCACACAAAGACTATGCTGGCTTTGGAGGGGTATCAGAAGGGATATCACAAAAATCCAAAAGCGTTGGCTGAGTTTGTTAATTCTGGGTTCGAGGGCCTTATAACAAAGGAAGGTCGCTTCCGAAATGAAGACAACGTGCGGAATGAGGCGTATCGCGCTCTAGCAAAAAAGCGTAAAGGTAAGAATGCTGTGACTAACGAAAGGCAGTTCATAGCTGACTACATGAACACGCATTTTAATAACCACGAAATAAAGCTGGAAAACGGAGAAATCTACTCAGCTAAAGACTTTGGACAGAGAGCGGAGCTTGTAGAAAACGCGACGGACTGGGCTCTTGTAAACACCTTTACAAACAACCCTACAAATCCCGTTATTAAAGCCCTGTCTAACTTGGCTATGTTTAGCCCTTGGCTGACTTTTGTAATTCCGTTTGTCCGAACTCCCTCAAACATCATTACCTTTGCGCTGGGCCGCACGGTCCCTATAGGGTCAGTCGGTAAGTTTGGTTCTAATTTCCTAAAGAAGAACCGGAAGGCTTACTCGCCAATTGAGGTGGACAAAGCGTCAAAGCAATATGGAGACATGCCGAATGCGTCTCTTATGATTGAAGAGAAGATGGAGCTTCTTAACAGGGTAGGTTCCTTTGAGGCGGCGGAATACACCGGTAGGCTGGCGTTTTCGGCTATGACCATCTCTTCGACGTTTCTTCTTGTTGAAGGGATTAGAGATAAGATTACCGGGGCTGCACCAGAAAGCCGCACAAAGAGAGCGGCATGGGAAGCGGATGGCAAGCAACCTTATTCCATCAAGCTAGACCTAGGAGAAGGTGAGAGATGGTATAGCTACCAGCGCCTTGACCCGTTTGCCACTATACTAGGTATCTTTGCGGACATTACGCATGGGTTTGCGGATACGCGTGAGACTGGAGAGAGTGAATTCGGAACCGAGGAAGAGCTTGAAGAAAAGCAGGACGAAATCAAAAGAGTGGTTGGTGTTCTGGGCATGTCGTTCGCAAATAACATTACTAACAAATCGTATGTTGAAAACTTGGCTCAGTTCTTTGACCTTTTGCGTAAGCCTAATTACACAGGAACACAGGTATTAGGGAATACTATAGCTGGGTTTGTCCCGAACGCTCTTAACGTGTCGCAGAACGTCTTCCAAGAAAACCCGGAGATATTGGAGAGCCGCGCTCTTTTGGATAAACTCATGAAGAAGCTTCCAGAAGGTATGCGCCCTAAAATTAAAGGAAGCTCTCTTATCTCAGAAAAGCTTATGCCTAGGCGTAACTTTCTTGGAGAGGCCAAAAGAAAGCAGCACACGGGCGGGCTAATAAAAGGTCTAAACCCTATATTTATGAGTGATGTGTCAGACGACGTTGTTGACATGGAAATCGCATCGCAAGGGACTGGTAAAGGGAACATATCTCCTATTATGTCCGTGGCGGGCGAGCGTATTAACATGCACGATTACAGGAACTCGGAAGGGCAAACCGCATATGACCGGGTGCAAGAGCTTTCAGGCACTATAAAACTTGGTCCTCAAAAGCGAACCTTGCGCCAAAGTCTACGAACTCTAATTGAGTCTGATGATTACCAAAACCTTCCTGACGTAACCGAAAAGAACTCAGGACCCGCACACCCTAGAACCAAGTTAATTGCGCGAATTATTAACTTTTACAGGGCCGAAGCTAAACGGGAAATGTTTAACGAGTTCCCTGAACTTAAGAATGACTACGCCTCTTTGCTTCAATAAACATTAACTATACTAACAAATGTCTGAGAAAAAATCATACACGACTATAGACATTCTTCCGGGGTCATCCGGCACGAATGCCGTTGGTCAGCTTGTATTTGGGCCGTTCACTTTTGATTACATTAACAAAAACGACATTAAGTTTGTTGTTAAGGTAGGAGGAACGTGGAAAGCGATTACAGTAGCTTCTGTGGATACTGCGGCGAAGACCGTAACACTAGCCGCTGCTCCATCGCATTCCGACTACGGGGCTGACGATTCATCTGAAGGGCGCATTTACCGTGCGACTACCCTAGACCCGATTGTTGACTTCCAAAAAGGCTCGCGAATTTCTGAGGCTGACTTAGATAATGCGTATCGTCAGGGCCTCTTTGCTGCGCAAGAAGTAGCTGAAGACGCGAATACGACGGGAGGCTCTGGGACTACTACGCTAACTGCGGGTTCGGTCCAGAACGTCCACATGGCAGACAACGCGATTCAAAACGCCGAGTTGGACGACAATGCGGTTAATACAGCGGAAATCGCTAATGGTGCTGTTACGGCTGATAAGCTGGCTGCTACCTTGAACTTAAGCAGCAAGACTAGCGTAGTTCTGCCAAACGACAGTGTCACAGCGGCTATGCTGGAAGACAATATTGACTTGTCTGGAGCTACGTTGCCTGAAGAAAGCGGCTCTGTCCTTGAGTGTATTCATGGCATTTGTGATGGAACTGCTGCAAACAAAAGAGGAGGAGGAACTTATACGCTTCCTACGATTCATGATGGAGGAGGCGTTCCTAGAGGACAAGATTTGACCGCAAGTTTTGCGGAGGTTACGTCTTCGAGCTTTGAATACACGCCTCCTACGGGAACTACTCGGGTTTCTTATGAGTATTCGTTTGTATTGTCCCAGTTTGGGACCGGCGTGTGGGATAGCGGTATGCAGCGATATTCGCTACCAACTCTAGCTCATTTCCAGTTTTTCCTAGGAGAGCAGGCAGGCAGCACGACGCTTACAGAGGTTACCGGAGCTAGGTTTAGCGCAGGAACTGCTCATTTCTACGGGGACCGAGTGACCTTTAAGTGGGTTATTGGTATTGGTAATGGTCCTTCAGGGGGAGCTGTGCCCGCCCAAGGAATCCTTGCCGCAGCGACCGGAGGCGTAGCGCAGTCCGGGTGGACTTCAAATCGGAAAATGGTGCTGAAGGCTAAGTATTATACGGCTACTAACGAAGGTAATGCCGATACGAGGTATGCGCGTTTGCATGAGAACTATTGGTGGAACGATAATTCTTACATTGCGGAAACTGAGATGGTGTGCTACCCAACTTTAACTATTACCGCTGTGAAATAATGGACTCCTCGCACGTTCCCGCTGCGGTAGGCATAGTAGGTATGCTAGGGACGTTCACTCTTGCGGAAATCAACTCTCTTGTAGGTATAGCCGTAGGCGTGGCGAGTTTGTGCTATTTATTGTTAAGAATAATTAAAGAATGGAGAAACAAGTAAACGACCAAGAAGAACAGTTGAAGTCCCTTCAGGCTTTGCTCATCAACGAGTTCATTACTCGCATTGAGTCAGGCGAAGCGGCTCCTAGTGACCTTAACGCCGCTAGGCAGCTCCTGAAGGACAATGGTATTCACGCTGGTCTCTCTAAGGACAACCCCATGGAGAACCTTGTTAAGATTTTACCCTTTGACGAAGCAGCAAATGGCTAGGAACTACAAAAAGGAATACAACTCGTATCACTCTAAGCCGAAGCAAAAGAAACGCAGGGCGGGCCGAAACAAGGCTCGTCGTTTGATGATTAAGGCCGGTAGAGCGAAGAAGGGGGACGGGAAAGACGTTCACCACAAAGACAGAAATCCGAAGAATAACTCTCGGTCTAATTTGAAAATCCAGAGCAAGAAGAAGAACAGGGGCAACAACAAGTAGCCATGGACGTTCCCGATAAGCTTAAGGATTTTCGTAACTTTCTATATATTGTCTGGAAGGAATTAAACCTGCCAGACCCCACTACTATTCAATATGAAATCGCTGAATACATGCAAAGAGGAGATAGACGAGCTATTATCGAAGGCTTTAGGGGAGTCGGTAAAAGTTGGATATGCTCTGCATTCGTTGTCCACCAACTCCTCCTTGACCCAAGACGAAACATCCTTGTCGTCTCTGCGTCAAAAACAAGAGCAGATGATTTCAGCACTTTTACACTTAGACTTATCCATGAACTCCCTATTCTCGCTCATCTCCGACCTAGCGATAAGCAACGGTTCTCTAAAATATCCTTTGACGTCGGACCCGCGCCAGCCTCCCATGCCCCCTCCGTCAAATCCTTGGGAGTCACGTCGCAACTGACGGGTTCCCGTGCGGACCTTATCGTAGCGGACGATATCGAGGTGGTGGGCAACAGCGCCACCCAAGGGATGCGCGATAAGCTGGGCGAGCAGGTCAAGGAGTTCGACGCAATCATCAAGCCTGACGACCACTCAAAGATACTGTTCCTCGGAACACCACAGTGCGAAGACACAATCTACAACAAGCTTACGGAGCGGGGATACCGTAAGCGCATCTGGCCTGCTAAATACATCACAGAGAAGACCAATCAGGCCAACTACGATGGGGCGGTTAGTGAGGTGTGTGTTGACGAGGACGCCGTGGGGTCTTCCACGGAGCCCTTGAGGTTCTCTGACATCGACCTAGCGGAGCGAGAAGCCTCCTACGGGCGCACCGGGTTCGCCATGCAATTCATGCTGGATACCCGCCTGAGCGACATCGACAGGTTCCCTCTGAAGACCAGCGACCTCATAGTGATGTCTGTGGACCCCGAGGTGGCCCCGGAGAAGCTTGTGTGGGCTAGGGACCCTAAACTGGAGTGGGACTCCTCTGTGCCCAATGTGGCGCTCTCAGGGGACAGATTCTACCGCCCCATGGAAACCATAGGGGAATACATCCCATACACAGGCTCAGTAATGTCCATCGACCCCTCCGGGCGCGGTAAGGATGAGACCGGATACGCCATCATTAAGATGCTGAATGGGTATTTGTATGTTGTTGACGCCGGGGGAATACAAGGGGGATACAGTGATGATGTCCTTAAGGCACTAAGCGTCAAAGCCAAACAGCAAAAGGTGAACGCCATCGTGGTCGAAAGTAACTTCGGAGACGGTATGTTCGTAGAGCTGTTTAAGCCCATCCTTACCAAGATTCACCCATGCACCATCGAGGAGGTTAGACACAACATCCAGAAAGAGAAGAGAATTATCGACACTCTGGAGCCCGTCATGAACCAGCACAGGCTGGTGGTTGACCCGAAAGTCATACAACATGACTATGAAAGCGCACAGTCATACCCTCTGGAGTCACAACTCAAATACCAACTCATATACCAGCTTTCACGCCTCACACACCAACGAGGGGCCATTACTCACGATGACCGCCTAGATGCCCTGAGTATGGCTGTAGCCTATTGGACCGAACAGATGGCCCAAGATGCCGATAAGAGAATCAAAGAACGCAAGGTAGACCGCCTTGCAGACGAATTAAGGAGGTTCGAGGAGTCCTACACAGGGCGCTCAAGCCTTAAATCCACTTGGATGTAAGAACATGGCCACTATTAAGCCCCCAAAATACATTTATGTGGCCGGAATGCGCATACCTATTAACGTAAAAGAGGAATTACCGGGTTCTTTGGCCGAATATGACCCAGAAATGCGCTGTATTAACATCCACGTTAGCATCCTGCGGGATAAACAGCTCTTCAGGTCTACTATAGTCCACGAATTGATACACTGTGCGCTGGATTTAGCCGGTGTGTCGTTCAATATGCCCACAAAGACCGAAGAACAAATAGTCACAGCCGTAGAAAGCCTTGCAGCACCGGCTATTGTTCGAGTCTGGAGACTGTAACGATGGGAGCTTTTACAATGAAAGTGCTAGTAGCCTGTGAATTTACAGGGCTAACTAGAGACGCCTTTACCGAAATGGGACACAAAGCGATGTCCTGTGACTTTCTAGACTCTGAAAGACCCGGATGGCACTATAAGGGAGATGTCCGAGATGTCCTAGACTACCCTTGGGACCTCATGATTGCACATCCTCCGTGTAATCATCTTAGCGTCTCAGGAAGACAGACTCACAAAGAGAAAATAGCTGACGGACGACAACAGGTCGCTGCGTCGTTTTTTATGACCCTTGCTAAAGCAGACATACCAAGGATATGCGTAGAGAACCCCATATCCGTTATGTCTACCATATGGAGGGAACCAGACCAGATTGTTCAACCTTGGATGTTTGGTCACGGGGAAACCAAGGCCACTTGTTTTTGGCTTAAAGGCTTACCTAAATTACGCCCTACAAATGTAGTCACCGGGCGAGACGACAGGATCAGGAGGATGCCTCCAAGCCCAGACAGGGCGAAAGAACGGTCAAGAACATACCCCGGCATGGCTAAAGCCTTTGCCAGTCAATGGGGATACTTAGACCAGAGGTAGGGCATATATGGACGCTTAGGGGGTCTCTAAGTACACTTAGAGCTGTCCTACGGACAAGAATAACAATCCATCTATAATGGATGTGGAATGTGAGTTATAAGTGGTTATTAGCACTTATAAGCCCACCAACCGCACACTCATAGTGTAACCCTGAGTGCCCCCTGTCAAACAAAAAATGAAGAGAAGACTACGAGCCCGATTGCGCTCCCGACAAAGGAGACGCAGGGTGCCTAAAAAAGACTTTTGAGCTTGTCCCTTAGCTCTCTTTTTCTAGATTGTTGCGTGTTGTGTGTTGTGTGTAACGCAAAGTCCCTTGGCCCTCTTATCGAGGGCTGAGGGGCAACACCACAAAGTTCTATGAGCGCTAAACGAGGAAAATACAACAAAGACACCCCACGCCCTAAACAAGCTGACTACTTAAGGGGGCTCTCATCCTCTGTCAGTAAAGCGTGTGACGCTTGGCTCGATAAAAGGGGCATCAAAGCCAAAAGCTGGAAGAAACAAGCCAAAGAAAGGTCTTCTAATGCCCCCAAAAGCGACCAGTAGCATCATTGATGTTGGTAAATATTGGAGCCATATCAAAGGGCTCAGCAAAAGGTATGTTCTTAAGCAAAACCTAGATACTCTCTCGGTTAAACTAAAGGACGACAAGGAGAGCCAGAGGCTATTAGCGGACATTAGGTCCCTTTGTTTTGATGAGAAAATCTGAGGGGGTTACGCTATAGCGTGATTGCACCAGACCCCCCATACCCCCCAGCACCCAGAGCGACACACACACACATAACCCTCAGCGCACAGACCAAGCGGACCCCAGAAAGCAAGCACGCACTCTGTGGAGCGCTGTGTGGTCACTGTGCTTCACCCTTTGCGGCACGCTGAGCGGAGCTTTCGGTGCGCTTTGGGTGGTTCATGCGTCTTGATTTATGTAGACGTTTTTTGGAACCAAGAGTTCATCTTGGCGGCTATCGCCGCGTTGTCCCTGCGGGGCTACTAACACCCACACACCACCACACCACACCACAAGTGTGTCTTAGTTGTTGTATGATTAGATTCCTTACACGCCTTCAGCAAGCCATAGACAACGCTGCTTCAGACATCTATGAGTCTCACATAGACGAGAATCTCTCCTCTCTCACGCTTCTGGAAAAGCTGGAATCACACGTAGCATATCATCGCTACAGGTTCCTGCTTCTGACCGGTAACACCGTTGGAGGTTTGTTGTCGTGTATTAAGCGTAGGCGGCAAAGCCGACTATCAAAGCACAAGTTCCAATACGATGACCGAATCTAGCACACGCGAGCCATTGCCTGTCAACGCATCAAGCGGAACCTTTTCGACGCCCGACCTCTATTCCGCGTTGACGCATTGCCAGTCAATGGCTTCCGGTTCGTATCTTTTCCAGTCGCCAGAGCTACGCGCTGGCTTTGTGGAAAATCTACTATCATTCACCCGTCCCAGCCCCGCGACCCCGCCCACCGCCCAAAGATTTGGGTTTATTGATAATGTATTTACGTTGTTAATACCAAGACCAGTAACGAAAAACCCTTCATTTTCTACTTGCCAATCCTTCCACCCTCTGAATGAGTTTTTTGGTTTAGAAATATTGATTAAATCTTTTCTCACTTTTTCCTTTCCTTTCCTCAATCTTCAGATATCTTCTTCAACGTCATGAGCAACAACATGAGCAACCAAGCCGGGCCCCAAGAGG
>CENV01025351.1_pt1 | contig 11736 bp, 10 predicted proteins | sample 530231 | NCBI WGS metagenome assembly CENV01 (sample SAMEA2619815, study PRJEB7988) | marine metagenome | biome: marine biome (ENVO:00000447); feature: surface water layer (ENVO:00002042); material: "saline water (ENVO:00002010), including plankton (ENVO:xxxxxxxx)" | depth 5 m | reverse complement strand
TGCCGTCCATGTTGACGGTGGCGCCCAGCGGCAGCACGAAGCTGGCGGTGCGGTTGGACACCCCGGAGCGCTTTTCCACGCACTCCATGCTCAGCGGCAGGGTGGCCGCGGAGCTGGCCGAGGAGAACGCCGTCAGCAGGGCCGGCGTCATCGCCTGCAGATGGCGCCAGGGCGAGCGTTTCGCCACCAGCCGGATCAGCAGCGGCATGACCACGAACATATGGGTGCCCAGTGCCAGCAGCACGGTGATGAAGAACAGCGCCAGCGGCTCCACCGCATCCAGGCCGGTGCGGCTCACGGTCACCGCGATCAGGCCGAACACGCCGATCGGGGCGAAGCGGATGATCACCATGGTGATGCGCAGGATCACCTGGTAGATGCCCTCGATGGTCTGGCGCAGGTGCTCGCCGGGGCCGCCGGGCAGGGTGCGCAGAAAGAAGCCGAAGAACAGCGAAAACACGATCAGCCCCAGCATCTGGGTTTCCGCCGCCGCCTGGAACAGATTGGGCGGCAGCATCTGGCGCAGAATGCCGGTGAAATCGGCGGCGCTCCGGCCCTCGATGCTCTGCAGGGTCTGCTCGGTGTCCGCGGACAGGCCGAGCAGATCCCGGGCCGGCTGGCCGTCGATGATGCCCGGCGAGATCACATTGACCACCAGCAGGCCCACCAGCACCGCGATCAGACTGGTGGTCAGATAGAACGCCACGGTCTTGGCGCCCAAGCGGCCCAGGTTGTCGCCGTCGCCCACATTGATCATGCCGCTGATAATGGCGGTGGTGATCAGCGGTACCACCACCATCTTCAGGGCGTTGATAAACAGGTCGCCCAGCAGATCGTAGACCGGCAGCAGCGGCAGGCCGAACACGGCGGTGTTTTCCGAGGTCAGGGCGCCGGCGATGCCACCCAGCACCATGGCCAGAAAGATCTGGTGATGTAATTTCATTCCGCCGCCCTTTGTGTGCAGTAGCCGGCAAGCATAAAGACCGGTTGGAACCACTGGCAACCCGCATGGGCTTACAACAGCTCATTCAATGCCTGGCCCAGTTCCGGCTGGTCCCGGCGCAGCCGGTCGCCGGCGTCCTTCAGCAAACGGTCGGCGCTGACCGGGCCGAACCGTTCGCACAACAACACATAGCCGCGATTGAGCAGGGTGCGCAGGCTGTCCTGGTCCAGGGCGGCCAGTTCGGAGCGCGGGTGGTTGAGCCAGTATTCCAGGGCGGCGCGGGTGTCGGCGGAGAAGTCGGCCTGGCGCAGGTCGGTGAGTTGATCCAGGCGCAGTTGCCCGGCCCGGGCCTCGCCCAGCGACGCCCACAGGGCCCGCATCAACCCCTGGAAGGCGCGGGTGGGCGGGTGCCGGTCCCCGGCCCCGGAGCCCCGGTCGTCGGCCAGCGGGTCGGCGGCCAGTCGCGCGTCCGGCAGCGACTGGGCGCGCACCAGGCTCAGATGCAGCTGGTGGCGCTGCTCGCCCAGGTCGAACAGGCGGCACAGCTCGCTGACATAGCCCTGCAGGGAAAAGCGCGGCCGGTCGGCGTAGTCCCGTTGCCACAGCGCCACCGCCTCGACCAGGGCGGCGGCATCCAGATAGGGCGCCAGGCCGGTGGCCAGGGCCCGCCGGCGGCGCTCCTCCGGGCTCATGGCCGTGGCTCCAGGCCGCTGACCACCTCCGCGTCATAGAGGTGGGGCTGGGAAAATTCCGGGTAGCCCAGTTCCGCGTGTTCGCTCACGTCCAGCCCCCGTTGCTCATGCAGGGCCGGGGCGCGCAGCCCGGCGCTCAGGGCCAGCAGCATATACAGGATCAGGGCGGCGAAGAACGCCCAGGCGAACGCCACCACGATGCCCAGCAGTTGCACCGTGATGCGGCCCGGGTCGAACAGATCGCCGCTGTAGAACAGGCCCGCCGCCAGGGTGCCCCAGGCGCCGGCGAAGGCGTGCACCGGCACCGCCGACACCACGTCGTCCAGCTTCAGGGCCAGCAGCAGCCGGCCGCCGGGGCCCACCAGCAGCCCCGCCACCAGACCGGTGAGCACCGCGAAACCGGGGGCCATGGTGGCGCAGCCGGCGGTGATGCCGACCAGACCGGCCAGGCTGCCGTTGACGGTCTCGGTGAGCAGCACCTGCCGCCGCGCCGCCAGCCGGTAAAGCGCCGAGCCCAGGGCGCCGGCGCTGGCCGCCAGTTGGGTATTGAGATTGATCAGCGCGATGTCGACGCTGGCCGCCACCGTGGAGCCGCCGTTGAACCCGAACCAGCCGAACCACAGCAGAAAGCCGCCCAGGGCCACGAACGACAGGTTATGGCCCCGGATCTCCCGGGGCCGGCCCTGCTTGTCGAAGCGGCCCAGCCGCGGCCCCACCACCAGAATGCCGGCCAGGGCACACCAGCCGCCGACGCTGTGGACCACCGTGGAGCCGGCGAAATCCACGAACCCCAGGCGCGCCAGCCAGCCGTCGCCGTTCCAGGCCCAGTTGCCGAACAATGGGTAGATCAGCCCGGTGATCGCCACCGCCCCGCACAGATACCCCACATAGCGGGTGCGCTCGGCCATGGCGCCGGAAGCGATGGTGGCGGCGGTGGCGGCGAACATCAGCTGGAACAGCAGCAGGGTCCACAGGTCGCTGTCGCCCTGGCTGGGAGCGAACAGGCTCTGGCCCAGCCAGCCGGAAGGGTTGGCGCCGAACATCAGACCGAAGCCCAGGGCCCAGAACGCCAGGGTGCCCACGCACAGGTCCATGTAGTTCTTCATCAGCACGTTGACGGCGTTCTTGGCCCGGCTCAGGCCGCTTTCCAGCAGCGCGAAACCGGCCTGCATCAGGAACACCAGGGCGGCGGCGATCGCCACCCACACCACATCGGCCCCGTCGTAGTGCGGTGCCGCCGCCCGCGCCGAGGTGGGCAGCAGGAAAGCCGTGGCGAGTAAAGCGAAGGAAAAAGCGGGATGGATGGCGCGTCGTTCCATGAGACCCCCTCGATCATTATTGTCGAGGGGAAGCGCTGCAACGACTATGCCAAGCGGGGCTGATGCCCGCAGCAGGAGCTAACCGTAGAGGGCGGAGACCAGCCCGCCGGGCACCGACATTTCCGGCTCGCAGAGTGCCAGAATCTGCTGATACTGACGGTCGGTGATGTGCTGAATCGACAGACGCGGGCGGATCACCAGCTCCAGATCGGCGAATTCCGGGTACTGGCGCATGCGCGCCAGAGGCAGCGGTTCGGAGTAGGTGCTGACGTAGCGCACATCCACCTGGAACCAGCGCGGCATGTCCTCGCTGCTGCGCGGATCGAAGCCGGCGTGCTGCGGCTGAAACTGGGTGGGGTCCGCGTAGGGCGCGGAGACCACGCGGGCTTCACCGACGATGGACGGATTCTTGCCCCGGGAGTGGTAGATCAGTACCCGGTCGCCTTCCTGCACCTCGTCGCGGATGCGGTTGCGTGCCTGGTAGTTTCGTACCCCGTCCCAACCGGTGGTCTGGTCGGGTGCGTTCTGCAAATCCTGCAGACTGAAATCCTTTGGCTCGGTCTTGAAAAGCCAGCTGCGCATACCGATCCTCCCGCGTGTGAAGGGGCAATGTATCACGTCTGTCAATAAAGTCATCCTCACTTTAAGTAATGACTCCAATGCGCCCCGCCATGGGCTCCACACTGGGCCTTCGGGATGTCATTCCGGTGACGGCCAACCGGCCGATTTTGTGCTACGCTTCCGCGCCCATTATGGAGGCGTACCCGTGATCGAACCCCGCGAACAGGATCAGGCCCAGGCCACCTTGCGAACCCCGCGCGATTGTCTGCGCTGGGGCGAGTCGGTGCTGCGCCGGGGCGGCGTCTTTCTCGGCCACGGCACCGACGATCACGGCGACGAATGCCTGGCCCTGCTGTTGCATGTGCTGGCGCTGCCCCTGGACACCGACCCGCGCATGCTGGATGCCCGTCTGCTGCCCGATGAGGTATCGGCGTTCGTGGCGCTGATGAAGCGCCGCGTGAACGAACGGGTGCCGGTGCCTTATCTGACCGGCGAAGCCTGGTTCTGCGGCCTGCCGTTCCGGGTCGATGAACGGGTGCTGATCCCGCGCTCGCCCATCGCCGAGCTGATCGAGGCGCGCTTCCAGCCGTGGCTGGACCCGGACCGGGTGGGGCGGGTGCTGGACCTGTGCACCGGCAGTGGCTGCATCGCCATCGCCTGCGCCCATGCCCTGGAGCACGCCGAGGTGGACGCCAGCGACATCTCCGAGGACGCCCTGGCGGTGTGCCGCGCCAACGTCGAGCGACACGGCCTGGAGGATCGGGTGTTCCCGGTACAGGCCGATGGTCTGGACGGGCTGTCCGGCCGTTACGATCTGATCGTCTCGAACCCGCCCTATGTGGACGCCGACGATCTGGCGGCGATGCCCGCCGAGTACCGCCACGAACCGGAACTGGCCCTGGCCTCCGGCGCGGACGGGCTGGACTTCACCCGCCGCCTGCTGATCGAGGCGCCGGAGCGCCTCAGCGAGGAGGGCGTGCTGATCGTCGAGGTCGGCAACAGCGACCGGCACGTGATGGCCGCCTGGCCGGAGGTGCCGTTTATGTGGTTCGAGTTCGAGCGCGGCGGCCACGGCGTGTTCATGCTGGATCGGCGCCAACTGATCGACTATCACGATTGTTTCAAGCGAGCGCATTTCACGGGCTGAGCCCGCGCAGAGGAAACCTATGTCCGGAAACAGTTTTGGTGAACGCTTCCGTGTCACCACCTTCGGTGAAAGCCACGGCGCCGCCCTGGGCGCCATCGTCGACGGCTGCCCGCCGGGGCTGGCGCTCAGCGAGGCGGATCTGCAGCACGAGCTGGACCGCCGCAAGCCCGGCACCAGCCGTTATACCACCCAGCGCCGGGAACCGGACCAGGTCCGCATTCTCTCCGGGGTGTTCGAGGGCAAGACCACCGGCACCTCCATCGGCCTGCTGATCGAGAACACCGATCAGAAGTCCAAGGACTACGGCAACATCGCCGCCACCTTCCGCCCCGGCCACGCGGACTATACCTACACCCAGAAGTACGGCTTCCGCGACTACCGGGGCGGTGGCCGCTCCTCGGCCCGGGAAACCGCCATGCGCGTGGCCGCCGGCGCCATTGCCCGCAAGTTCCTGAGTGAGCGCCTGGGCGTGCGCCTGTACGGCGGGGTCGAGCAGATCGGCCCGATCCGCGCCGAGAAGTTCGACTGGGACGCGGTCAACGGCAACCCGTTCTTCTTCCCGGACGTGGACAAGATCCCGGCTCTGGAACAGCTGATCAACGACCTGCGTAAGGACGGCTCCTCCATCGGCGCCCGCGTCACCGTGTTCGCCGACAACCTGCCGCCGGGCTGGGGCGAACCGGTGTTCGACCGGCTCGACGCGGATCTGGCCAAGGCGCTGATGTCGATCAACGCGGTCAAGGGCGTGGAGATCGGCGACGGCTTCGAGGTGGTCAACCAGCGCGGTGAGCAGCACCGCGATGAGATCACTCCCCAGGGCTTCCTCAGCAATCACGCCGGCGGCGTGCTGGGTGGCATCAGCAGCGGCCAGACCCTGCGCGCCAGCCTGGCCCTCAAGCCCACCTCCAGCATTACCATCCCCGGGCGCTCCATCACCCTGGACGGTGAGCCCACCGAGGTGGTCACCAAGGGCCGCCACGACCCCTGCGTGGGCGTGCGCGCCACCCCCATCGCCGAGGCCATGCTGGCCCTGGTGCTGATGGACCACTACCTGCGCCACCGGGCGCAGAACGGAGATGTGAAGCCCCCCCTGGCGCCCATTCCCGGCCAGGCCTGAAGAGATCGTCATGCCGTATTACTGGCGCCTGTCCGCCTTTTATTTTCTGTATTTCGGCCTGCTGGGCACCCTGGTGCCCTACTGGTCCCTCTACCTCAAGGACCTGGGCTTTTCCGCCACCACCATCGGCCTGCTGATGGCGGTGCCGCACCTGACCAAGGTCGTCGCCCCCAATGTGTGGGGCTGGCTGGCCGACCGCAGCGGTGCGCGCATGCGCGTCATCCGCCTCGGCAACCTGGCGGCGGCGGTGGCCTTCCTGCCGGTGTTCTGGGCCGACCAGGTCTGGTCCATGGCGATCCTGCTGGCGGTGTTCAGCTTCTTCTGGAACGCGGTGCTGGCCCAGTTCGAGGTGGTCACCCTGCACACCCTGGGCGACCAGGCCCACCGCTACAGCCAGGTGCGGGTGTGGGGCTCCCTGGGCTTTATCACCTGCGTATTCCTGGTCGGCACCGCCCTGGACCATCTGCCCATGACCCTGCTGCCCTGGGTGATGTCGGCGCTGCTCTGGCTGCTGTGGCTGGCCACCCTGGCGCTGCCGGCGGAGAAGGGCGAGGCCCGGCGCAACGCCGACGGCGGCCTGGTCAAGCTGCTCAAGCGCCGCGACATCCAGATCTTCATGCTGGTGGCGTTCCTGATGCAGGCCTCCCACGGGCCCTATTACACCTTCTACAGCATCCACCTGGAGGAGATGGGGTTCCGCAAGATGACCGTGGGCACCCTGTGGTCGGTGGCGGTGGCGTCCGAGGTGGTGGCCTTCCTGCTGATGCACCGGCTGATGACCCGCTTCGCCCTCAACCGCATCCTGCTGACCTGCCTGATGCTGGCCTCGGTGCGCTGGCTGGTGGTGGCGCTGTGTGGCGACAGCCTTCCCTGGCTCGGCGCCGCCCAGCTGCTGCACTCCGCCAGCTACGCCTGCTTCCACGCCGGCGGCATCGCCTGGGTACAGCGCGCCTCCGGCCGCGCCTTCGCCGGCCAGGGCCAGGCGCTGTACTCCAGTCTGGGCTACGGCGCCGGCTGGGGCCTGGGCTCCGGCCTCACCGGCCTGGCCTGGCCGTACCTGGGCGTCTACTGCTTCCTGGTGGCCGGCGCCCTGACCCTGGTCGCCGCCGCCCTCTGCACCCGCCTGCCGGTGGCCGCCGAAGCGCGATAAACCGCCCCCGGCGGCACCGGTAGGAGCGGCTTTAGCCGCGATCTTCGCCGTCCTTTATCGCGGCTAAAGCCGCTCCTACCGGGAATATTCGGGCAACGGCGGGATGAACGCGGGCCCGTCAAGACCGGGCGTGCTCCAGGGGGCGCCACGCCGTTACGGCCCACCACGCCGGTATGGGAAGCGTCGAAGGTTTCATTAATGTCCGCGAACAGCGGTCGGCCGTCCGGGAGCACGAAGGACAGGTCGTGCAGCGTGAGATACGGATTCGTCATGCGCATTTCCAGGGATGCCAGATTCTCCCCCTGCGTATGGGGGCCGGTGGAGACTGGCCGTCATGAAGACGGCGGCATCAATGGCGCATTGGACGAACACCTATAAGCGAAAGATCGGGCCACGATCATAACGGCTTCAGCGGGCCCCAAAAATAATTGTAGGAGCGACTTCAGTCGCGATCGGGAATTGATCGCGGCTGAAGTGGAACGGGCCGGGTAGCTACTACGGAGTGGCTTGTTACGCGCCGCTTTCCTCCAGGATGGTCATGAACGCCCGCGCCGCGTTGGAGCGGCTGCGGCCCGGGTGGGTGACCACCCCCAGCTTGCGCACCGGCAGCGGCGTGTCCACGTTCAGGGTCACCACCTGATCGTCGAGCATGGTGGCGGGCAGCACGCTCCAGCCCAGGCCGATGGCGACCATCATATGGATGGTCTCCAGATAGTTGGTGGACATGGAAATATTCAGCGCCGCCTGCTGTTCGTGGAACAACTGCTCGACGATGCCCCGGGTGAAGGTGGCCGGGGAGGGCAGGATGGCGCTGTAGCGGGTCAGGGCATCCAGGGTCAGGTCCCGGTGCCGGGTCAGCGGGTGCTCCGGGGCGCACATGAACACCAGCGGATCGTTCCACACGGTCTGGGTGTGCAGGCGGCCGTCCGGCCGGGGCGGCAGGGTCACCACGCCCAGTTCCAGGTCGCCGTGGAGCACCCCTTCCCAGGCCTCCTCGGAGTCGATGAACTGGATATCCAGGCGCACCTCCGGGTATTCCCGGGAAAAGCGCCGCAGCACCGGCGGCAGACGGTGCAGGCCGATATGGTGGCTGGTGCCGATGCGCAGGGTGCCGGCCACCCGGCCGGTAAGGTTGCTGATCGCCCGGCCCATGTCCTCCAGGTCGAGCAGCACCTGACGGGCCCGGGGCAGCAGCGCCTCGCCGGCCTCGGTGAGGCGGATGCGGCGGCCCACCCGGTCGAACAGGCGGGTGCCCAGTTGCTGCTCCAGCTGGGCGATCCGTTTGCTCACCGCCGGCTGGGTGAGAAACAGCCGCTCGGCGGCGGTGGAGAACGAGCCGCTTTCGGCCACGGCGGTGAAAACCGTGAGGGAGTGGGTGTCCATGGGCAGGGGGCTCCGTTGCCGATGTCCGTGATAGTGGCTTTGAAGGTGATGTTTTCAGATAACCAAACGGAATCCTAAACATAAAAAATATGAATTGGAATTATCGAATGCCCCTGCGTATGGTGTGCCTACCCTGATGATTCCCCCTTTGAACCAGGACCAGGACAAGACCTATGGCTGGCAAGACGCTTTACGACAAATTGTGGGATGCCCACCTGGTCGCCGAACGCGAAGACGGCTCGGCGCTGATCTACATCGACCGGCAGATCATCCACGAAGTGACCTCGCCGCAGGCGTTCGAGGGCCTGCGTCTGGCCGGCCGCCAGCCGTGGCGCGCCGGTGCCTCGGTGGCCACCATCGACCACAACGTGCCGACCACGCCGTTCAACAGCGCGGCGGACATCGAGGACGAAACCTCCCGCCTGCAGGTCACCACCCTGCAGGACAACACCCGTGAGTTCGGCATCACCGAGTACGGCATTGGCGACGTGCGCCAGGGCATCGTGCACGTGATGGCGCCGGAGCAGGGCGCGGTACTGCCCGGCATGACGGTGGTGTGCGGCGACTCCCACACCTCCACCAATGGCGCGCTGGCCTGCCTGGCCCACGGTATCGGCACCAGTGAGGTGGAGCATGTGCTGGCCACCCAGACCCTGGTGGCCAGCAAGATGAAGAACATGCTGGTACGGGTGGACGGCGATCTCGGTCCCGGCGTCACCGCCAAGGACGTGGTGCTGCACATTATCGGCATCATCGGCACCGCCGGCGGCACCGGCCATGCCATCGAGTTCGCCGGCAGCGCCATCCGCTCCCTGAGCCTGGAAGGGCGCATGACGGTCTGCAATATGTCCATCGAGGCCGGTGCCCGCGCCGGCATGGTGGCGGTGGACGACACCACCATCGACTACGTGCGCGACCGCCCGGCGGCCCCCAAGGGCGCGGACTGGGACAAGGCGGAAGCCTACTGGCGCACCCTGGTGTCCGACGACGACGCCCGCTTCGACACCGTGGTGGAGATCGATGCCGCCGACATCAAACCCCAGGTGTCCTGGGGCACCAGCCCGGAAATGGTGGTGCCGGTGGACGCCCTGTTGCCGGACCCGGACGCCGAGCAGGACGAGGTGAAACGCTCCGGCATGCGGCGCGCCTATGAATACATGGGCCTCAAGCCGGGCAGCAAGGTCAGTGATATCCGCGTGGACCGGGTGTTCATCGGCTCCTGCACCAACTCCCGCATCGAGGACCTGCGCGCCGCCGCCGCGGTGATCAAGGGCCGCAAGAAAGCGGACTCGGTGAAACAGGTGCTGGTGGTGCCCGGTTCCGGCGTGGTCAAACAGCAAGCCGAGAAGGAAGGCCTGGACAAGATCTTCCTGGAAGCGGGCTTCGAATGGCGTCAGCCCGGCTGCTCCATGTGCCTGGCCATGAACCCGGACCGTCTGCAGCCCGGCGAGCACTGTGCGTCCACCTCGAACCGCAACTTCGAGGGGCGCCAGGGCAACGGTGGCCGCACCCATCTGGTGAGCCCGGCCATGGCCGCCGCCGCCGCGGTGGCCGGTCACTTCGTCGATATTCGTGATTTGGACGCGTAAGGAGCGGTCGTCATGGAAAAATTCGTTAAACATACTGGCCTGGTGGCGCCCCTTGATCGCGCCAACGTGGACACCGACCAGATCATTCCCAAGCAGTTTCTGAAGTCGATCAAACGCACCGGCTTCGGCCCCAATCTGTTCGACGAGTGGCGTTATCTGGACGAAGGTCAGCCCGGCCAGGACAACGACGTGCGCCCGAAAAACCCGGACTTCGTGCTCAACAAGCCCGAGTACCAGGGCGCCAGCGTGCTGCTCACCCGCCGCAACTTCGGCTGCGGCTCCAGCCGTGAGCACGCCCCCTGGGCACTGATGGATTTCGGCTTCAAGGCGATCATCGCGCCCAGTTACGCCGACATTTTCTACAATAACTGCTTCAAGAACGGCCTGTTGCCGATCGTGTTGCCGGACGCTACCGTTGAGAACCTTTTCAAGGCCGAGGCGGCCAGCGACGACTTCCGGCTCACCGTCGATCTGGAAAATCAGCAGGTGCTCACCGCCGAGGGCGAGGCGCTGCCGTTCGAGATCGACGGCTTCCGCAAGCACTGCCTGCTCAACGGCCTGGACGAGATCGGCCTGTCCCTGCAGCAGGCGGATGCGATTCGTGATTACGAAAGCCGCCGCCAGGCCGCCGAACCTTGGGTTTTCCAGGAGCCGCAACCACAATAAAGTGAAGAGGCGGGAATGAGAGTTCGTAGCGCTGGCCTGTTGCTGGCCCTGGCCCTGGCCCTGGCCATGGCGGTCACCGGGTGTACCGGTACCGCCCTGTACGATCCGCCCGGCGACGGCGCTCCCAAAGCCCGGCTGAGCATCGAGACCATGTTGGGCGGCAATGGGGAGCACGGCGATGGGCAAAGCACCGTGGCGATGCTCAAGGTGGACGGTAAGCGGCTGGCGGAAACCGGCGGCAAGCAAAGGGTATTTCTGGAGCCCGGCGAGCACAGCGTGGCATTTTCCGCCGACCACCAGGGCACTTTGCGCTTCGGCACTCTAAGCCATGATTTCCAGGCCGGCGCGGACTACCTGATTTGGGTCGGCGAAGGCGAGGGCGACAAGCCCTACAGCGCCGTGCTGGTGCCGGCGGGCAGTGGCGTGGTCAACATTTATGACGAGACCCTGTTCTGAACAGGGTGATTCAAAAGTTTAAGGAATTTGAATGAGCAGTATTCTGGTGTTGCCCGGCGACGGGATTGGTCCGGAAATCGTCGACGAAGCCCTGCGGGTGCTGGATGCCGCCAAGGCGCGCTTTGGCCTGGACATCGACCTGGATCACGGCCTGGTGGGCGGTGCCGCCTACGACGCCGAGGGTGATCCGCTGCCCGAAAGTACCCTGGAGAAGGCCCGTGCCGCCGACGCCATCCTGTTCGGCAGCATCGGCGGGCCCAAGTGGGACACCATCGAGCGTGACAAGCGCCCGGAGCGTGGCCTGCTGCGGCTGCGTTCATCCCTGGGCCTGTTCGCCAACCTGCGCCCGGCGATCCTGTTCCCGCAACTGGCCGGCGCTTCCAGCCTCAAGCCGGAAGTGGTGTCGGGCCTGGATATCCTGATCGTCCGTGAGCTGACCGGTGGCATCTATTTCGGCCAGCCGCGTGGCATCAAGGAAGAGAACGGCGAGCGCGTCGGCTTCAACACCTATGTGTACTCCGAATCGGAAATGAAGCGCATCGCCCGGGTCGCCTTCGACCTGGCCATGCAGCGCGGCAAGCGCGTGTGCTCGGTGGACAAGGCCAACGTGCTGGAAGTCACCGAGCTGTGGAAGGAAGTGGTCACCGAGGAGGCCAAGGCCTACCCGGAGATCGAGCTGTCGCACATGTACGTGGACAACGCCGCCATGCAGC
>CENV01029214.1_pt1 | contig 11745 bp, 9 predicted proteins | sample 530231 | NCBI WGS metagenome assembly CENV01 (sample SAMEA2619815, study PRJEB7988) | marine metagenome | biome: marine biome (ENVO:00000447); feature: surface water layer (ENVO:00002042); material: "saline water (ENVO:00002010), including plankton (ENVO:xxxxxxxx)" | depth 5 m | reverse complement strand
GAGCGGCAGCATGTCGATGGTGATCGGCGCCGAGGATGAGGTGCTGGCAAGCGCCATGCCGGTGCTGGAGGCCATGAGCGGCAGTCGAGTGCACGTCGGTCGCTGCGGGGCGGGCAATGTCGCCAAGATCGCCAACAACATGCTCGCCGCCTGCCACCTGATCAGCACAGCGGAAGCCGTTGCCATGGCCGCCAGAGCGGGCGTCTCCCCCAAGAAGTTGCTGGAAGGCGTGAATGCGGGTTCCGGGCGCAGTGGCGCGAGCCAGGTGATGTTCCCCAACTGGGTGATCAACAAGGCCTACGATTCCGGCTTCACCATGGGCCTGATGCGCAAGGATGTCGGGTTGGCCAGTGATCTGGCGCAACAGCTCGGGATGGAACTGCCCCTCGCCAACGCCGTCGCCCAGCTATGGAACGAGAGCCGCGCGACGCTGGATGACAGCGAGGATTTCTGCGCCATCGTGCAACGCACTGACCCGACTCTCTTCGGTCACGGAGCATAAGCCATGCTGACCCACGACATGACCCCGGCATTCTCAACGACTCAGCGTATCGCCGAACTGATGCAGGCGTTTCAGGGCAGCAGCCAATCTCATGACGACACTCTTGTCGTCAGCAGCCTGATCGGTGGCGAGTTCATCAAAGGTAGCGGTGAGAGCATCGAGGTGCGCAACGCCCAGGATGACAGCCTGATGCTGTCCTTCCCGGATGCCGACATCTCTCAGGTAGCGCTTGCCAATGCCGCCAGCCGCGAGGCCCAGCAGCAATGGGCTGCCCTGACCGCCCAGGCCCGCGGGCGCGCCATCTACCGCATAGGCGGCCTGGTCCGAGAACAGGCCGACACCCTGGCCGAACTCGAGGCGCTGAGCGCCAACAAGCCGATTCGCGATGCACGGGTCGAGGTGGCCAAGGTCGCCGAGATGTTCGAGTACTACGCGGGCTGGGCCGACAAGCTGCACGGTGAGGTGATTCCGGTCCCGACCTCGCACCTCAACTACGTCACCTACGAGCCGCTGGGCACCGTACTGCAGATCACGCCGTGGAACGCGCCCATCTTCACCGCCGGCTGGCAGATCGCCCCGGCCATCACCGCCGGCAATGCGGTGATTCTCAAGCCCTCGGAGCTGACGGCGCTGTCCTCGCTGGCGCTGGGCGTGTTGATCGAGCGCGCCGGTGTGCCGCGCGGGCTGGTCAATGTCATCGCCGGCTACGGCCATAGCATCGGCCAGGCGTTGATCGCCGAGGGCGACATCCGCAAGGTGGTGTTCGTCGGCTCGCCCGCCACCGGCCGCCACATCGCCACCGCCACGGCGCAGCGCTGCATCCCCTGCGTGCTGGAGCTGGGCGGCAAGTCCGCCAACATCGTGTTCGAGGATGCCGATCTCGAGGTGGCCCTGCGCGGCGCCCAGGCGGCCATCTTCTCCGGCGCCGGTCAGAGCTGCGTGTCCGGCTCACGCCTGCTGGTGCAGGCCTCGATCTTCGACAAGTTCACCACTGCGCTGGCCGAAGCTGCCACGCAGTTCACGCTCGGTGACCCGCAGGACCCTAACACCCAGATCGGCCCGATCAACAACGCGAAGCAATACCAGCATGTGACGTCGATGCTTGCAGGCGCCATCGAGGACGGCGCGCGCCTCGCCGATGGCTCAGCAGAGCCCATTCCAGTCACCGGCGGCTATCATGTCGCGCCGACGGTACTGCTGGGCGACAACGCCATGGCCTGCGCGCAGGAAGAGATCTTCGGCCCGGTCGTGGTGGCCATACCGTTCGAGGAGGAAGCCGACGCCATCCGCATCGCCAACGACAGTCGCTTCGGGCTGGCCGGCGCCGTCTGGACACGCGACGTCGGCCGCGCCCACCGCGTGGCACGCCAGGTGCGTGCCGGCACCTTCTGGGTCAATGGCTACAAGACCATTCACGTCAGCTCGCCCTTCGGCGGCTACGGCGAGAGCGGCTATGGCCGATCCTCAGGGCTGGATGCGCTGCGCGAATACAGCGAAGTGAAGAGCGTGTGGGTCGAGACGGCAGCCGAGCCCGCCGCCAGCTTCGGCTATGGGGCCAGCTTGGAATGAAGATTGGGCAGTAAGCAGTCGTTACCTCACAGCCCTGATTTGCTACCACCGAGCGCTGCCATCGACATGGGGTAGCGCTCGAAGGGTGATTTCGGCCATATAACGTCACACCCACTGCCTGACCGAGGTTTCTTCCCCCTCCGCAACTCGAACGTACTTGGCGTTTGATAGCTTGATCCCACCATGACTGATCTTTTTGCCCTGACACAATAAGTGAAACGTAAGTAAACACCCCCAGTGCCCATGGACACTGCGACTAAAGATCAGCTTGCAGCACACTTCAATGACACTACGATGGGAACGATCCCATCACTTTTGAATTTCCGAGTGTGACATGCCTTCAGACAACCAAAGCACTTTCGTATCTAGCCGCCGCGCTACCCTGAGGCAAGTTGCACAAGAGGCTCGCGCATCGAAGACTAGTGTCTCTCGCTACTTTGGTGGAGCACGCGAGCAATTATCACCCGACCTACAGAAGCGCATTGCTCAGGCAGCCGCTCAACTTAACTATCGTCCCAACTTAATAGCACGCAGTCTTAAGGGAGGCCGTACCGGCCTGATTGGTATGCTGGTTGCAGATATCCGGACCCCCTTTTCGGTTGCCGCCATGCATGGGGTGGAACAAGCAGCACGAGAGCAAGGCTTCTCTCTAATGGTTTGCAACACCAACAATGATCCTCTCCTTGAACAGGTCCATCTGACTCAATTGACCAGTTATGGTATTGAGGGTTTGGTAGTCAATGCCAGTGGGCAGGCCAGCCAAGAACTTATTGATCTGGCCACTAACGGGTTTCCTATAGTGCTATTGGACCGTCAATTACCGGGAATCGAGGCAGACATGGTTGGACTCGACAATGATGCCGCCATCGACATCGCTATTGCGCATCTCAGAGAGGCTGGATATCGAGACGTTCTCTACCTGAGCGAACCAATCAACCACACCAGTTCACGCCAAGAACGCTTGTCGCGACTCACCTATCAGCTAGCCGCGCATGAGGGCACGCTAAATGGCCATACCTTTATGCTATCGCTATCTGATGACCTAGCTTCATTGTCACCCGTGATAGAACAGTTCATGTCCACGGCAAATCGACCTGCCATTCTGTGTGGCAATGGCAATATGACGTTGATGGCGGCACGTTGCCTCAAACAGCTCAAGCTGGACCTCGGCTCTATTGGCCTCCTGGGAATTGACGAGCTGGAGTGGTGCAGTCTACTTACTCCGGGCATCACGACATTGGCGCAACCTACGGAAGAAATCGGGCGGCGTGCCTTTGCCTGTCTGCTGGAGCGCAATCGTGAGGCCTACGTCGGGCAGTCACGGCATATCCGCTATCACCCAACATTGATCAAGCGTGGCTCAACATCCTGTCCTGACTTCCACGCTACCTGAATCACTTATCTTTTCATTTCTGACATGCCTTAACCCTTATAAGGAGACAAGGAAGGATGACGTCATATCTTGATATGGTACCGTTACCAAAGCCTGATCGTTCTTCAACTCTTCCGCAGGTTTCCGTCTGCACCTCTGCTTTCGGTAGTACCTTGATACTGGCACAGGGGCAGGCCGCCAGCCTGGACTGGATACGTGAGGCCGGGGCCGACAAGGTCGAGATTCGTCGCGAATTATTACCTACTGACTTCCAAGCTTTTGATATGCTGGGCGCGCAATGCGCAGAACATTCACTTGGGGTAATTTATTCCACAGCAGATGGGCTCTGGAATGAAACGCGTCCTGCCGAAAGCGTGTCTAGGCGACTACACGAGGCACGTGCACTGGGAGCGGAAAGCATCAAGTTCGCACTCGGTGACTATCGTGGGGCCGGTCGAGATACTTGGCAAGCGCTGTCAGTCTTGTTTACCGATAGCGGGGTCCCTCAGATACTGATCGAGAACGATCAGACCTCACAAGGTGGCTCCATCTCCGCGATGACTGCCTGTTTGAAGGATGCCGAACATGCTGGCTGTTCATTAGGAATGACGTTCGATATTGGCAATTGGCAATGGTGTGGCGCCAGCGCACAGCAAGCCGCGGAGCGCCTCGGCCGACATGTACGCTATGTACACTGCAAAGGTGTGAGTACTGATATCTCAGGCAAATGCCACGCGCGCGTACCAAGTGACAAAGATCTTTGCGAGTGGTCTACAATGTTCCGCCATTTTCCTAAAGATGTAATGCGCGCTATTGAATATCCACTGCAACCCACACCCCCTCTTGCGCAAGACGATATGAGACATGCCGATCTTCGCTATCCTTTATCCGACCTACCAAGCATTACTCGTCGCGAGGTCGAGCGGCTGAGAGCGATCACTACTACTCGGTAAATACTACTCTGTCTCCAAGCACGATTTTTGTGACCGCTTTACCACATGCTGGATTTTTCTTGTTCCACACAATCATTCCTGGAGTATTCGTGAACAAATCACACTTTCGTAAAAATTCTCCGGAGATCATCGCTTTTGGCGAAGCCATGGCTATGCTGGTAGCCGATGAAACCGGTGCACTAGAGTGCGTAGATCACTTCCATCGCCGAGTGGCAGGGGCAGATACCAATGTCGCTATCGGTCTAGCACGACTGGGCTTTCATGTTGGTTGGTTGAGCCGCGTGGGTGACGATAGCTTTGGGCGCTATCTACGCAAGACACTCGGCGACGAGGGGCTGGACTGCCAGTTCTTGCATACCGACCCCCTGCACTCCACCGGATTGGTGTTCAAGGCACGCGCCAATCATAGTGAGGATCCTGCAGTGGAGTACTACCGCCGCAACAGTGCTGCAAGCCAGCTATGCATTAAGGACGCGAAAGGCATCGACTTTTCGCAATTGCGTCATTTGCATGCCACAGGCATTCCACCCGCGCTATCTTCTGCCACTTGCGAGCTTTCAGAGTACATGATGGCAAAGGCACGTAATGCCGGAGCCAGTATCTCGTTCGACCCCAATCTGCGACCTTCCCTATGGAAAAACGAAAACGTGATGCGAGAGACTCTCAATACTCTGGCAGTAAAAGCTGATTGGGTATTACCGGGGCTATCTGAAGGGCGCCTTTTAACCGGCCATGAAAGACCAGAAGCCATCGCTGACTTCTATCTCGATCGCGGTGCGCGAGCTGTGATTATCAAACTCGGTCCACAAGGTAGCTACTATCGGGGGGTTCTCAATGGCCAGCTTGAGTCCTATACGGTCGAAGGCATTCCGGTGACACGCGTCCTAGATACCGTTGGTGCTGGTGATGGCTTTGCCGTAGGTCTTATCAGCGCTTTGCTGGAAGGCTTCACTCCATCTGAAGCACTGCATCGTGCCAATTTAATAGGAGCTCGTGCCGTCCAAGTTATAGGCGATATGGAAGGGTTGCCAAACAGTGATCAGCTGAAAGACCTCACCCAACATCTCATCTGACCTGCAAACATCAGGCAGCACAAAATTTCGTTTTATTGACACAGGAGTGACACCTCATGAGAAAACGTATCGTTGCCTTTCGCCGACTCAACCAGGAACAGCTTACACAGCTTCGGCAGCATTACGATGTCGATTTCTTCGAGCATCATGAAGACGCGGATAGCCCGGCCTTTCATGCGGCGCTTGCCAAAGCACATGGCCTCATCACTGCTGGCCTTAAGGTCACACCACAGCTGATCGATAGCGCGCCGCATCTGGAAACCATCGCAAGCATCTCGGTCGGCTATGACAATTATCCGCTAGCAACGCTGAACGAACGAAATATTCTGCTGTGCAACACCCCGGATGTATTGACCGAAACCACAGCAGATACTGGATTTCTTCTGATCATGGCAACTGCACGTCGAGCAATTGAACTGGCCACCTGGGTAAAAGACGGTCACTGGAAGTCTAGCATTGGACCTGACCTCTTCGGGAGTGATGTTCACGGCAAGACACTAGGAATGGTGGGATTCGGCCGTATCGGAGCTGCCATCGCACGTAGGGGATCACTTGGCTTCGGCATGCAGATACGCTACACCATGGCATCGCCAAAACCCGAACTGGAGAAGGAACTGGGTGCACAGCGCTTAAGTTTGCAAGAACTGCTGGCAACGTCCGACTTCGTCTGCGTGAGCGTGCCGCTGAATGCAGATACCGAAAAGCTGATTGATTCAGCTGCCTTGAAGCGTATGAAGCCCAACGGCATTCTGATCAACATCTCGCGTGGCAAGGTCATCGACGAGCAGGCGCTGATTGAGGCTCTTAATACGGGGCAAATTGGCGCGGCAGGGCTGGACGTGTTCGAGCAGGAACCACTGCCAGTTGAATCTCCTCTCCCGTATATGCCCAACGTGGTTGCCTTACCTCACATCGGGTCGGCCACCCATGAGACGCGTGCCGCAATGGCCCAACGTGCAGTCGATAACATGTTACTGGCGCTGGCGGGCAGTAACCCGATCAGCCCAGTGAACCCAGAAGTACTGACAAGAAGAGCCTCTGTCTAATTCATATCCCTACCACTAGACGAATAGCTTAGGACCTGCTGCGCAATCCTCTAGACCAAAGAAGAGTCGATGAATGACGAAATTGTCGCTAGTTTGACTGTATGATTTAGATCAATCCAAAAAAAACAGAATGCTCAGTGGCATTCACCGCCTGATCAGCACCAATTGCTACAGGAATCGTCCTTCTCATGACCGACACTCGACTTTCACGCGACAGCAGCAGTGTTACTCTGCAAGACATTGCCGCCCATGCTGGTGTCTCGCGCAGCACGGTATCGCTGGTGCTACGCGAAAGCCCATTGGTGGCGGAGCGTACACGTCGCAAGGTTCAGAAATCGATAAAGACATTAGGCTATGTCTACAATCGCGGCGCCGCTGCCATGCGTGGAGGACGTACGCAAACCCTGGGTGTCGTGGTCTATGACATTGCCAATCCGTTCTTCGGTGCCATGGTGGCAGGCATCAATGCGGAACTAAGCCAGCAGGACTATGTGTCATTCCTGGCTAACAGTGAAGACTCAGTGTCTCGCCAACAACGTTTCCTTGAACGTATGCGCGAACATCGTGTCGATGGACTACTTCTATGCCCTGCCGCCGGCAGCTCGCCTGACCTGATCAAAACGATCGAAGACTGGGGGATGCCTTGCGTCCAAATTCTGCGCTATCTCGGCACCCCACCGTACGATTATGCAGGCACTGACTTTCGTCATGTCGTAAGACTGGGGATGGATCATCTAGTATCACTTGGACATCAGCGCATCGCCTTCGTCGGGGGCGCCGAGCACGCAGTCAGCCAGGATCGCCTCAAGGCCTATGATGAATGCCTGCTACGCCATGGGCTTGCCTATCGCCGCCTGATTCTTGGCGAAGGTGTCACTCGCAAGGATGGTTTCCTGCTTATTCAAGAGTTAATGCAGGAAACCTCTCGGCCCACGGCAGTCATGTGTCACAACGACATGGTGGCCTTCGGTGTCATGCTGGGGCTCAAGCGCATAGGCCTAACACCGGGTAAAGACTGCGCAGTCATCGGCACTGATAATGTCGAAGAGGCAGCTTTGGGCGATCCACCTCTGACAAGTGTAGCCACGCATCCTTATGCGATTGGCGAACAGGCGGCTCGATTGGCATTGCGCCGAATAGCTGCTCCCAAGGCCCCCCGTGAGCAGGTTGTGCTATCCCCAAGCCTGGTGATTCGCGACTCGTGTGGCAAACCACTCAGCGAGAATGACATTCGAAGAGATATCACTGCATGCCTCAATTGAGAATTACTTACACAAGCAACCTAGTTTGGTACATGAGAATCAGATGTTGAAGCGCACACCTGATTGCATCAGACACTAATCGTTTCGACCCTTCCAGAGCGCCACCCATCGACAACAACAATGCCATGCCAGGAGTTAATTATGAACTTTAACTGGATCGATCCAAAAAAAATTCGTCGCCTACCCCGCACTCTTCTCACAGGCTCACTATTGACAGTAATCCTTGGAGCTTCAACTACAGCACATGCCATGGACCTGCGATTTGGCCACGGGGGCACGGCTGAAACAGCTTATCAACTTGGCGCAGAGCGCTTCAGTGAGTTGCTGTCTGACCAGACCGACGGTGAAATCAGCGTCACTATCCTCGGGAACTCGGTCATGGGGCATGAGACGGAAATGTTTGAGCAAGAAATGGCTGGTGCGCTCGACATGGCTATTGTCAGCCCAGGCCTGATCACAGACTTCTCTCATTCTGCCAACATCTTCTCGGTACCTTTTCTGTATCGAGATGTCGATCACTGGCAAAAGGTTTTGGATGGCCAAGTAGGCCAAGAGATCGCCGACCGTATTTCACAGGAAACCGGTGTCAAGGTATTGGCCTACTTTGGTGGTGGCAAACGCGAAGTCGTCAGCACAAAACCTGTGAATCGTCTTGAAGACCTCAAGGGGTTGAAGATTCGTACCAACCCGACGAAGCCTTTGATCACAGCCTGGCAGGCTATTGGAGTCAAGCCATCGGTCATGGCTTGGAAAGAGATTTATACCGGGCTGCAACTGGGTGCCATTGACGGTCTACTGAACGAGCCGGAATGGGTATTGCGGATGCGCTTCAACGAAGTTGCTCCACATCTCGTCATGACTGATCACGACATTACTGTGCGCCTTCTTACCATGTCAGAACAGACGTGGGAGCGCCTGAACGAAAGCGAACAGCAAGCAGTCACCAAGGCAGCACGTGAATCAGCCGCCTATGCTCGCAAGGTGCAGCTCAAACAAGATGCCGAAGCTCTCGAATCACTCGTCAACCAAGGAATGATCCTGCACAAGATTGATCGCGACAAGATGCAAGAGATGGTCAAGGAACCTCTGAAGAAGGTAGTCGCCGATATGGATCTGACCGACCTCTACCAGATGATCAAGGATGTCAACTAAGCGGAAATGACGATAAAACGGCACCCCACCATCCGGGGCGCCGTTCTCTTACTCCTATAAACGAGGACAGCGCTAATGTCGCTTATTCTCTCCGCGCTGACACGCCTGAACCGTGTGCTGGAAAAAATATTGTATGCTTTACTTCTCGCATTGCTGTTTGGATTTATTGCTCTCATCATCTATCAGATTCTCAGTCGCAATCTGCCGCTACTCCCCCGCTTATTTTGGACAGAGGAGTTCAGTCGCTTCGCCTTCCAATGGATGATCATGCTAGGAACCGCGGTGGGTGTACTGCATGCCGATCATTTCGTATTGGAAGCTTTTCCGAGTGGAACTCGCGCTGATCAAATGACCCGTTGGGCACGTGATCTGGCTTGTCTGGCCACAGGTATCATCTTCGTCTGGTTCGGAAAGGACTTCGCTATTTCTGGCCTAAGACGAAGTGCAACTGCTTCTGGCATGTCGATGATTTATGTCTACAGTGTATTCACTGCCTGTGGCGGATTCATCATCCTGTTCAGTCTTGAACGCCTACTACATGCTGCATTACACGGGATGTCCGCCATGGAGAAAGTGCTTAACACTCCCAATGCCGTCGACGAAATGGCGTCTAATGATATATCCGCAGATAATGGCGCTATAAACTCCTTATCCTCTACTAATGATACATTAAATCAGGGAGGTCATGCCTGATGCTGTCCATGGATATGATTTTCATCTTGCCCTGGGCTTTGTTTGCGCTACTAGGCATTCTTATCGTCCTTGGTGTACCAATCGCCATGGCATTGGTACTTACTGCAACCAGCATTATTTTCCTGGATCCACGTCTGACCTTTTGGATCATGTTCCAACGCATGTATAACGGCATGGATTCCTTCGTGCTTTTAGCAGTCCCTCTATTTCTGCTAGCAGGCAACTTGATGAATGCCGCTCAAATCACGGATCGTCTAATCACTCTTTGTATGCGTTTGGTAGGACACGTCAGAGGAGCACTGGCACACGTCAACGTTTTGGTCAGCATGCTTTTCGCCGGCGTCTCCGGCTCCTCTACTGCTGACAGCGCAGGCATCGGGACCGTACTTATTCCTGCCATGAAGCGTGAAGGTTACCCGGTCAACTTCTCGGTTGCCGTCACGGCGGCATCTTCCGTCATGGGTATCATAATTCCGCCCTCGATCAACATGATTATCTGGGGTGCATTGACCAACACTTCGATTGCAGGACTTTTCCTGGGCGGCATAATACCGGGATTGATGATAGGGATGGCTCAACTCGGTCTGAATATGCTATTCGTACGGAAGTACGATGTGCCCGTACGCAAGCGCGCTTCCATGGCCGAACTGATGAGTTCAGGCAAGGATGGCCTACTGGCCGCGGGGATCCCCATTGTCATCATCGGTGGCATCATCAGTGGTATCGTTACACCGACTGAAGCTGCAGTAATTGCAGTTCTCTATGCATTGGCACTCGGGTTTGTGGTCTACCGTGAACTCAGTCTTCACCAAGTGTTCGCTGCCTCAACCGATACCGTCAAACTCTGTTCTCTTTCACTTTTCAGCTTAGTTGGTGCCTCTATCTTCGGCTATCTGATCAGTTTCTATCAGATACCACCGAAATTGATGGAAGGCGTCAGTATCAGCGATCCTATTGTACTACTACTAATAATGACAGCCGTCATGCTGTTAATCGGTACCTTCATGGACTCGCTACCAGCCATGGCGATCATGGCTCCTATCTTCTATCCATTGGCGATGTCGGCGGGAGTTAACCCGGTACAATTCGGTGTGATTGGGGTCATGGCGCTTGGAATGGGACTTGTTACCCCCCCCTATGGCCTGTGCCTCATGATTTCAGCAAAGATAGGTGGCATCCCATTATTGCAGGCTCTGGGAATGACTATGATTTATCTTGCAATTATGCTAGCTGTCATAGTGCTACTAATCTTCTTCCCGGATCTGATACTTGCCATACCGCGCCTTATTGCGCCAGACTTCGTCTAAAATTGGGCTTTCCAACAACAACTCTTGACCTTGCAACCAATCATTATCCGGACATCTTAAACACTCTTTGAGTAATGTCCGGAGTTGCCCGCCTCTCACTCTTTCGCTCCTTAACTTCTCCTATTTTCTATTTCATTTATACAGTGCGTCCACTCTATCGGCGGAATAAGAGTCGGATATACAGAACTCTAACCCCACCCTGGAAAAGGTCCTTCTAACGAGGAATCTTGGTCGGCCACGAAAACGTTGCCGCTACAGCGTCGTAGATAAGAACTATGACAGTGACAAGTTGCGCCGTTACTGCGACCACGCACGAATCAAGCCGGGCACCGCTCAACCAAAGATGATGCGCCCCACCCGTTAAGGCCCCCCCGTGGTTTCAATAATTCTATGCACCGTCAACGAACAGCGTGGAGCGCTCATTCAGTTGGCTGAAAGAGTTCCGCCGTATTGCGACGCAATATGAGAAGTTGGCCCGTAGCTTTTATGTGAGGGTATGCCTAGCATACGTCGCTTCCTACGAGCCGACTTTGCGTATAGAACCTAGCATCAGAGGCGTTATTCGGTGAGATTATAGATGAGTTCATCAATTGTAGCGCTGAGGAAAGGATGCGAACGTGGCATTTATCTGGATCCATTGTCTAACTAAATACCCCACAGACCAACTCTGTGGGGTATTTTCTGATCATGATGTTTCCTCTTCGCTTTTACTCTTTACTGTCAATGGCCAACTAATATCGAAAGAAACTTTGTGTGACGCGTGCGTCACCTTATCTGCCAGCGTAGTTGTCACCTAAACGGATTGAGAGGTGATCA
>CENV01051268.1_pt1 | contig 11754 bp, 8 predicted proteins | sample 530231 | NCBI WGS metagenome assembly CENV01 (sample SAMEA2619815, study PRJEB7988) | marine metagenome | biome: marine biome (ENVO:00000447); feature: surface water layer (ENVO:00002042); material: "saline water (ENVO:00002010), including plankton (ENVO:xxxxxxxx)" | depth 5 m | reverse complement strand
CTCAGGATCTATTATTGGTTTTCGTGCGACTCCTGTAGATTCTGATACCATCTCTGGTAATAGTCGCTCTCTATACTTATCATTGAATTTGATAGGATCTTTGTTAAACTCAATAACATCATTATCTTGTTTACCTTGTATAGATGATTTTATTTGATCTGTGGTAAGTAAATTATCAAGCAGAACGTTATCTTTTTTAGGGTTTGCCTCTACTATTTCTTTTAAACCCTTAGCTCGCATTTTCTTCATGTAGTCTTCAAAAGACATACCATAATTTACCGCGGCTTTTTGTAAATCTTCCGTAGAATATTTATTACCGTTTATTTCCCACATATTATTTATTTGGATCTAAGTCTAGTGCTTTCCAAGGTTTTGACACAAAACCAGGTTGACCACCACCTTTTAATACTCTTAATATATCATTTATTTCATCAATGTTACCTAGACCAGCGTTAGCTAATTGTTCACCTAATTGACTCCACTCTGCATCATTAGTTAAGTTTAGTTCTAGTATTTTTTCACCATCTTTTGCAAATTTAACTACTTGATCATTAGGGAAGTACTGAACATCATCATAAACAATTTTTGATGCTGGGTTGTTAAAGAATTGTTTTAACTGAACAGTTGGTTCAAAACCTTTATTTTTATAGTTTTGATATTCTTTTAGTAACTTAGCGTCGTCATCTGATAATTTATATAAAACTTTATCATTTTCGTCTTTTAACTCAATACCTTTACCTGATGCTATAGCATCATTTAAATCTGTTCTATTAACGTCATCAAGTTTAGCGTTATTTATATTATCAAATATACTATTTATATAAGAAGCAACTTGGTCTGGTCTTCCTTGATCTTTAAATATATTTGAAAACCAGTTTTCTTGCGCCATTGATGTACTTTTTCCTTGAACTTGTGTTCCTGCTCCACTTTCAATCATACCTGTAATATCAGATTCTTCAATTTTTGGTAACTCAGTAGCAGTACCAAAATCTAGTTTTTTCTCAGACAAAGGTTGTATTGTGCTATCGTATAATTCTTTTATTCTGTTAAGTAATTGAGGATCATATTCACCTTTACCAAACTTAACTTTATTACTTGTTTCTTCAGAACCGGCAGGTGCTTGATATTTATTCATTAAATCATTTATAGCATACTCTTCGTTGATTTTTGTTTTTATAACGTTACCAACCATTTTAGTTCTTTCTTGAGTAATAGCATCAACGTAGCCTTGTATTTTATTTGGATCTGCTCCTGTTTTATCTTTTAAATACTCAGTAACTTCTTCTTGTGTATTAAAACCTAAATCAGCTATCCATAATAAATCTTTATCTTGTAAACCTGCTAAAGCTGGGTTTTGTTTAAACATTTGTACTTTTTCTGCAGGAGAATAATCAACGTGATTATTATAGTAATCGTTTATGTTTTTAACAGTTTCTTTACTTACTTTACCTGCCGCAAATTTAGCGCCAAAACCTTCATCTGTAATTTCAAGTCCCAAAGCTTGACTAACAAACTCGTCTAACACATCGTCTTTACTTCTGTATTTACTTTGGTTTCTAAACTTATCCTCAGTGTTTAAATCTTTTATCATGGTTTTAACCTGGTTAGCAATACCTTTTACCTCAGCATCATACCTAGCATCTATTTCTTGTCTTGCCTCAGGATTAGTGTTACCATATATAGTTGATATTTGCTCAGGATTAAAGGTTAAAGGTTTGTTGTCCGCGTCAGTCATGACGTTTCCTTCTTCATCTAACACGCTCATGGTACCAACAAACTTTTTATTTGTTTTATCCCATTTAAAATCAGTAGATATTCTACCATCTCTTATACCTTCTTCAATATTTTTTCTTTCAACAAAGTATTCAGCACCGTGATCTAGATCTGCATCAGCATCGTAGTTAGGATCATAAGCAGCTGTTGTTGCGTTGTTTATAGGTATAATAAAATTATTAAAAGTCTGAGTTGCATCAGCTTTTTCAGCATCTGTTTGTAATATGTTACCAGCAGACCAATCATTCATCATGTCTGACGTTGCACCTACAATACCGTTATAAAGTTTTTCATTGTTTTGAACAGCACTATTAACTGTTTTATCAAGACTTTGTTTTGATTTTTTTCTATCAGCAATATAACTTATATCAAGCGAAGCTTGTTTAGCTGTTATATTAGACAACGCATTATACGTGTCTTTAAAAGCCGATTGAAACGATCTCGAAAACGCTGTTGCGTCAGGATAATAATACATTTTTGGATTTGAATATGCTCCCATAATTTTTTAAATTTTAACTTCCGCCACCACTAGCAATGTTAGCAAACATTTCCATGCCTTGGACATTACCAGCTTTTGCGGCTTGATTATAACCAGCTTGATTTATACCTGCAGTAACCATACCACCTAATGCACCAAGCGCTTGTCCAAACTGAGCTCTTGATTGATCTCTTAATGATTGTGCTCTAGCTTGTTGCTGTGATAACAAAGCAGAATATCTGTCTTCATCTCTAAACTGTCTTTGTTCTGTAGCTGCAAACATAAACTCTTGACCTCTCATTCCAAGAGCATCTACCCTACCACCTTCAGCTAATCTCATTTGTTGTGCTCTTTGCGCGCCTTGTGCTCTTAATCTAGCATTTTGTGCCTCTTGTTTTTCTATAGTAGCAGAAACACCTGCTTTACTTCTTAATGCTGCTTGTGCTAATGCTGTGGCTCCACCAGATCCAGCTCCTGTAGCTCTCATTGTGTCTAATGTACTAGCTAAACTTAAATCAGCTTCTTCAGCTTGAAACTCTGCAGCTTGTGTTGATACTTGTAAATTACCAAAAGGGTTTGATATTAAACCAGATCTATCAACTACGTTTCTTGATGGATCTAAAATTTCTTGTCTATTGTCTATTGTTTGATCTAGTTTTCTTTGTAAACGCCTTGCTGCCGCCTCTGCAGCTCTAGCTCTTTTTCTAGCTCCAAAACCGCCAATTAGGCCGCCTAACATCTGGATCCCTTGTCCGACAATCATTCCTGTAAATGGTCCTGGCATAATTATTTATTTATTTTGATGATATATTAATTTCGTTTGAAGCAGCAAATAATTCTGCTTTTGTTTCGTTTACAACTTGGTTTGGCTCATAATACTGTAATTCAAATACAGCATGGTAACCTTTTATACCAGTTGTTTTATTAAAAGTGTTTAAGTTAAAATCTGATGTATAATTAGAAGATACATAAGGAAGTTTTTGTCTTAACTCTCTATAATACTTACCCTCTTTAACTTCAAAACCTATATTAACTGGTATTCCGTTTTCATCAGATATAGTTACACCTTTTTTAGGTATTTTATACGCTTCTTCAGCTTGTGTGTACTCTTCTTTATAAACACTTTCAGCTATAGCGCTCTCTAAAGACCAACCTGTAGTACCTTCGTAGTTAGCTGTTAAAAATGTTTTTATGCTACTAGGTAAATCGTTCATAACGTATTTAACGTAAGAAGGATCTTTATAAGTTGCACCGTAGAATTTGTTATACTCAACTGTATCTTCATAATGCTCGTATAAATATTGAGTATTAAATGTAACAAACTTGTTATTTAGACTCGCTCCAAATAATGGTTTATAAGAGTGAAAACTAACCCAACCTCTAACTTGTTCGCTAAAAGCAACTGTTGCAAAACCAGTATTAACTGTATCTATTTCACCAGTTGTAGTTTTAGATTTTTTACCAACATTAATGTTAGAGTTTTGTAATGATAATATATATTGATCTTTAACTTCATCGTACATGCCATATACCTTATCACTACTTGTTATTTTTCTAAAATTATCTCTAAAAAAATCTTTCATACCATTTGCAGATATTGTTGTTAAACCATCTCTAGTTAATCTTAAAACAACACCTCTATTTGCATCTGCAAAATATTTTCTACCTCCAAAAACAGCAAAACTTTCTGGGTTAGTACTTATACCATATTTACCCAAGTAAGGTACTATCTGCCCTATAACCTTTTGTCCAGTTACAGTTAAGTTACCACCTTCAGCGGTAAATATAGCGTCTTTATCAATTAAAGCATAACTAGCTTTATTTTCTTGCAATATATTTAGATTAGTTTCTTCGGCATGTAATTTTTGTATACTACCGTGAGCTAAATCAACTGCTCTAGTTATTGCTGCTCCAATAGGATATTCATTGGTTCTGTTAACTTTTGTTTTATTATTATATATACCAGAATACATCATAGCGTTAGATCTTCTTCTAATACCATAATCATCATCTGTAGCATAAGCTCTAACACCAAGGTCAACAGTTACACCGTTAAACTCTCCTTTAATTCTAGCTTCTTCAACATGCCATCTACCTGGCGCGTGATGACCTTCATTAGCGCTACCACTACTACCGGTTACACCACCTGCTAATAAAAAGCTGTTAAAATATCCTATCTCAAGTAATTGTGCCATTTATGTAATCTTGTATTTTTATATATTTATTTTTATAATTTTTACTTTTATTATAATCAACATAAGGTTGATCGTAATAACTAGCAAATAAATTGTCTGCTATTTTAACACCACCGTAATTATAAACGTTTGTGTTATTGTTTTTTGTTATTTTTACTTCATTAAAATTTCTAATTCTTTTTTGTGGACTATAGTTTTTGTGATCATAAAAAGTATTACACCAAAACATGTCTATAAGTAAATTATCTTTTACACCTAACCGTTTAGCTAAACTTAATACTAAACTTAACTTTTTATTAACTTGACCGTTAACAACTATATCTATATCTTTAGTGTTTTCTTTATTAATAAAACCTCCTACTAAAAAATAATCATAATCGTGTACATCAAAAGAACTAAACTCTTCCCACCATTTTAAAAGTAAATCATTGTTTGGTTTAGTAAACTTTTCGTTAAATACGATACCATTATCATATTCGTATTTATAATTAACTATCTCTGTCTTCACATTCATTTGTTGTAACCACTGTATGTACAACACCTGCAGGTTGAGGACTACCAACTGTTATACATATGTAACTATTGTTTGTACCAGTTGATGCGTCGTTTTCATAGAAATAATTACCATCTGATGCAGTAGTTGTTAAGCTAGAATTTGTATATAATTTATTACCAGCATAAACTCTTAACTCACCACTAACAGTTGATGGTGGAGTATTACTAATACCATTTCTAACAGCATAAAAAGTACTTACTGTACTATAACAATGATCACAAGGTGTTGATGACTGACTAACATCTAGAGTACCTTGCTCAGAAACATCTATTTGATCTATTTGAACATCAAATGTATTAGTGTTATTAGCACTTAAGTTATCATCTACTGTTATAGTCATAGTTCTATCACTATTAGTATATGTACTACTAAAAAAGTTTGTACCAGCTGTTTGAGTCCAGTTTGATGTAGTTTTTATTTTAACCATGTTACCATCTAACTGAAGCGTAAATAAATTATTAAACGTGGTTTCATTGGTAAACGAGTGTGATACAGTTATACCTATGTGATCTTCTGATTCTTTAGCCGATCCGTTTTTAACTTCATAACCGCTACCATTAATTATATGATTAGTACCAGCATTTACAGCAACACTTGCTGTTTGACTTGAAGGTACTACTGGTTGAACTTGTTGTATTTGTAAAGTTTTTATACCACTAGTTACTTGACCAACATCTGGATCATTTACATAAAATTGTAATTTTATATTATCGTCATCAGTATCTGTTCTTCTAAAAGTACCTTGAAGTGTAACAGCACCGGTTGATGCGTTTACATTAAAGCTACCAAACACACTAGATGATCCTTGTAATGCACTTGCTAATGAGTATGATAAATTAGAACTACCAGTGTTATCAGTTGCTGAAACAGTTGTTACAGTTGTTCCTACGGTTGCAGATTCGTCAAAAGTGGTTGGACTAATAGCAATATTACTTGGTCCACCAGTAAGAGTGTTACCAGCAACTTGATCATCTAAATCTTGTACTAATCCGCACGTTGTGCTTTCATAATAAATATCTATTAAAGATTCAAAAGGTTTTGTTTCAAAAACAGTTAAACCTTCAGATCCATATTGTGGAGTTTCACCTATACCAATATTAGGATCCCCTGGAAAACCAAAAGGAGTGTCTGTGTCAAGACTATCAGTTGTTGATAAACCTACATTAACAGAGTTTACATCAACATCTTCATTTGCTAAATTAGGTAGCTCTGCTACCAATGGATTTCTGTCTTTACCAAAAACAAAATTATATGTTCTAGGTTTTTTAGCTATCAAGTCTCCTGGGTTTGGTCCTAAAATAGCTTCATCATTAAACAGACCTTGTTCTCTAGCAGTACCTATACTTATAACGTCTATATATTCTTGATCACCACTTCCTAATCTTGAAGGTCCAGAACCATCTAAAGGTAGTATTTTTGGATATAATACTTCGTTAGAACCACTTATACCTTCTCTTTCAAAATCTTGTTCTGTTGGGTTTCTAGGTACTTTGTTAATATTATCACCATATAATGTTAACCAACTTCTACCACCAGCACCTGTGTCTGCATGTCCACTTACTAATTGTTTTTTAGTACTATTAGCTTCTGTGGTTTCACTAGTACCTGTGTTTGACCATGAGTTTGCAGTGTGACAAGCGTATACATTGTAATATTCTTGCTCTGTTTGTTTTACTACTATTCTATAAGAATACCAACCATGTGGATTATAATCAGCTCCAAAGCTACTATTATATATACCTTTTGATACGGCTGAAAATAAAGTTGAATCTTCAAAAGCTATTGATAAAGCTTCACCATAAGCAACTTGGTTTGTACTCCAACTATAATCTTTAAATGTTAAAGTTACACCACTTAAGTTAGCAGCGTCAGATAATACTAAAGCAGTATTGTTTATTGAGCTAACAACTGTTTTGCTATCTACACCAGTTCCACTAACTAATTGCCCAACTTTAATATTACTATTTGATGAGGTAAGAGTTACGTTGGTAGAACTACCTGTTGTGCTACCAACCGCTGTTGTTACTGTTCTATAGGCTTTTTTATCTGTTACATCTGCTGGTAAATGAAATGTATCTGTTGTTTGATTATTTGATGAACCAGGATCAAATGAAGATAATATAACAGGTGATTGTCTACCATATTTATCTGCAAACACAATACCTACCTGATATGTTCTTCTTTGTTTTAAGTTGTGATGTTTGTAAGCGTTATGATGATGTTGATGTAATCCAAAAGTAGGTGTAAATTCAATGTCACCTTTTGTTTCGCTACTAACATAGTAGTTTATACCTTTTTTACCACTTTCATCTTTAGGATATTCGTAGTTTTCTACAAAGTTACCAAAAACAACTCTGTTACCAACAACATCTAAAGCTTTGGCTTGTAAAGGAGCTTGATCAAAAACTCTTGTTGTTTGATCTTCTGGTAAAACTTGAAAAGGTTTTTCTGATCTATATACGTATTTATATACTTGTCTATAATAAGTAGTTGTACCTGCATTTTTAGGTTTTATACTGTACTTATCTAAGTTGTCTTCTACTTCATTATGTAATGAACCATCTTCATTACTTATTTTAATATTTTTAATAACTTTAACAGCTCTGCTATTAGCCTCTTTACATACTATTTGTATTTCTCTAATATAGAAAGGATTAGCATACGTGTCTTGAGTAGCACCACCACCATCAGGTTGAAAATCTCCATCAGTGTTTGATCTTTCATCAGCGTTTGGTATAGGTATTCTAAGTATTACTTTATTTATAGCATTTCTCATTATGTCTACAGTTGTTTTCTGTAAAACATCTTGAGTACTTATAGGAACTTTTGGTTCGTTGCTTGTTGTATTTCTTAAATCATCTTCTCTATGCAACTCGCCGTTGTTTAAAGGTTCAAAAACAATTTGTGTAAATGGAGCAAACAAAGAATATTCACCATCGTCATATTTAAACCTATACGAAAATCTAACAAAGTTTTCTTTTAAATAATCTGACTTTATATTACCATCTGTTTTGTCTGCTATAACATTTTCAGTAGCTGTATTGCTCTCAGCCCATACACCATTTTTATTTACCAACCTTATTGGTGCATAAGGTGCATATTTTGCTATAGCAACTTGCTCTTCTCTACTATAATAACCACTAGAGTTTCTAGCTCTTTCTACATTTATTTTTCTTGGTTGATTATAGTTATCTGTAAAAAATAATAAATCATCAATAATCTGAGCGCCAGTTATTAAATGATTTTTACTAAAGTTTAACCAAGCACCTCGTACTAAAACTTTATTTGTACTTGTTTGTACATCATACTCAACTATCATAGAATCATCAGTAGATGAACCACTATATCCAGATGAACCAGCGCCTTTAGCTCTAGTTATATTTCTTATGTCATCAGTATCGTTACCTGTAAAATTTGTAACAAAATAATATATCTTTTTTTCTTTAACATCTCTAACAAAGCCAATAACTTCAGGACTACCAGCCATAGCTGAAAAACTACCTACGTAATCATCTCTAAGTAAATTACCCCTCATTATCTCAATAGCACCAACATCAGAGTCTTCAGACTCAGCAATAAGTACATTTTGAGCTTCTCTATATTCACCTTTAGGTATTAATCTTTCGTCAAGATCTTTGTTCATCTTGCTCTTGACAAAATTATTTTTAATTTCTGGCATTTAATTAATGTTTGATATGTTTTGATTTACCTTTCATAACTTGCGTAATTTCTTTTAGTTTTAAAGGCGATAACCTTAACTTAGCGTTACGCATTGCTGCTCTTCTTTCTTTTCTATATCTATTAATAATATATTCTGGTATATTAGATCTAGTTGATAATAGATTAAATAATACATATTTATAAAGAGCATCTTCAGCCATTTTATGGACTTTCATTTCACCATCGGTTGCTAAACCATCAGATACATACTTAATTAATAATAATCTACCGCTCATTGAGCTATCAAAACCAAACTGACCATTAGCTTCATCAATAACAAAAACACCATTATAATTAGCACTTTCTGGATCAATACCATATCTACTGGTAAAAGTATGAAGTCTATTAGCTATATAATGTGTATAAAGAAAATAATCGTCGTTTTGTTGAGTTCCTGTATGTATGTCTACATTAAATTCTTTAAATCTTTGTTCTGTTGTGCTTGGATTTATTGTTAGTAAACCTCCTTTTTGATCAAATAAATAATCAAAATTATCATCTTGCGCTATTGATTCACTAGGTCTTGATGTATATCTTGCTGGAAAAACAGGATGTTCCACACCAGCGTCATCAACCCAACTTAAACTAATATAACTAACATAGTCTTGTGGCATTGGTATTGTTAATGATGGTGGTATTTCTACCTCTTGTATTTTTTCCATACGAGATATATCATATGTAAATTCTTGCATACCTCTTTTAGCATGAAATATTATCTCTGTTCTTTCAGCATGAGGTATTAACTTACCGTTACCTACATATCCCATAACAAAGTTGTTTACAAAATCTTTTAAAGTAATATATCTATAATCACCTAATGATCTATCTATAAATTCAGCTAAAACAACTTTACCAACAGCTGGCTGTCCCGATGTAATTACTATTTCTCCAGAACTATTATTATATGTATAAGTACTTTGATTTACTTCAGTACCATCTACAAATAATATAAAATCATCTTTTGAGTTTGGCAGAAGCGATACGGTTAATGTAAATTTACCATAATCAGCATGTGCTGCATCTGCTTGATTAGCAGTTGTTGTAAACTTCTGACTTCTGTTATAATACTGTTCAGCTGTTGTTGTTCCTAATAATCCCATTATTGTTGTTGTTTAGTTGTTGCTGTTCCTTGTGCTAAACCTATAGCACCTTGTAATACTTCAGGGTTTTTAACTGTAAATCCTGAATAAGCAAGTATACCTATTACTAATTCAGATTCATGAGAAGGGTGTAATGTAAAGTTAGTTGAACCTTGTGTGCTACTGTCAAATGTATCACCTGCTTTTATTGTATATACAATATCAGCACTACCACCTACAGCACTTTGTGCAAATCTAATTTCATCACCAACAGCATAACCACTACCAGGAGCAGTTACTACTAAAGTTGTTGGGTCGTTACCAGCTACTGTTAAAGTTATTGTAGCTCCTGTTCCACTACCATTTGTAGTAAATGCGGTATATGTATTGTTTGTATACGAACCACTCTCTGAATATTCACCAGCCGTACTAGCTAATGTTCTACTTCTTAAACCTCCACTAACAAAAGTTGTGCTATCATATACATTTATACCATAGTTAGCGTTTACATTGTAACCCCATCTAGGATCGTCTGGTACTTGTACATATTTCATTTTTAGATCACCTAATGTCCAGCTTCCATCAGAAAACGCAGGTTCTACTATAATATCTGAAGCTCTCTGAAAATACACAGGAAACATTGTTGATGGTTTTGTTAAAGGTGAGGATTTTAAGTAAGGCAATTTGTTTTTATCTATTTTTTCAACTTCAATGGTTTCATCTGATATTGTTACATCAATAACTTTATATATATCAGTTGGTAAAGTACCAACACCATTTGTTAATGTAATATCGCTAAATGCGTAAAACTCGTCTAGCTGTTCTTGTAGTTTTCTAGGAATATCAGCCTCTGTCTCATTTATACGCCCAGCTTTTTCTATACTTAAAAACCTATTATAATCATAAAATAGTTTTTCTAATATATCAAGCTGTACTTGTTTAGCTATATTATTATACTCATACGGGTTTAGATAACCTCTTTGTTCTTTGTTTAATATAGATAAAACAGTTTTATATACACTATTTATATTTATTGCCATAATTTCTTTTTTATAGTAAGTGGTCACCTATAGAGATGACCACCTCTATAAATGATTGTTATTTTATTTTTTTAAGTACTGTTTGGTAAACTTCTATACCGTCATCAGTCTTAAACCAAGCAGCTAATGCTGAATATGGATTTTCATCAAATGGAACTGTTAAAAGTTTTCTTCCAGTTGAATTCCAACTAAATGTTCTGTTATCACCTGATAATGAAATGATATTCATCTCAACAGCTTTTATACCGTGATTTCTCATATCTATATTTTCATCAGAGGCGAGATCTAAGAACAATTCTGGATTATTCCTAGCAAATACCATCACATCACGTCTAAGCTCCTTAGAACTCATCTTAACAACCTCATTGCCAAGCTCTGTTCTCATTATTGCTTCAACTTTATCAATGTCCATTACTTTAGCAGCGTTCATTGATTCAAGTTGTAATTCTAAAATATCAATTTCTTCTACAGCTTCTGCCTCAGCATTAAATTCTGCAAAAGTTCTACCTGTTTCAGGGTGATATATTGATAAAAATTTCTGTAATGTTACTTGTTCTTTTTCAACAAATAGTTGACCATTTCTAAATACAATATGACCTAATCTTTGAGGTCCTTGCATTTCGTCAACAAATACTGTGTTTTGATTTCTACAATATTTTATTTCTCGTTCATATCCTTTTGATTCATCAAAATAAAATAATTGTCTTGATTTAACTATATAAACTGGTGGTATTGGATCCACGTTTAATTCATATAGTCTGTCTTTTAATAACCAACCGTCTTGTTTGGTTGGTGATGCTACAACGTTTGTTGCGCTTTGTTCTTCTTTTTTCTTTTTTGCCATGATATAATATAATAAAAATTAATAAAAAATAAAGGGCTGGGTGCCGAAGCACCCAACTCTTTAAAATAA
>CENV01065432.1_pt1 | contig 11769 bp, 6 predicted proteins | sample 530231 | NCBI WGS metagenome assembly CENV01 (sample SAMEA2619815, study PRJEB7988) | marine metagenome | biome: marine biome (ENVO:00000447); feature: surface water layer (ENVO:00002042); material: "saline water (ENVO:00002010), including plankton (ENVO:xxxxxxxx)" | depth 5 m | reverse complement strand
GACCCCGGTCATCACCCCCATGATGACAGACACAAAAGCAGACTGTTGCGTTGTTGGATTTTCAAGATTCATAAACCACTCTGCACAACGCCATGACATAGCCACAGACGCAAGCATTGTAAGCTTGGCTGTAAGATTGAACTGTATGTATCGCTTCCACCAGTCAGTCATAACACAATCTCTTCTGCACTACTTTGAGCAATAGTTGCAAACAAAAATATAAACAATGCCACGGCTACCGCGATAATACCGGCGACGAGTAGCGTTGTTTTAATCGTCTCTTCAATCTCCTTGGCCCTTCTTCGAGCCTCTTGACGCGCCCTCTTCTGCGCTTCCTTTTGCTCGCGTAGTTTCTGATTATAATGGTTCACGCACTCCATATATGTTCCAGGCCCGAATCTGAGGTCGATCATGGTTCGTATGGTGTTAAGCTCCTCTTGCAGTTTTTTGCTTTCAAGCACTGCATCAATACTGCTTGAAAGTGAGATGTCGCTAATACCAGCCTTTTTGTTACGCTCCTCATTGAGCTTCTTTTGACAGTCAAAGAGCGTTCCGATTTGTTGTGAAATATCAGCAACAGATTGTGCATCATTTATACGGGCCTTTATAAAAGCAATCGCATTTGATGCTGCGGTAACAGCAGCTATTGCTGTCGTTACTGGCTCCATTATATGGCATCAGGCCAATCATTGATTGGCGCATTGCCTGTTGGATTTCCGTCACTATCAACCGGGGCATCGTACAATGCCATGAATTTTGCATGAGTTTTTACAGCATTGATTGCTGTCTCAATTTTTTCGCATGACGTTCTGACCGCTGTTCTGTAGGTGCTTATATCAGACGGTATGGCTTTGTCAGTCTCGGCCTTGCGTGTGACGTACCAATCGTACGGCGCAAGCAGCCCAGCAGCTTCTGTCTTGGCTTGTGCAATAGCTGTAGACTTTAGACCAAGTGTAACTATCTGCTTGCCAGTGATTGGATTGTTTACAGCTTTGCCATCTTCATCAACTGCGTTTACATCTGTCAGGCTTTTGGGAATCAATGTACCGTCAGTTTTTCTGCCATGATAAAAGCGATCATCAAACGGCGCTTCGCTGGCTGGTGGATCTTCCCACGTTAACCCAAATGCTTTCTTCTCAGCATCTGTCCAGCGCATCCACACATTTGGATGCTTTATGCCGTTATCATCTATCCATGCTTTGCCAACTTGGATAGTTTTATTTTTGTATTTCCAAGGCATTAGTTTCTCCTATCGTGCATTAGCAAATTTGAATGGGGCTTCGGCAAAGGCGAGATAAATATAGGTATATGTATTTTCGTTTGTTGCACCATTCGCACTTCTTGGCTTAAAGCCGTTGCTTAAAAAATCTATCGTTTCTGCGCTTGATGACAATTCAGCGTCAGCAGTATTTGCCCTAAGTTCATTATCATCTACATTAAACTGACCCCTTTCGGAATCACGCAATTGCCAGTTCCATCCGCCACCTACAGCAGTTTTACCAATTAGCAAAAAAGCTGGCCTAAAGCCTGTGTAGACAAACGTGCCATCTGTACCGCCGTTGCCAATATATGATCCGACCTTGGAGTACCCCTCCACACTATGAAAAAAATATCCCACATAAGTAGCAGATTGATTGCTGTTTGCAGAGCTAGTGCCAAGAGAAACCACAGTGTTTGTTGGTTCAGTATTATTCCATTCCTGTGCGCTTGTCGTAGCCGCTTGAGTGCTATTTAACAACATCCATTTTGTTGCACCAAGCGCAGAATGATATATTGCCCAAGAAGCCGCCGCACCTCTAGCCTTTACCAAATACATCTCAGGTTTTTGAGACAAACCATGCCCGACTGTAGCGCCTGCACTTTGATTTCCTGTCCAGGTAGCTATGCTGAACCCTGCATCCTGATTAGCCGATACGCTTGATGAAATAGTACCATCTGTATTGCTTGATGCTGCCCCTCCTGCTTTCCAGTTCCACGCGACATATGTTTCACTCAAGTAATTAACAATCTGTGCGCCATCTGTACCCAGACTAAAACCATCACTGTCAAAAGACGTAACTGCTGTAGCGTTTGTATTTTCAACATTCGTTACTGATGCAAGTAAGGTTTTGTTGCTACCTCTTACTACGTCAATAAGGACATGATGCTCTGATGTACTGCGTTCTTTAATCCAAATCCAGTCGGGTTGGAAGCCAACGCCAGTTATGGATTGAGCAGTTTGGTTATTAGCAGTATATAGCACCGTGTTAAAGTGGTCATCAGCTTGGCTGCTTTGACCAGGGCCAATTGTTGGTTCTGGCAGGTTGGATGCGCAGAGGGCTAAATGATTTGCTGGTGGCGCATAAGCAAAGTCACCTATGCCATTTGCGTCCGCATTGCCCCCAGCAGATACTGCTCCAGTGAAGGTGCTATCTTGTCCAAAATTAAATATTACACCACGATTAGTTGCGCCTACATAAAATGGAAAGTTTGGCTCCGTTGTTGAAACAAGCGCATGAGTAGTTCCAACTGCTGAACCATCTAAATAAAATTGCACCTCGTCATCATCTACATTAACTGCAACGCCTAAAATTTTTCCAGCAGTAACAGCCGTGAGAGAACTTTGGGCAGCAGAACCCCCACGATTTATTTGGCCTAAACCAAGATACCCAACACCATAAGTAAATGCTTGTGGATATGGACTTGAACCACTTAATACATTTGAAGCTGTAACAATTCCAACTTGGTTGTCCTGCACATTACCACCACCCGGAGTTAAATATCTCGCTTCAAAATACCATTTGCCGCTTGTTGGTATGCCAAAAGTTCCACGAATTGCTTTATAATCTCCTGACGGCACCACCTTTAGATTACCTTCAGAGATATTCATGCTGTTTTTATCTAATGGATTCATCACAGCAAAATTATTGGTAGGGCTGTCTAGCACGACATCGTGTGAAGCTACGCCTGATGATGTCCAGTGATTATTATTTCCGCTAGTATCCGCTCCAACCGTGTTAGCTGCGCCTGTTCCTGTTCCTGTTTGCTTAAACTCAAGCAACCAGCCATTGTTGCCGTAAGTGCCTGAATATGTTATTGGTTTGCAAACACCATCTGATATTTCGATAAATGATGTTGGATCAAGAGCCTGTCCATCTATGTTGTAAAATTGTGCGAAATAACCGTTATGATATCTTGAGTTTACAGCACCAGAACGCCGATTTATCGCCGCTGTTAAACCGCTTACATTCCATCCACTGCTTGAACTGCTTGTAATATTGCTTCTCTCATCAGTAGAAAAGCTAGTTTCCTCAACACCATTTATGTATAGCCTAACTTTATGAGCGTCAGTTGAGTTTGCGCGATCAAAAGAAATATGGAAATTGTACCATGCTGATGGGTCACGAAAGACTCTGTTTGTTATTAATCTTGCCTGTGATCCCCCAGTATTGTAATTGATGAAAAGATAAACATTGCCACTTAAAAATGCTAATCCTGTAGTCCCCGGCCCATCCACGCCAAAGACGGCGTCATAATCAGATGAGTCATCTAAAGGATGAGTGCGTTTTAACCAAAAATTTATTGTCCACTTTGATATGTCTGTCGGTGTGCCTTGTGCAAAATACAGATAGCTGCTATCGCTATTTAAACGCAGAGAGTTATCAACAGATTTGTCAAAAAAACTTGCCGCCCCAGTAGAGTACATCCATTGGCTTGAACCTATTGGCCCTGACATAGCGACCCCCCTATGCAAACGCCAGTTGTGGCGCACCTAATAGTATTCTGTTAGATGCAGCTACCACATAAGGCACGATGTCTGTAGCGCTTGCAGCTGTTGACAAGGTAATGCCAGAGCCGCCAGCAGTTTCGTAATCAGTGCCAAGAGACAATGTTCTGCTACCTGTGCCATCCTGTATCAACACAATAAAGCCAGACTGACCAACTTTTTCTGTGCTTGGATTTGCTAAAGTGACATTACCTGTCAGTGTCAAAACAAAGTTTTGATTCGCATCAAAGTCTAGCGTCACACTGCCAGTGTTTGATGTATCTGTGTCAGTCGCTCCAATTACAGATTTTTCAAACTCAATGTTTGTGCCACCGATCTTCAGACGATCATCACCGTTTTCATCATATTCTATGTAGCCATCATTGCCTGTACCAAAAAACAGCTTTTCATCATCAGGTATAGTTTTATTAGTAAGTTGCTGTGTAGCTACTGTGCTAACTAACTCGCCATCACCGCCTGGTGGCAGTGTGAGAGTATTTGTCACGCTGGCAGAGTGTGGCTGTGACTTTACTGTTTGACCATGACTATTTGATTCACAGTTAAATACTAAAGTGCCGGGATTGGTGTTGCCTTTGAGAACTGTTTTACCAGTACCATTTGGGTTTAACTCAATATCAGCATTGGATGTGGTCACAATATCCTGACCGTTCATATCCAAGTCACCGCCAAGCTGTGGTGTTGTGTCGAGGACTACATCAGATAGACCGCCACCAGAAGCGCCAGTTGCACCAGTTGCGCCTGTTGCGCCAGCTGGTATGCCCAAAGCCAATGCTAATGCACCGCTAGCCGCTGTGTATGTCGCTGTCGCTGTAGGTGTAGCCCCAGCTGATAAACCGGACGCAGATATTGTCACAGTATCGACCTTGCCTGTAGTTACAGTTAAATCACCGCTGCCGTCAAAACTCAACAGCTTGTTAGCTCGGTCACTTGCAGACGTTGTAAATTCAGATGTCGCAATCACATTTGTTTGTGACACTTTCAACGCCCGGCCTATTGCTTCATCATGTTGCTGTGCGATCATAGTCAGCCGGTCAAGTGCATCCTCGTGACTTTCAGCCGGAAATGGATCGTTGGCAACATAGTCGGTGCCTTGGGTCAATGTGAGCTTGCGTAAGATCACAACAGTTTCGCCAGATGCCGGAATGTTGCCGGTAGTAAACGTCACGTTACCGCCACTGTCCGTGCCGGCCCCGCTAACCGTGTAGTGTGTGGTCAGCGTCTTGGTTGTCTCAACGCCAGCTGATGATCGGATAATAACGGTTAGATCCGCATCTGCGAATATCTTGAAGCCGTAGGCAAAAGCGGCTGTGCTTCCATTCCCAGAATAACTAGCACGGTTTGTTGTGGTTGATACTGTCATAAGATACCTCTTTATCTACGCCTTCGCTGATCCCTAATTTGTTGCAGTTCTGGACTATTTTGTGCAGCTTTTGCTTTACGCAAATATTGATATCCGGGCTTTGCGCTGAGCGCGTCGATAGCAACCCTATAAAATCTTGCCTCAGCATTTTTGATCATGTTGATTCGATCATCATCGCTTGCTTTGGTATATTCTGCCCGTGACATCAACACTTTTAGATAGTCTCTAAATCTATATTGAGCTGGGCCAACCTGTCTTTTACGGCCTCTGACGTTCATCATAAGCGGCAAAGCAATTTGATTTTTTGCAATGTCGGTCAGCTCGCCTCTGGTTTGAGCGTCAATCTTTACACCATCAATAGATTTTTTATCGCGACTTTCTGTGAGCGGCGCGCCAAGCCTAATTAACTCAGCGTGATATGGCTCAATGTCTGCGCCCCTAGAAACCTTAAATGGAGTTACATTGCTCCAGATGGCATCAACCGGGTTAATATCAAAACGTGGACTACGTTCTTTTTTAAAACCCAGCATATCATATTGATACGCAAAATTTTCTACCTGTTGATTTACATACGGGGTGTTCATAATTTGTGTTTCCCACATATATAAATAATTATCGTGAAAATGTTTTGCCCAAGGTATGTCCTCTGACCGTTTAACCGTGCCAACAAAATGATATGGTGTTTCTGGGTATAGATCAGGCTTTTCTTTTGCTAGCGCTTGGACATCTTCAACTGTGTAATAATCATACGGCTTATCAACCGTGCGTTTATCTGACTGTGTCAGTTTGTCTATGTTTCTTACAGCTGAGCTGAACGGCATTGGAAACACCGTTGTCGTGCCGCCCAAAAATCCATCAGTTATAATGCTCGGATCACCATGCTCCATTGCTCGCGCTATAGAGCCCACGCCCTGTAACATAGGCAAATCTCTAAAATATTCATACGTTGCGTATGTGGCTGCGGAACCCCAATTCATGGCGTCCTCTGGTTCAACAAACATATGCTGATGCCGTGCTGTACTTGCTGCTATTCCAAGAAACGCGCTGACCGGCTCGATGCCTTGATAGCTAACATAATTTAAAGGGCCATTTGGCCGTCCGGTTTCTTTGTTGTACAAAGGCAACGGATCTCCGTCTTCATCGACCGGAAAACCCTCTCCCCTAAATACAAAGCTATATGGCTGCCAACCCGGCGGCAACATTTTTTGTAATTGTCGTTCTTTAGGATAAGAGCCCGTCAGTCTGCCATCGACTGCCAAGCTATGAAAATACAGCATTGTAGACCCGCCTAGAGCCAATCTACCATATGCACGTTGTTGAGCCCTTGCTCCGTTTTTTCCTAATAATGTATCTCGACTATTTTTTGCCATGAGCTGCAAAGGCACAAATAATGGATGACCTTCGGCTACTCGCAACATTGAATTAGTTGGCGCTTTTGCAAACGGAACAAGTAATTTGCCCAGAAAAGATCGGCGTATAGCAGCTGTTCCGGTGCCAATAGCAGTGTCGCCCAAGTCTGATGTCATCGTTGCGTACCGGGATTCTGTGTCCATTTCTTTGGCCGCAAACGATGGATCAAGCAAAACCATCATGCCATCGTCAAGCGCTTCTTGTTCTGTTCTACCCATACTTTTAGACCGCCTAACCTGGCGCATAGTTTCTTCATAAAGTGTACCGCGAGACGCTATGACTTTAAAAAAGTCATCAGCAAACATTAGCGCTCGGCCAGGCAATCGAATGATCCTACCCAAGTGATCAACGGCAAGACCAAGTGTGTTATTAGTTATATTAAGATTTTCTCTGTCTATTGCGCGGAGCTGCGCGGCTTCCATTTTGTTTAAGGCGTCAGCCGGCACCTCATCTTTGTATGTCTGTTTTGCAACTGACAACGCATCACCAAATGATTTAGTGTAACCATACAGACGCATAAATACATCTTCAGCAAACACGCCTTCTGTGTCTACGTTTGCCCCAACAGCACGTTGTCCGGTTCTTATAGCACCGCCTATCCCAGCAGCGCCTAAATCGACAAGCGTGTTGTAAACCATAAACAGTGGTGTGCCGAGGCCGTTTTTGATGTGCGTGGGAAAGTACGACAACAGCCCGTTCATGTACACTTCAAGCCAAACATCAGGAACTTTTTGATACCAAGCACCAGAAACATATTTGTTTGCGTTTGCTTGGCCACCTTTTTCAAGCGCTTCAAGATATCCGTCGGCCATTTTTTTAGCTAGATTAGGCCCACCTGATTCCGTCAATAGCGCTTCAATAGCTTCGCCCGGAACCTCTGTTCCCGCTGGTATTTTAAATGCTTGTAATGCTCGTGCAATTTCTGTCTGTGCGCCTTTTGCTTTCATCTGGATGCCGGCGTGTATCGACATTTGCCGACGAAAATCTACAAGCAATTTTGGACTGCCCAAGCCGCTTTGTATTTGCCGAGCCATTTCCGTCAGGCGTTGACCAGACTTTTGCATTAAAATTCTAGCCGCCGTCATTTCTGCCGCATTAAGAAGCTGGCCAGATTTTTTTCGCAATAATTTACGACTAAAACCAATTTCATCAGCAAGCAGTTTGTCTGCATCAGCTAGGGTCTGTGGGTTAGTCTGCACACCTCTTTTTTCTGCTTCCGTAGCGCTTTCAAATATTTGTGAAACGCCGTTGATGACACGGTTAATGTCTTCGCCGCCTTCAAAATTATCAAAATTAAAATCAATACCGGTTTCATCAACAAGGCCAGGCTCAGTAGCAATACGGATTAAATCATCAGCATCACCAGCGTCAGCTATAGCCGTTTCGCTTCTTGCCACAGTATCAAGTGGGCTTTGTGCCAACTGTGCTTTTCTGGTGACCTGTTCATTGCTAAGGGGCTCTGGATCAGCTGGCCCAAACAAATCCGGCTGTTCTGCAAGCTCACGCTGTGTTGGCTGTGCAATAGCAACTCTAGCATCACCGCCACTTGCCGCTAAGCGTTGTTGACCTTCTGGTGATAGCGCATCTTTTGCCAGCGCCTCTTGTGTTGCTTGCCTTGTTGTGCCTTCTGGCGCAATGCCCTCAGTAATAGGCTCAGCAACGCGGCCAGCTGCAATCGGATCAGGAGCCGGAACAGTTGTTGGATCGCCACCTTCTGCTTTAACGCGAGCTTGCTCTTGTTTTTGTTTTGCTAAAGCTTCAGCTTGCTTTGCCGCTTCATCTGCTTTCAGCGCTTCTTTTGCTTTGCCGGGTGCAGCTTTTGCGGCTTGTTGCAGGATAATTTTTAGCGCGTTGGCGTTTTGTATGCCTTCGTCTAGTTGAGGCTGGGTGTCAGCTAATTGCCTCACGCCCCCGGTGCGTAGCGCACGGGCTGCTTGTTGTCCTGGTGTTGCCATGAAAACTCCAAAGAAAAAAGCGCCCCAACAGGACGCCCACTTTATTTATATTTACTACATTTCTGAGGCGTTGGCTACAGTATCTTGAGCGGCGCCAGTATCGAGCAAAGTCAACCCGCCAAGTGATAGCAGTGGAATTGAGCCTTGGATAAACTTTTTAAATATCTCGTCTTTGGGTTGCCCTAGAATTTGTGATGTGACGTCTACACGCTCATCAATTAATTCAACGATTGTTTTTGGCTCTGATGACAGTCCTGTTTTTTGACCATTAGCAAACCAGCTCAGCGACTGTGCTTCGGCTGGTTTAACGCCTATTTTTTCGGCGACCTTTTTATAGATATCTGAAAATATAGCGTACTCAGTTTGGACATCTTGACCATCAATTTTTTGCGTTGCCAGTGTGTCATTTATCATTGTGGCTGGGTCAAGGCTTACTGGGTCAGCTAAATATTTTTCTCTAAATTCTTTTGTCTGCTTGGCGTTTTTACCACCAATAAATTCAATCGGTATAGACCCCGGCTCAATCTCATTCATAACATCAAAAACCGCTCTAATGGCGTGTGTATCAGCCGTGACGCCAGCTAAATTGCCACTAACATTTTCAGCAAAAGTTGCTGGTTTTGGATTGGTGTTGAAATTTAAACCATCGGCCGCAGCCTCATCAACCAGTTTTTTATGTATGCCGCCAGGGTTTATCATCATTGGATAGCCCTTTTCATTGATCCCCTCACCGCCGGGGCCAATCATTTCTTTTAAATCAACACCTCTCTGTTGCTTAGCAGTGACTAATGAAGCATTTCGTAAATTTTGCTCAGTCATTGTGCGTGGACTAGTCGCTGCATAATTCAAAGCAAATTTCTTTAATTGTTCACGGGCAACATCTTCTGAAATACCTAGCTCCACAGCTTTGTCAATAAGAGGCCCAGTATGATAAAAGTATTGCACATTAGAGCCAACCAAGGGTCTTGCTCTCTCAGCCAATACATCAGAGATTTGATCTGACATTTCTATTACTTTTGCGCCTCTGTTGTTCAGCGGCAGCTTCTTACCCTCTGGGGCTCGTGGAACCGGCGTGTCTTTTTGCTCCGGCATATTACGCTCGTAAGGGCTTTGATTTTCTCCGGGCTTTGCTTTTAAATTAAAAATAACATTGTCATTTGACGGCTGAACCCTCTGATTTACAGGCAGTGCCATTTGCTCAGCTCTGGCGTTTAACACCGTTTTCATTTCATCCACAGACGGCCTCACAGCTCGACCAGCGGCAGATATAGCAGCATCCACGGCTGGCATAGGATCAACGCCGGATGTCAGTGTGGTGCCGGTGTCTTGAGCGCGCTCGGCTATTCTGGCATCAGCTGCTTGGCCGGCCTCATCTGCAAATCGTGCCGTGGCATTAGTAGCTCTAGCTAATGTCTCACCAGCTCTACGCAACAAATCAGGCGTATCTTTAATTCGCTTCAAAGTGCCAATAACCTGATCAGCCACGGCGCCTATGATAGCGCCTTCGCCAGATTGTATCAGACGTTGCTTGAGGCGATCAGAGGCATCAGATTCGCCGTCCACATCCACAGCTAAAAAGTTCATAGCCTCTGGTAACAGGCTGGCATCTCTAAGCATTGTAATAAAGCCGCCATCTTCTGGGTCAAAAAAAGCGTCAGACAAAGCAGCTTTCGGAATTGTGCTGCCCGGTGATACAACCATGCCAGATCCAAACTGTACAAAATCTCTAGCTATTTGGCCGATCATTCCTTTTGGCTCAGCGACCTCTGGCAATCGGGGGGCTGGTATATTAAGCTGGATTTCCGCGCCTTCTCTTGTCAGCCCAGACTGTGTTAAAAAATCTTCACCGGCTTCAGTCAATAACTCTGCGCTTAAATCCATAGCGCCTTGAGCCATATCACGCAAACCGCCGCCCACTACTCGCGTGATATCCTCTTTAACCTGTTGGCCAGCTTGCTCAAGCTCGCTGATAGGCGTTCCCCTGAATTGCATTTCTGGCTCAGGCTTTTTGATAGAGCCCATGAGATAGCGTGTAGCTTCAGCATTGTCATAGGCATCAAGTCTTTCGGTTTCGTAATCCATCAATTAAGCCCTGCTGTTTTTCTATAACTTTTTATTTGTAAAATTATTGAAGAGACATCACGTCTTACGTTGCCAGTTTCTGGATCAACCGGTACTGTGCTTAAAAACTGCAAGGCTGATTGCCCCGGATTTTGTTGATCAATCGTGGCCGTGTTAAATCCAAGACCCTCTAAAACAAAACTGTTGCCTAGAAACGACAACAAAGATTCACGCATAATACCTTTAAACTCTTCATCATTTTCTTGGTTAATTTCTTTTGCTTTGGCTAAAGTTTGCTGATAAGTGGCGCCTCGATTTTGGTTAGCCCACGCGTCAAGCTCACCGACGCTCCTGTAATACATTTCTCTAGCGCCCTCGCCTAAAGCGCCAGTGTCATCTTTGTATTCATTATAACGCAGTTTATTTGAGATGATTTCTTTTGCTTTTTTCAAACCGGCTATACCTTCATCAATAGCTTTGTTTGAAAAGTTTTTATAATCTGTTAGAGATAGGTCACCCGCGTTCTTGGCAGCATTGACCACATCGAGTGTAAGCATATTTTGAGCGTCTAGACCAAACAACGTGCCTAGCGTATCTGGGTTGCTTTCTTTTGGAAACGCGCTTGATCTTCCGTTATCAGATGATAAACCCAGTATATCTTCAGCCGCTTTACGGGTTGCAGCTTTGTCGTAATAATTTTTTTCCAATAAATTTTTATGCAATGTTTTTGCTGCCGCAACCGCGTCTGGGTTGTCTTTGTCGACATTTAAGATCGTTTGATAATCTCGATCCAGAGCTTGATTTTTTGACGCCTCTTCTCTTTCTTCATTTTCGCGGCGCTCTGTATCTATTCGCCGGCCTACTATGAGCATATCATCTAAAATTTTTGTGACTGTACCCTGATCTGTTTGTGTCAAGATCGAACCCAACACTGGATATTCAACGACCAAGGACGGGTCTAGTCTGCTTTCAGTTATGGACATTACAGCAGCTGATGCGTCTGATGATTCAGACATAATGCTAAGAATAGTTGTCCTAATTGTATCGTCGGCTAGATTTTCTTTTTGCTCTATTGCTTCTGCCTCACTTATAATTTTTTCATCAACAGCTTTATCTATTTCTGATACCGCAGTGTCATAAGCATTTTTTCTTATTGCAGGGTTTTTGCTAGTATCAGAGGCAATAGCAACACGCTTATGATTATCTTTTTCAAGAAT
>CENV01015972.1_pt1 | contig 11770 bp, 9 predicted proteins | sample 530231 | NCBI WGS metagenome assembly CENV01 (sample SAMEA2619815, study PRJEB7988) | marine metagenome | biome: marine biome (ENVO:00000447); feature: surface water layer (ENVO:00002042); material: "saline water (ENVO:00002010), including plankton (ENVO:xxxxxxxx)" | depth 5 m | reverse complement strand
GGCCCGGCTCGCCTCGTTTCCCCCCTTGGTTTTTGCAGGCGAGGCACGCGACCTCAAGGCCAATCTGGCCGATGTCGCCGCCGGTCGCGCTTTCCTGTTGCAGGGCGGCGATTGCGCCGAAAGCTTTGCCGAGCACCACGCGGACCATATCCGCGATTTCTTCCGCGTTTTCCTGCAGATGGCAGTGGTTCTGACCCATGGTGCATCCAAGCCCGTGGTCAAGGTCGGCCGAATTGCCGGCCAGTTTGCCAAGCCGCGTTCGGCCGATACCGAGACCATCGACGGCGTGGAACTGCCCTCATACAGGGGCGATATCATCAACGGAATCGACTTTACCCCTGAAGCGCGCATCCCGGACCCCAACCGCCAGCTCGAGGCCTACCGGCAGTCGGCGGCGACACTCAATCTGTTGCGCGCCTTTTCCGCCGGTGGCTTTGCCAATCTCTCGCGCGTGCACGAGTGGACAATGGGCTTCGTCAAGGATTCCAATTGGTTTCCGCGCTATGAGGAAGTCGCCCAGAAGATCGATGATGCGATAGAGTTTCTCGGCGCGCTTGGATTGAGCCCGGAAAACACGCCTGTGCTGCGCGAAACCAAGTTCTTCACCTCCCACGAGGCGCTGCTGCTCGGTTATGAGCAGGCCATGACGCGTCGGGATTCCATCACCAATGACTGGTACGCCACGTCTGGCCATATGATCTGGATTGGCGATCGAACCCGCAATCCCGACCATGCTCATGCCGAATATTTCCGCGGCATAAACAACCCCATCGGGGTGAAGTGCGGGCCGTCCATGTCGTCGGATGATCTCAAGCGGCTCATGGACCTGCTCAATCCCAAGGACGAGCCCGGTCGGCTGACGCTGATCGCGCGGTTTGGCTCGGACAAGGTCGACGAGCATCTGCCGCGTCTTATCGAAACGGTCAAATCGGAAGGACGTACGGTCGTCTGGTGCTGTGATCCCATGCATGGCAATGTCATAAAGGCATCATCGGGCTACAAAACGCGTCCATTCGACCGCATTCTTTCGGAAGTAAAATCGTTCTTCGATATTCACCGGGAAATGGGCACCATCGCTGGCGGCGTGCATGTGGAAATGACAGGCCGCGATGTCACCGAATGCACCGGCGGCGTATCGGCTGTGACCGAAGCCTCACTGTCGGATCGCTATCACACCCATTGCGACCCGCGCCTCAACGCCAGCCAGGCACTCGAGCTGGCCTTCCTGATTGCCGAGGAAATGCACGGCCAACGGACCAATGGCACGGCCAAGGCCGTCGGGTATTGAGCATTGGGGGCGGGGAGCTGTGCTGGCCGCCCCTCAATAGCCGCCCGCCGAGAAGGGCAAATTGGCGAAGCCCGCATCTGCAACGATGGTCTCGATCGTTCCGTCTGCGATCATTGAGGCAATGGCCGCGTCGACGGTTGTGCGCAGGTAGGTGTTATCAGAAAGCATGAGACCACCGATGTTGACGGTTGCCGGCGCCTGTGGAGCCAGGTCGAACGTGGCAATGTCCTGAGCGGAGCTGTTTTTCAGCCTCTCGGCGAGTACTGGTCCGTAAATGACCATTGCGTCGATCGTTTCATCCCTTAAGCGAGTTAGCATCAGGTTGGTTTCGCCGTAGGGCAGAAGTCGTGGTCTCCGCGTCGACGGAAGTGTCGCAACATAGCGGGTCAACGCGGTAAATCCGTATGAACCGACGGGCCCTCCAATGCTGGCCGCCTCGGAAATTTCGGACAGGTTCGAGATCGAACCGGCTCGTGCAACGCCGACATAGGCAAAGCCGACATATGGTCGGGTGGTGGTAAACTCGGGAGGGTAAAGACCTGCCCCGATTCCCATGCCAAGGATGATGTCGCAGTCATTGACCAAATTAACATATATGTCCTGGGCCGCATATTCGCCGCCGATGCCGTAATTGTCGCCCAACACGGCAAAGCTGGCGTTGAGCAAGAGACGCTGGGCTATGGCCTCCCCGACCCGACTGTCAACCGCCGCCGTCGGATTGCTCTCGAGTTGGCAGAAACGAAGGATGTTGTCCGTTCGCAGTCGCCATTGCTCGATTTCGGAAAAGTCGAGGCCGTCTGTAATCTGCGCCGACAGAGTCCCACAAACGGCAACCGTAACCGCAGTCGCCATGGCGATGGATTTGATCAAGCGTACGATCATTGGTCATTCCCGTCGCTTTGAGGTGATACGATGTTTCCGGAGCCCAAAGGCTCCGGAAACTTAGTGGGGTTGGCGAACTATTCGGCCTGGTTACGCAGGCGAAACACATGGATCGAGTTACCGCCAAGCCGCGGATTGGTCAGCCCGCCCGGCGTAATGCCGGCGTCGGTCTGGTTGCTCTGGCCAGCAGCGATGACCACATACTGCGTGCCATCGACCTCGTAGGTGACGGGCGTGCCACCGATCGGGGCTTGCAGCCTGTGCTGCCACAATGTCTCGCCTGTGGTGTCATCGAGCGCCTTGACGTAGCGGTTGGCGTCACCCACGAACAGCAGTCGCCCGCCTGTCGCAAGAACTGAACTGGTGAAGCGCGGCCCTTGCTGTACGGCGAACGCTGATTCGCCATCCGAGACATTGAGGGCGTGCAGGGCACCGATGCCTGTCGCGTCTGGAGCGATTGAGTTGCCAAAGCCCTGAATGAGACCCATGGCCGAGCCCGGAGACACTTCGTCCATTTCACGCGCCGCGATCGTCTGGCACGTGTTGCCGGCTGGCAGGTAGAACAGCTCGGAATCCGGGCTGTATGCGGTTGCCTGCCAGAGGCGACCGCCGGCAATGGCCGGACAGAACGTATAGGGCTCCCCAAATTCGGTGGGAATGATCTCGGTGTTGGCGGTGACGCGCCCGGTTTCCTCGTCGATGCCGGAGACAACGTTCTGGTAGATCGTTTCTTCGGCCCATACGAATTCGCCCGTCTCGGCGTCGAGCCCGAACGTGATGCCATTCTTGCCTGGGGTGGTGACGACCAGCTTGCGCATCTCGCCATCGACCTCGGTCTCCACAATCATCCGTTCGAACGGGGAATCCAGATCCCAGTTATCGCGCGGCAGGTGCTGGAAGTACCAGGCAAGTTCGCCGGTATCGGCATGTATTGCCAGGGTCGAGTTTGTATAAAGCACATCATTGTCGCCCGTGCCCCGGGTTATCTCTGCATAGGGTATCGGCATGCCCGTGCCGTAATAGACCATGTCGAGCTCAGGGTCATAGGACCCGGTTGCCCATGGCGACGCGCCCCAGCGATTTTCTTGCGGTATGCCTCCCCAGCTTTCCTCGAACGCGGGGTTGCTTTCATCGGCGAGCGTATTGAAGCGCCAGAGTTCCTCGCCATTGGTCGCATCATGGGCAGTGATGTAGCAGGCGCCGGCGGTGCCGACGATCGAGCACCCCGACGTGCCTGTGAAGACCTTGCCGTCGGCAACCAACGGTCCGGCGGTGAAACTGTAGCCCTTTTCCCAATCGTTGACCTGAACTTCCCACTCGACCTGGCCAGTCATGGCATTGAGCGCCATGAGCTTGGCGTCGACTGTGGTCAGGATCACGCTGTCTCCGTAAAGCGCGATGGAGTTTTTCTGACGCATGGCTTGGTTGTTGTGATAGCCGCCCTCGAATTCGGGCCGTTCATGTGTGTAGGACCAGATCAGATCGCCCGTTTCGGCATCAATTGCTTCGACATAGTTGTTGTTGGTCCCCAGGAACATGATGCCGTCGTGTACGATCGGCACGACTTCCTGTTGTCCGACCTCGCCCATCGCCCAGCTCCAGGCCAGCTCCAGATCTCCGACATTGTCGTGGTTGATCTGGTCGAGAGGGCTATGTCCCCAGTTGTTGACCGTCCGTCGCCATTGCAGCCAATCGGCGGGGTCGGGATCGAGAATCATCTCGTCTGTCACGGGCTCATAATCGCGCCCGGCATCCTGGGCCCAGAGCGGACCGCTCACCGCCAGCGCTATCAGCGAAACGGCGCAAGCAGAAAAATATCTCTTCATGGGAAAACCTCCTCCAAGGTCGTGTGAAGTTGCAGGGCCGCGCTTGCCGGATCGCGCGTCATTCAGGGCGCTTGTTCTCCTTCGCCCGAATCCAGTTCTGATGGTTTGATTTCGCTCAGGATTGCCTGATCTGGTGGCAGCTCGGTGCTGCCGACAGGCATTCCATTTGCTGAAAGAAGGTATGCGATGATGTCAGCGTACTGCTGATGGGGAAGACTGCCGGGCGCGTCCGCCGGCATTGCAGTCGAAACGAAGCCGAAGAATAGCCCCGCGTTGGGGTAGCTCGCAAAATCGGAAACGATCGCATCTCCGTGGCACGTCGAACAGCGCTGTTCATAAAGCTGTGCGCCGCGCTCGACCTGCTCGGATGTGGTCCACTCACCGTCCGAAGCGGCCGCACCCGCCGTAGTGTGGCCGCTCTCCTGCGCGGACGCCAAGGCTGCACACCCGAGTGCGAACAATAGACCCGTGCCGCCGAGTATTCGAACCACGTTCGCCGGAAAAACCGCATCGAGCATCTTTTCTCCCCTTCCAGTTCTTCGTCTTCTGAACAGAATAACTCCTACTTCGAAAAACTAGACGGCATAATTTTAAATGGCAATCTGTTTATATTAGACATTATAATATTATTATTTGATTTCTATAATATTACAAATAGAATGACTTGACACCGAGCGGCTATGTTGGGCGTGATTGTTGTTGTGGAGGAGGAGGTGTGAAGTGTTGGGGATTGATCTCTCGGCGGAGCGAATTCTCACGCGCGTCATGGCCGCCGCCATTGTGGTCACGGTGCACGGCATCCTGATGGTCCTGCTGGCGCGAGCCATGGGTGATCGGGGGCCGACATATGACGGTCGCCTGTCGCTAAACCCGTTCCGCCAAAGCGATCTTATTGGCTTGGTCACGATCGTGATTTCGCAATTTGGCTGGGGCCGCCCGGTGCGGCTCGCACCCAAGGCGCTTCGCCTTGGGCCCTGGAGCGTGCCGATCATTGTCGCGCTCTCGCTTATGGGGGTTGTCATTTTTGCTTGGGCGCTATGGCTTTTGCGACCCATGGTTTTCACGCTTCTGCCAGAAAATCCATTGGCCCTGGCCATCAATGGCCTTATCGAAAGGACCGTCCGCATCGCGGTGGGCTTTGCGGTGCTCAATGTCCTCCCAATACCACCACTGTGCGCGGGGCTCGTATGGTCTGCGGTCTTCCCGCAGCATTATGAATGGCTTGAGGAGCGAAGACTGATGACTTCCCTGGCGATGGGCATAGCGATCGTCGCCCTGGCGCCATTTATGGTTGCTCCGGTCCTCGAAGCTCAGCGCCTTCTGACGGCGGGCATTTAGCCAACGTTAACCCTAATGGGCTCATAAACAAGATGAACTGAATTGTTTCGCGTCGTTCGGAGGGCTCAATGTCGCGTCTTCTCACAGGCCTTGCCATGGGCCTCCTGGTTGCTGCCGCAAGTGGGCAGGCGACCGCCGCCGATTGGGGCGTGCAGCCGGATCCGGTATTCAAGCCGGCCTATCCCGTCGATATGATGCCGCAGGAGGACAGCCTCGATTTCGAGGCGGGGATTCGGTATTTCTATGGCATGGGCGGGCAGTCGTTCAATTTGGGCGGCACCAATTATTCGGCGAATGATACTTCGCATGCGTTGGAAGTTCATGGCCGGATAGACGACCACTCCACCTCGACTTATGTGAAGGGTCATATCGGCTACGGTGCCATAACGGACGGCGAATTTGCGCCGAACGGCGGTGACTACAATACCGGCCGCGTGGGCTATATCAATGCCGACTTCGGATACCTGCCTCTCGATACCGGAAGCGTGAAAGCCGGTGTCTTCGGTGGGTACATGTATGCCGACGAATCTCCCGAGGGTTCGGGACCCATCGTGCATGGTTTACGGCTGGGTGTCGCAGGGCAGGCCGAGTTCAACAATATTTTCGATATATCGGCGGAAGCCGCCATCATTCCCTACGCATCGGTGACCGGCTCGTTTCGAAATGGCGGCACGCCAGTAACGACGCTTTCCAACGTCAATGGCTCTCTTTATGGTGCCGCCGGAGAAGTCATGGCCGGATTCCATGTCACGGAAAACTTCATCATTCGCGGCGGTGCCCGTGCGACCTATCTCAACGGGTACGTGACCAGCGATCAGCCTGGCGAACAATACGTTGAAAGCTTCCGCTGGGGCCCAGTGGTCGAGTTGACCGCCTCATTCTAGCTGCGCCCGTTTCGATACGACCAGGCCGGGCGCTTTCGCAGCCCGGCTTTGTCTTGCGCCGCCTTGCTCTCGATCGCTGCGCACTATAAGTCTGGCGCGCTTCTCATGACCGCCGGACATAGAATTTCGTGACCGATACGCTCCGCATTGCTCTCGCTCAACTGAACCCCAAAGTCGGTGCAATTGCCGAAAACCTCGCCACTGCACGCAGGGCGCTGGCAGAGGCCGAGGCGGCGGGCGCCGACATCCTGATGTTCACCGAACTCTATCTGACCGGCTATTTCCCAGAGGATTTGCTGTTCAAGCGCCAGTTCGTGACTGAAGCGATGGAAGCTGCGCGGGCCCTGGCACGCGAAACCAAGGGCCTCAACATCTCCGTGTTGCTGCCAACAATCTGGAGCACCGACGGTAAGCTCTACAACAGCGTTGTTCTGGCCGAGGATGGGGCGATCATCGATCGCCGGAACAAGGTCGAATTGCCCAATGACGATGTTTTTTATGAAAAGCGCTATTTCACGGCAGGCCAATTGCCGGAGCCGATGACGATCAAGGGTTTGTCGGTCGGCGTGCCGATCTGCGAGGATGTCTGGCATGAGCCGGTCTGCAAGGCGCTTGCCCAGAGCGGCGCGGAAATCCTGCTCTGCCCCAACGGCTCACCTTATTGGCGTAACAAACAGCGGTTGCGGCTCGATCTGGTGCGTCAGCGCGTTCAGGAAACCGGACTGCCGATCCTTTATTCCAACCAGATCGGCGGTCAGGACGAACTGGTGTTCGACGGGGCGAGCTTTGGCATCAATGTAGATGGCTCACTCGCCTTTCAGGGCAAGAGTTTCGTGCCCGATATGGTGATATCGGACTGGCGCAAAGGGGAAGCAGGCTGGCATTGCGTTGAGGGACATGTGACCGAACTTGTGCCGGTCAACGAAGCCCCGTGGCACGCCGCAATGCTCGGTTTGCGCGACTATGTCCATAAGAACGGCTTCAAGTCTGTGGTATTGGGACTGTCGGGCGGCATTGATTCCGCAGTGGTCGCGGCACTGGCCGTCGATGCGCTGGGCGCCGAAAACGTTCACTGCCTGATGCTGCCTTATCGCTACACCTCGGAAGCCAGTTTGCGCGACGCCAAGACGTGCGCGGAAACGCTTGGGGTGCGCTATGACATCGTACCAATCGGTGCGCCGGTCGATGCGATCAACGAGAGCCTTGCCGCGGTTTTTGAGGGTCGCGCACCCGATATTACCGAGGAAAATCTCCAATCGCGCATGCGCGGCACCATCCTGATGGCGGTTTCCAACAAGCTCGGTTCGCTGCTGATCACCACGGGCAACAAGTCGGAAATGGCTGTGGGTTATGCAACGATCTATGGCGATATGAATGGCGCCTACAATCCGATCAAGGATATGCCCAAGATGCAGGTCTATGGGCTGGCTGAATGGCGCAATTCCTATTATCCCACCGACGTTCGCGGCCCGTCCGGCGTGGTCATTCCCCCCGAAATCATTTCCAAGGCCCCGAGCGCCGAACTGCGACCCGACCAGACCGACCAGGATTCGCTGCCGCCATATCCCGTGCTCGACGCGATCATCGAAGCGCTGGTTGAAGATGAGCTTTCTCTGGCCGAAATCGTTGCCAAGGGGTTCGATGCCGAGTTGGTCAAGCGCATCGAACGGCTGATCTATATCGCCGAGTTCAAGCGTCGCCAGTCCGCGCCTGGCCCCAAGCTTACGCCCAAGGCTTTCGGCATCGGGCGGAAATATCCCATCACTTCGGGCTATCGAGACGGGAGTGTCGCCCGATGAGCGTTGTTGTCCGCTACGCGCCGTCGCCCACCGGCCGTCTGCATCTGGGCAATGCGCGCCCGTTGATTCTCAACTGGCTGTTCGCGCGAAAGAATGCCGGCAAATTCATCCTGCGTTTTGATGATACCGATACCGCTCGCTCGACCCAGGCCTTTGCCGCGGGCATCGAAGCCGATCTCGAATGGCTGGGCATTGTTCCCGAGGTGAAGGTTCGTCAGTCCGACCGACTGCCGCTCTATGATGCCGCACGCGAGAGATTGATCGCCGAAGGGCGGCTCTACCCTGCTTATGAAACGGCCGACGAACTCGACCGCAAACGCAAGCGCGCCCGGGCTCTGGGGCGCCCGCCGATCTATGATCGTGCTGCGCTCGACCTGACGGACGAGGACAGGGCAAGGCTTGAGGCCGAGGGCCGCAAACCGCATTGGCGGTTCCGGCTCGATGGCCGCGCCGTGGCCTTTGAAGACCTCATCAAGGGCAGCCAGACAGTCAATACCGGTTCCATGTCCGACCCCGTGGTGATCCGCGAGGATGGCAGCTATCTCTACACCTTTACCTCGGTGGTCGATGATATCGATATGGGCATTACCCATATCATTCGGGGCGAAGACCACGTTTCCAACACGGGTACGCAGATCGAGCTTTTTGAAGCGCTCGGCGCGCCCGCCCCGGTTTTCGGCCACCATAATCTTCTGACCGATGCAGAGGGGCAGGGGTTTTCTAAAAGGCTGGGTTCGCTCTCGCTGAGCCAGCTGCGCGAGGATGGCTATGAGCCGTTGGCGGTTGCCATCATGGCGTCGATCACCGGCACGTCGCTGCCGGTCGAACCGTATCCCGATCTCGATGCAATTGCCGAAAAGCTCGAGTTCTCGATGATTTCGCACGGGTCGGCGCGCTTCGATCCCGCAGAACTCGAAACCCTCAATGCGCGCATCGTCCATGCAATGGATTTTGCCACAGTACGTGAGCGATTGGACGATATCGGTGGAATGACCCAAGCGGCATGGCTTGCCCTGCGCGACAACGTTTCCCGACTGTCACAACTCGTTCCGCTCTATGAGGATGTCGTGGTCAACGCCAATCCGATCATTGCAGATGAAGACAGGCACTTCATCTCCCTTGCACGTGAAACCTTGCCCGACGAGCCCTGGGACGAAAAGACATGGGGCCAGTGGACCGGCCTTCTCAAGGAAAAATCGGGCCGCAAGGGTAAGGCGCTTTTTCTGCCGCTGCGCTTGGCGTTGACCGGCAGGCACGAGGGCCCTGAGCTTAAGGCTCTTCTGCCGGTTCTGGGACGTAAGGTGTCTCTGGCCCGACTATCCTGACGTTCTTGTCGCCGAAGGCCACGACACGCATATTCGGTCCCTCGAGGTCGGGCTGCGCGAGCATGGGATCGGCAGTGCCATCGGCCCGGGGTCGGGGGCGCGGCAAGGGCACGTAAATCAAGTCAGCCACGACTGCTTGAGCTTGCTGGGTGCCCCGCGGGTCGGGTTGCGGCAAGGGAAACTCCAGGTCGCCGAAATCGATAATCGCACGCGACTGCTCGCCTTGATTGTTCAAGGCAATCGTCCCGACCGTTTCTCGCGTCTGGCACGAACAGCTCGTATCGATTTCTTCGCGAAAGCGAAACGCATACGACATTGAACGGTATGGCGTGCCGGACAGCGAAATCATGTCTTCGGGCTCTTCCCCCGGATTTCTGTATGAAAAAAGGGCAACTTCGGTCCCCGGACACATCTCGTGGCAGCGAATGGCGTCTTGGGCGACATAGTCGTCGGTGGTGGAAAAGCTGATCGGCCAGTAAAAGCCGTCGCAGGTGCGCACGCAGACCGTGCGACGGGTTTGCTGCGTACTCCAGGGATTGTAGGAGCCATCGATGTAATCGTATCCGCCACCGAAAATATCGTCGAGCAGGCCGCCCCGCGTTCCCTCATTGCCGAAGGTGACTCCCGACTGGCCGGTATCACAGCCATATCGTTGATAATCGGCCATGACCTGCTGGTAGTTCTGGGCCAGAGTCTGGCCCTCCTGAGCCATTGAGGTCAGCTGTTCGACCTGGCTGCGGCCAAGTGTAATGGACTGGGCAATCGATTGGCACTGACCCGATAGCGCCTGCCCGGCATTGAGGAGCTGCTGGCAGCCCGATGCAACCCATTGGCTTTCGGCCTGACGCACCTCGACCTGTCGGTTCTGGAGCTCGCGGGCAATGCCGTTAAAACTCTGAAACATCTGGTTGCGCTCGATGCCGCGCAGGATGGCGGTGATCTGGCCGCAATTCTGATTTTGCGCCATCGCGGCGGACATGTCGCCAAAAACAAAGGCAAGAGAGGCCAGAAGGGCGATCAGCAGGCGCACCCACCCGGCAAAAGAACAACGAACTGAAATCATACCGTCCATGTGGTGCCCGCTGCGACCTTTGCGATCCGCTTATCAGGCTTTTGTCTCAACGCAAGGCTTTAACTGTGCAATGGTATGGGCCATCTTAGCGGCCAATGCCAATCACTTCCGGTCTTATCCACTCATGAAACTCGCCACGCTGCGCAACGGCCGTCCCGACGGACATCTGGTCATCGTCTCAAAAGACCTTGCCCGTTTCGCGTCTGCGGGGCGCATAGCCTCCAACCTGCAGGATGCGCTCGACGAGTGGGAACGTTGCGCCCCGATTCTCCATGCCGTCAGCGATCAGCTTAACAATGGCGAAATCGCCGGCATGGCGTTCGACCCGCGCGAGGCGTTGGCACCATTGCCTCGAGCCTACCAGTGGATCGACGGCTCGGGCTATATGGTGCATCTCGACAGGGTCCGCACCCTCAAGGGGAGCCACGACACCGAACTGCAGGACGAACGCCCCCTGATGTATCAGGGCGGCTCGGACAGTTTCGTTGCGCCCATGGCGCCCATTGTCGTGCCCGAGGACGGGCTCGCTGTCGATTTCGAAGCGGAGGCGGTGGTCGTCATCGGGCATGTGCCAATGCGCCCGAGCCGGGAGGATGCCAGCGCCGCGATCCGGCTGATCGGAATATGCAATGACGTTTCCCTGCGTAAACTGGTTCTCAACGACCTCCAGAACGGGTTCGGTTTTTTCCACGCCAAGCCCGCGACCAGTTTCGCCCCGATCTTTGTGACCCCCGACGAGCTGGGCGAGAGCTGGAAGGACAACCGGCTCCATCTCAAGGTGCGCATTCACGTCAACAACAGTCTTTATGGCCAGCCCAATGCGGGCCGAGACATGCGCTTCGATTTCGCCGATCTGATCGTTGCGGCCGCGCAGACGCGCGAACTCGGCGTGGGCACCATCATCGGGTCCGGAACCGTCGCCAACGCCCATGATGAGATATTGCCGCTCAAGCATGACGGCATAGGTTTTGGCTGCATCGCTGAAGCCAGAACGGCCGAAAAGAGCAAGATCGGCAAGGCTCGCACGCCGTTCCTCGCCCTTGATGACATTGTGCGGATCAACGCTGTGGACAACGAAAACCGTTCGGTTTTCGGCTCTATCGAGCAATCGGTAAAGCTCTTGGAGTCGGGCAGATAGTCAGAGCTTACAGGAGCGCCAAACACGTCAGGTCTCGCGGCCGCTAGCGGGTTCCCAGTGCCGACCGGCCGCGAAAACTTCGCCTCTCTAAAACTTTCCGTGATCGGGATGGTCGGCGCGATGATACCGTGCCAGTCTCAATCATCGGAACACGGGCAGTGGTTCCGGTTCATCCGCACTCGGATGGAAGTCACTTTCTGACTAAACTCCAAAGTCTT